>RCNF010000430.1_pt1 | contig 21265 bp, 18 predicted proteins | sample 2041311 | NCBI WGS metagenome assembly RCNF01 (sample SAMN09708228, study PRJNA481090) | Marine sediment metagenome, whole genome shotgun sequencing project. | biome: marine sediment; feature: ocean; material: sediment; isolation source: Sewage treatment plant 2 marine sediment (STP2) ... | reverse complement strand
GGCGTCACATTCACAATGATTCCGCAGCGCGCGTAGGTCGACTTACCAAGACAGATAGTCAGAACTGTCCGCGGGATGCGGAAGAATTCGACCGTGCGCGCCAACACAAATGAGTTCGGAGGAATCACGCAGACATCACTCTTGAGATCAACGAAGCTGCTTTCGTCGAACGCTTTTGGGTCGACGATGACCGAATTGATGTTCGTGAAAATCTTGAACTCATCCGCGCAACGCACATCGTATCCGTAGCTCGACGTGCCGTAAGAAACAATGCGCCCAGCGCTGTTTTCACGAACCTGACCGGGCTCGAAGGGCTCGATCATGCCCTCCTCACCTGCCATACGTCGGATCCAGCGATCCGACTTGATGCTCAACTGGCTCCCTCGACCACAATTGTCCCGAATTTTGAACTGTAGTCGGTACGCTGCGATGACTGTGCCGCCGCGATGCGGATTGCCGTTTTTCGATAGATATCCGCCACAGCAGAGTCCGGATCTGAGATGACCGTCGGCGTGCCGCCGTCCGTCTGCTCGCGAATACGAGCATCGAGTGGTAACTGTCCAAGTAGCGGAATATCGAAATCCGCAACCATTTGCTCAGCACCACCGGTCCCGAAAATCGCCTCCTCGTGCCCACACGACGAGCAAATGTGTGTGCTCATGTTCTCAATCACGCCCAAAACCGGAATTTTGACCTTCTGGAACATCGCCAAACCCTTGCGAGCATCCAGAGTCGCAATAGCCTGCGGCGTTGTCACAATTACGGCGCCGGATACAGGCACTTGCTGCGACAAAGTCAGTTGCACATCACCTGTGCCTGGCGGCATATCGACGATCAGGTAATCGAGATCCTTCCACTGAGTCTGGTTCATGAGCTGATTGAGTGCGGACGTGACCATCGGGCCGCGCCAGATCATTGGCTGATCCGGATCGACCAGAAAACCGATCGACATGACCTGCAAACCATGGCCAATTAAAGGCGCCATCGTCTCACCATCCTCACTGGTTGGTCGTTCGCCGGTCAGGCCCAGCATCTGTGGTTGGCTTGGGCCGTATATATCAGCGTCCAGGACTCCAACAGAAGCACCCTCAGCTGCGAGAGCAAGCGCAATATTACTGGCGATCGTCGATTTTCCTACGCCACCTTTTCCCGATGCGATCGCAATAATGTTCTTGATGCCAGGAATCGGCTTGAGATTGCTCTGCACAGAGTGCGACACAATTTGGGTCGAAAGCTCTACGTCGGCTGACGCGGCACCCGTATGAGCACACAATTCCGACTCGATTTGCGCACGAATTGAGTCAAGCGCGCTTTTCGCCGGAATACCGAGCTCGATCCTGGCACTGGCCTTGTCGCCGGAAACGGAAACTTCCAGTACTCGGGCGACCTTACTCAGCGGTCGACCAATCGCCTCTAACTCAATGGAATTGAGGAACTTCTTCACATCTGATTCTGTTGACACCGTCACACTTCCCTCTCTGACATTAGGTAAAATTCCAGTACGAAACTTCATTTATTCGGAATTTCGAGAGCACATTGTAACTGAGCCGAGAGGCGTCTGAAAGCCAGCAATGGCGGGCCATGTGCAGGGTCTGATGTGGCATAATGCCGCATCGGGGAGTAGCGGAAACGACTTTTGGGATGGTAACCAAGCCATCAGTCTAGCCGCTTTGCTTGGTCAAGAGCGAGTTGACGATTGGCGTTACATAATAAAACAGACATTAGTGAACTGATTCGGTGAGTTTCCTCGCGTCATTTCGCTCAGATCAGATTCTTGGACAGCTCATCGCTGAGCCGGACCCGTCGTCCCCGGCTGCCCAGAAACTCGTTAATAAACTAAAAACGGCCGGGAACAAGGCCATCCCCAAGATTATCGACGCTCTGGCGCTCTCGGATAAAACCCACACCATGGTGCTGGTCGACATTCTCAGCGCGATAGTCAATGACAAGAACCTGATCATGTACAAAGAAGGCCTGGCTGACGGCAATGAACGTGTTGTTTCCGGAACCGCCTGGGCCCTTTCCAGCAGCACTGTCTACAACGCCAATGGCCTGCTGGACTTCTTCAACGACCCTGAGGTATCGAAACCATCGTTAATTGAGGTTCTGCGCGTCCATAAAGGAGACCTGAGTGTTCACGAGTTACTGCGACATGCTTACGAATGCGAGCCCAAGGAAAAAGCAGCAATCTTCAAGATCATTCAGGAGACGATCAAGCCGGAAATGATCCCTGATTTGATCGCACGAATGGGTGGCAAGGACCCGGTCATCAAAATCCATCTCATGCAGTTACTCTCAAAGTTCGACAAAGAGGAGATAACCCACGCACTTGAGATGCAGCTAAAGGATCCGAACAAAATGGTTCGCGGCGCCGCCCTTTCGGCGTTGGCGACGCGCGAAAATACCAGTATCAGCATCGATAAAGTCGCCAAAGTTCTGCTCGACCCGGACCTCGATGTTCAGTCGAAAGCCGTCGATGTCCTGATTAAGATGAATCATCCCGATACGGTTCAGTATCTTCTGCCGGCACTAAAAGACGAGTCCGAATATACACGCCGGGCTGCCGTTGAAGTTCTCAATGAAGTTGGCAATGAAACTTCAGTGCAGGACTTGCTGGGCGCCATCAAAGACGATGACTGGTGGGTGAGATCACGAGCGGGTGACGCGCTCGCCGAAATCGGCGGGCCCAGAGTTGTCGATTCTGTGGTCAAGCTTATTACATCCAAGGACGAAGAAATTCGTCGAACCGCGATCGAGATTCTGAATTCAACCAAGGACGAGCGTGCTATAGACGGCCTGCTTCAGGCCACTGATGACACTGATTGGTGGGTGCGCGAACGTGCTGTTGATGCGCTGTCAAAGATTGGCAGTCCAAAGGCGCTGCCAAAACTTGAGTCCATGTTGGGCGCGAATGCCAAAACTGACACGGTAATCGTGCGTGCGCTGGGAAAATTGGGAAACCACAAACATATCTCAATGATTGTGCCACTGCTGCAGCGGCCCGAACGTGAAGTTCAGGTTGAAGCCATCAAGGCATTGGCACAACTGGCTGACGAATCGCATGCAGAGTCTATCCGTGGCGTCCTGAAGAAAATCCAGCAGTCGGAGGAACATACGATTATCAACGCCGCGGACACGGCGTTGAAGAGTCTCGATGACCGCTACTCAGAGACGGTAGTCGAGGAAAATATTCGCGCCGAAAAGATTGCCGGCAACACCAAGACTCTTTTGGTCGATAACGAAGATCTCGAAAAACTGTTACAGCAAGCCAAGGAAGCAAGTGCGGTCGCACAAGCCGACGGCGATGGCGAAATCGTACCCGCGGCGGCGGCCCGAACTCCTGCACCTGTGGCAGCTCCGATTCTTGATATATCGAAGCTGAATCCTGGCGACATTATCGACGGCCGTTACAAGTACATTGAGAAAATCGGTAAAGGTGCGTTCGGCACCGTGCTACTGATGGAAGATGAAGTTGTCGACGAGCAGCTGATTTTGAAGTTCTTGAACCCGAATGTTTCCTCAGACGAGGAAATGATGAAACGCTTCGTCCACGAGTTGCGATACTCGCGAAAAATTACTCACCGCAACGTCATCCGAATATATGATTTTCTACACCTGCAGGGCTGTTACGCGATTTCGATGGAGTTCTTCCCATCGCATACGCTGTCCGGCGAAATTCCGGACAGCAAACCAATGGATCTCGGTAAGGCACTGCGTTTCTCGAAAGATATGGCGACAGGCATGACCGTTGCGCATCAGGCGGGTGTTATCCATCGTGACCTCAAGCCCGCCAACATCCTCGTCAACGAGGAAGGCTTGCTGAAAATCGTGGACTTTGGCGTGGCCGCAGCCGCCAGCAGCGGCGATACACAATTGACAAAAACCGGTTACGTCATCGGCTCACCAAAATACATGGCACCCGAACAAATTCTTGGCAAGAAAGTAGATCAAACGGCTGACGTCTATAGTATTGGTGTGATCATGTACGAGATGGTCACGGGTATACCGCCGTACAGTCGCGGCGATCACATGTCCGTTATGTACCAGCACGTGCAAGGCAAAGCCAAACATTGTCAGGAAATCAATCCTGACCTGCCCGACGATTACGCCAATCTCATCGTCAAAGCGATGTCAGTCGACAAGACCAAGCGCTTCCAGTCCATGGATGCGTTGACAGAAGCGCTTAACTCGCTGGATCTCTGAGGCATTCATGGCACGAATTGACGCATTTTTGAAACTCGGACTGGCACAGGGGTGCTCAGACATTCATCTTGCGGTAGGTGTGCCTCCCATGTTGCGCATGAACGGCGATCTCATGCCCATCAAGTTTCGCGAGCTGTCAGACACCGAACTAGAGACCTACATACTCGAAATATTGACGGCCAAGCAAAAAGATAAATTGCACGAGGGCCACGATCTTGATTTTTCCTATGTCGCCGACGAAGGCGGACGGTTTCGTGTCAATGTCTTCCGCAAAGCGACCGGATACGGCGCAGTCTTCAGGTTTATTCCTGACGATGTGCCAACACTGGACCAGCTTAATGTACCGCCCATCCTGAAAAAGTTTTGCGACTATCACCAGGGGATGGTCTTGGTAACCGGGTCAACCGGAACCGGTAAGTCGACAACCCTGGCCGCAATGATCGATCACCTCAATGCGACGCGTCCACTTAATATCATCAGTCTCGAAGACCCGATCGAGTTCGTGCACCCAAGTAAGCAAAGCCAGGTCATTCAGCGCGAGGTCGGTACGCACGTCGTCAGTTTTGCCGATGGTGTCCGCTCAGCAATGCGTGAAGACCCGGACGTCATTCTGGTTGGCGAGCTACGCGATGCCGAAACCATATCGATGGCCATGACAGCGGCAGAAACAGGTCACCTTGTACTGGGTACGTTGCATACGACCGGTGCAGTGAAAACGATTGATCGAGTTATCGATGCGCTACCGGGCGAGCTGCGCGAACAGACCAAGGGTTTCCTGGCCATGAGCCTTAAGGCAGTCGTCACACAGGTTTTGGTGAAGACACCGGATGGTCGCGGCCGGCGTGCAATTTTTGAGATTCTGGTTAACAGCCGCGCCATTGCCAAGCTAATAACGACAGATCAAACGCACCAGATCCCGTCGCAAATGCAGACCGGTAGAGACCTCGGTATGCAGATGATGGATCAGTCGCTACTCAATGCGATTAACGCCAAGGAAATTGATCCTGACGACGCAATTCGCTTCGCGAATGACAAGAAGAAATTCCAGCGCTTCGTGACAGACACTGACATGGTTCCGATTATTGATATCGGCGACGAGTCCAAGGTGTGACGCCGTGAATCATATTGATAAATATTTACAGGTGGCACTGGGGCAAAACGCATCCGATCTGCATTTCATCTCCGGGGACCCGGTACGTGCTCGCGTCCACGGCGGCCTGCAGGCGATCATGGAAGAAACACTGACACTTGAAGTCGTGCAGGAAGCCATGAGCGAGATCATGGACGGAACAACGAAGAAAGCCTTCGACGCCGACGACGCTGCTGACTTCGCCTACGAAATTGAGGGCGTTTCCCGTTTCCGGGTCAACGTATTCAGGCACCTGAACGGCATCGGTGCGATCTTCCGCGCCATTCCGTCTGAAGCGATGACGCTGGACGCCCTCAACATGCCAGACGTCGTGAGAACCTTGTGCCGTCATACCCAGGGCATGATTCTCGTAACTGGCAAAACCGGCTCCGGTAAGTCGACGACACTGGCGGCGATGATCGACGAAATGAATCGTCGTCTGAAAGGTCACATCATTACGATTGAAGACCCCATTGAATTTGTGCACACCGCAAAAGGCTGCCTGATCAGTCAGCGAGAAATCGGGGTACATAGCCCGGGCTTTGCCGAAGCACTAAATTCGGCGTTGCGTGAAGACCCCGACGTTATTCTGATTGGTGAGATGCGAGACCTGGAAACCATTAGTATCGCCGTGACGGCGGCAGAGATGGGTATTCTCGTCATGGGAACACTGCATACCAACGGTGCTGCCCAGACCGTTGATCGCATCATCAACTCGTTCCCGGCTGACAAGCAAAGTCACATTCGCACCATGATATCCACATCGCTGCGTGGCGTTGTGTCGCAGCAGTTGCTACCAACCTGCAATCGTCCGGGTCGGGCCGCGGCCCTGGAAATTATGATCAACACTCCGGCGGTCGCAAACCTGATTCGTCAGGGCAAGCTCGACCAGCTGGAAACCGCTATCCAGAGTGGTGGCCGTATCGGTATGAAGACCATGGACAATGCTTTAATGGATCTCGTCGACAAAGGCTGGGTATCAGGCAAAGAGGCCTACCAGCAGGCCAACAACAAGCACATGTTTGAGAAGCTTAAAGACTCCGATTAATTTTCGCTGACCGTGGCATAATCGCGCCCAATAACCACGCGATTACCCGCCACAATGCCGAAAAAACAACGAAAAATACTGGTCACAAGTGCCCTGCCGTATGTCAACGGCTCACCCCATATGGGGCATTTGGTTGAGTATATTCAGACCGACATATGGGTGCGCTTCCAAAAGCTCCGTGAGCACGATTGTATTTATGTCTGTGCATCGGACGCACACGGTACGCCGATCATGCTCAAGGCCCGGGAGCTCGGGATCACACCCGAACAGTTAACCGCAGGCTATAGCAAAGAATTTATCGATGACTTTAATGACTTCGGCATCGAATTCGATAATTTTCACACCACTCATTCGCCAGAAAACGAAGCGGTCGTCGGTACCATTTATGCAGCACTGCGTGAGTCGGGCGATATTTACACGCGAACAATTGAGCAGTCCTACGACGAAAAAGAAGGCATGTTCCTGCCCGACCGGTTCGTTCGCGGCACTTGCCCGCGCTGTAAGACGGAGGATCAGTACGGTGATGCCTGTGAAAACTGCGGCGCGACCTACTCACCTGAAGACCTGATCGATCCGGTCTCGGTTCTTTCCGGCACGACACCTGTCAAGCGCGAGTCCGAGCACTACTTTTTCAAGCTCAGTGAGTATGAAGAGAGACTCCGAACATGGATGAGCGACGCCACGCTCGATAAGAACATGGTTGCCAAGCTTGAAGAATGGTTTGAAGCCGGCTTGCAGGATTGGGACATCTCACGTGACGCGCCGTATTTTGGGTTTCAAATTCCGGGGACAGACGACAAGTACTTCTATGTCTGGCTGGATGCACCGGTCGGCTACATAGCGAGCTTCCGGAACCTGTGTGATCGTGACAGCAGCCTGAATTTTGACGATTACTGGGGCAAAGACAGTGATGCCGAGGTCTACCATTTTATCGGCAAGGACATCATGTACTTTCACACCCTGTTCTGGCCGGCCGTTCTGCAGGGAGCAGGCTTTCGAACGCCAACCAGCGTGTTCGCACATGGTTTTCTGACAGTTAACGGACAAAAGATGTCGAAGTCGCGCGGCACATTTATCAAGGCCCGCACCTATCTCGACAATCTCAAACCCGAATTTCTGCGTTACTACTATGCCGCGAAATTAGGTCCCACCATTGAAGATATCGATCTCAATCTTGATGACTTTGTAGCGCGCGTAAATTCGGACCTGGTTGGCAAGCTCGTTAACATTGCCAGTCGTTGCGCCGGCTTCGTCAGCAAACGTTTCGATGGGCAACTGGCGGATTCCCTGCCAGACCCGAAATTGTTTGCCGAATTTTCGGACGCCTCCGAGAGTATTGCCGGGCATTATGAGCGCCGTGAATATTCGAAAGCGATGCGTCAGATTATGGCACTCGCTGACAAGGCCAATCGATATATCGATGAAAACAAGCCGTGGGTCATGATCAAGGACGACAGCAAGGTCGCTGACGTGCAGCAAGTCTGTACGCAAGGCCTGAACATGTTTCGTAGTTTGATGGTCTATCTGACGCCGGTGATTCCAACCGTCGCCGAAGGCGCACGTGCGTTTCTCGGTGAAGACAGCTGGACCTGGAAGGATGCATCGACACCTTTACTCGGAAGTCAGATTAATAAATTCAAACCATTGCTTACCCGGGTCGAAACCGATCAGGTGCAACGCATGGCTGAGCAATCGCAGGAGAGCACATCCGTGCCAGACGAAGACACGAACGACGACGACATGATCAGCATCGACGACTTCATGAAAGTCGACTTGCGAATCGCCCGAATCGAAAAAGCGGAGCCGGTCGAAGGTGCGGACAAGCTACTGGCACTGACATTGAACGTCGGCGATTCCACGCGTAACGTTTTCGCCGGCATCAAGGCCGCCTACGACCCTGATACTCTGGTCGGTCGCCACGTCGTCGTAGTCGCTAACCTTGCGCCACGCAAGATGCGGTTCGGCGTGTCCGAAGGCATGGTCCTGGCAGCGGGACCCGGTGGCGAGGATATTTTCCTCCTGGCACCCGATGACGGCGCAAAACCGGGCATGCGCGTCAAGTAATCCCTACAATAGCGGAATGACCGAAATTATCGTCATTCTTATTGGTACCGTACTGGTCAACAATTTCGTGTTGGTCCGGTTCCTCGGTCTTTGCCCCTTCCTGGGTGTCTCCCGCAATCTTGAAGCGGCAACGGGTATGTCGCTGGCAACCGGTTTTGTGCTCACGTTGTCCTCAGCAACTGCCTTTCTGCTGCACGAGTATGTATTGGTACCGCTGCAGCTCGAATATCTCAAGACAATCAGTTTCATTCTGGTTATCGCAGTCAGTGTTCAGTTCACCGAAATCATGGTGCGTCGAATGAGCCCGCTGCTCGACCAGGTCCTTGGTATCTATATCCCTCTGATCGCGACAAACTGCGCTGTGCTCGGCGTGGCACTGCTGAACGTGCAAGCATCAAAAGGCTTCGTGCAGTCGGTATTCTTCGGTTTTGGCGCATCGCTTGGCTTCGCCCTCGTGCTGGTCATGTTCGCCGCAATGCGCGAGCGTATCGACGCCGCCGATATCCCCGCTCCGTTTCGCGGCACCGCGATAGCCCTGATGACGGCCGGCATCATGTCGCTAGCGTTCATGGGATTCTCCGGAATGGCTCGTCCTTGAGCACGCTGTATGTGGACTGCTGTCATCACAATTGCTGTTATCGCTTTAATCGCCGGGTTTGCTCTCAGCATCGCTTCGCGCCGCCTGCCATCCAACGATGGCGATCTCGTGGAACAGGTCAATGACCTGCTGCCGCAAACTCAATGTGCGCAATGCGGGTATCCCGGTTGCCGACCGTTTGCGGCAGCGATTGTCGAAGGCACCGCCGCCATCAACCTTTGTCCTCCCGGAGGTGAAGAGACTGTTCGCCATCTGGCTAAGCTGCTCGGTCGAAAGGTTATCCCACTTGCAGAATCGGTTGAGCCTTCTGTCGCCATTATTGATGAGTCACTTTGTATTGGCTGCACGCATTGCCGCAATGCCTGCCCGGTCGACGCGATCGTCGGGGCCCATCAGCTGATGCACACCGTTATCGAAAGTGAGTGCACCGGCTGCGAACTTTGTGTCGCGCCCTGCCCTGTGGATTGCATTAGCATGAAACCGCTGACATGAGTGCGCCTACTTATGATCTGGGCACCTTGCATGGCGGCCTGCGGCTGCCGGGGCACAAGACCGCATCGACCAGCCGGCCGATCGTTGAAGTGCCGGTGCCACCGCAGCTGGTTTTGCCGATCACACAACACGTTGGCGACCCGTCGCAGCCCGTAGTCGGTATCGGGGAGCGAGTATTGAAGGGTCAGTTGATTGCAGAATCTGACGGCACGCTCGGCGCACCGGTACACGCGCCGTCATCGGGCGAGATCATTGCGATCGAGCCATGGCCGGTATCGCGGCGGTTCGGTGAAAACGCACCGTGTATCGTCATCGAATGCGACGGCCGGGACGAAGCCGTTCAACGAGTTGAATCACCCGCCAATTTCACAACGCTGGCGGCGGAGGATCTGCTCACAAGAATCCTGCAGGGCGGTATCGTTGGCCTGGGTGGTGCCGTTTTTCCGACAGCGCAAAAGCTCATGCAGGCGCGAACCTGCAAGATCGACCACCTGTTACTCAATGGCGTCGAGTGTGAGTCCTATATCAGTTGCGACGATCTCTTAATGCGCGAGCGTGCGGGAGAGATCATCAGCGGCGCACAGATTCTCATGCACGCGTTACAAATCGACGCGTGTTTTATAGCAGTCGAAAGCGACAAGCCCGATGCCATACGAGCCCTTGGCGTGGTACTCGGGGAAATCAACGATGACAGAATTGTCATCAAGCAGGTGCCGACTATCTATCCGTCAGGCGGCGAAGACCAGCTGGTGCAACTTGTTACAAATCGCGAAGTACCCAGTGGTGGCCTGCCCTCGGATGTTGGCTGCCTGGTTCAAAACGTCGGTACGGCTGCAGCGATCCACGACTGGATTGTCGATAACGAACCTCTTATTTCTCGTGTGACAACCATTACCGGCGACGGCGTCGCGAGTCCCGTCAATGTGCGCGCACGAATCGGCACTACGCTCAGCGACATTATTGAAATGGCGGGCGGCTACACCGATAGCGCTAAGCAGCTGATAATCGGTGGACCAATGACCGGCAAATCTGTCACCACCGACAGAGTCCCGCTGGTCAAGGCAACCAACTGCGTCCTGGTCTCTTCCGAGACACCTTCTCCTGGTCCCGCCTTACCCTGCATACGTTGCGGAGATTGCGCAGCAGTCTGTCCCGTGCAGCTGTTGCCACAGCAGCTGTACTGGTACGCCTGTGCCGATGATGAGGAAAAAATGCGTGATTTCGGCCTGATGGATTGCATCGAATGCGGCTGTTGCGATCTTGTTTGCCCGAGCCACATTCCACTGACCGCCGATTTTCGCGTCGCCAAAGGCAGAATCAGAGAACTTGCCGATGAGAAAGCGCGGGCAGCTCGCGCCCGTCAGCGATTTGAGGCTCGTAGTGATCGACTGGAGCGCGAGCAAGCAGAAAGAGATCTTGAGCTCGCACAACAAAAGGCATCCGCAAAAAAGGCCGGGCCATCGGCCATAGCGGAAATTCTGAAACGCAAACTTGAAAACAAGGACGACGAATAGTGGAATTCATGCGCCGCGAAGCACCGTTCCTTGCGCCTGAAGTCAGTGTCTCGTCATTGATGCTGCAAGTACTCGCGGCGCTCGTGCCGGCGGCAATAGCGCATGTCTGGTTTTTTGGTCCCGGTTTTATCCTGAACCTGCTGGTCGCTGCGGTATTTGCCGCCGGCGGCGAAATCTTAATGCTCAATCTGCGTAGTCGAAAATCTGAAACCGGACTGACGGACTACAGTGCTTTGGTGACGGCAGCGCTACTCGCGTTCGCGTTGCCGTCTCTTACGCCATGGTGGGTGACCGCTACCGGCGCGCTGTTTGCAGTAGTCGTCGCGAAGCATTTGTATGGCGGACTCGGCTTTAATATTTTCAACCCGGCCATGGCAGGCTATGTCGTCATACTGATCGCATTCCCGATGCATATGAATCTCTGGATCGCACCACGCATGGGTGACCTTGACTACCAGCACCTTACGGTTCTGCAAACGCTGCAGTTCACGCTGACCGGATCACTGCCCGATGGAATCCTGTTTGATGCAATAAGCCGGGCAACACCTCTGGATGTAATGAAGTCCGGATTGAACAACGCCCGAACAGTTGCAGAGATTCGTGCAATACCGGTTATGGGTGATTTTGGCGGTCGTGGCTGGGAATGGATCGGCAACTTCCTCGCTTTCGGTGGCTTTTGGCTACTGATCAAGAAAATAATTCGCTGGCAAATCCCGGTCGGTGTCGGACTCGGCCTGCTCGTTCCAGCGACCATCATGTACATGATCGAGCCAGGCTCACACGCAAGTCCCGGATTTCATCTTTTCAGTGGCGCGACAATTCTCTGTGCTTTTTTCATAGCAACGGACCCGGTCTCAGCTGCCACCAGCCCCAAAGGCCGATTGATATACGGTCTGGGCATCGGCTTCCTGATCTACTGCATTCGCCGTTGGGGCAGTTATGCTGACGGCGTTGCTTTCGCCGTACTGTTAATGAATATGGCAGTCCCAACGATCGACTATCTGACCCGACCACACATCATCGGCCATAAGAATGCTGCGTACAGCGGAGACGCCGATGGCTGATAAGCCCATTTGGAAAAGTGCTGTAACGCTGGCCATCGTCGCCGCATTTTGTACCTCGCTGGTGGCATTCACCTGGCAACTCACCGCTGAGCGAATTGAGACCAACAAAAAGGAATGGCTAGAGCGTAGCTTGCAGCCCGCGCTTGCGGGGCTATTTTTTGACAGTTCGGTGACTGAGTCGATGATCATGATTCCGCCACCACACGAACTTCCAGGATCCGACGCGGCGATAATCTACAGGGTCTACGCCGGCGTTGAACCTGTTGCGGCACTATTCGTCGTGTCTGCAAGAGATGGCTATGCCGGACCCATTAGATTACTCATCGGGGTGGCGATGGACGGCGCCGTAACCGGTGTCCGAGTCTTGGAGCATCGTGAAACGCCAGGTCTCGGTGACAGAATCGAGACGACGAAATCCGACTGGGTGCTGCAGTTCGATGGCCATTCCCTGCAGGACCCGCTGCCTCGGCAATGGGCGATCAAGGGCGATGGCGGTGACTTTGATCAATTGACCGGCGCGTCCGTATCTCCTCGGGCTATTATCAGGGCCACTAAAGAAACGCTAAGCTATTTTAACGCCAATCGCGTCGCCATATTCGCAGCAACGGCTGAAAACCAAGATAGCGCGCCAGAGGAGACTGAATAATGTCGGTTGGGCTGCTTGAGCGCTTTAAATCCGGACTCTGGCGAGATAACCCAGGTCTGGTTCAGCTATTAGGCCTGTGTCCGTTACTGGCGGTAACGGCAACCTTCGTCAACGGCCTTGGGCTGGGCATCGCGACCCTGGCTGTTTTGACAGCTTCCAATGCACTGGTATCCGCAACGCGCCGCTGGATCCAACCCGAGATACGAGTGCCAATCTACGTCCTGATCATCGCAAGCCTGGTTACATGCACTGAACTCATCTTCAAAGCGTGGTTTCCGGATCTCGATCGATCGCTCGGTATTTTCATTCCTCTTATTGTTACAAACTGTGCGATCGTTGCGCGCGCTGAAGTTTTCGCATCTCGAAACCCCGTCGGCTCGAGCATCATTGACGGCCTGGTGATGGGCAGCGGCTTTGCGCTGCTGCTGATGACGATAGGCGCCTTCCGCGAACTGTTCGGGCAGGGGTCACTGTTTTCGCGCATGGATATGCTGTTTGGTGGCGAGCCGGTACGTGGCATTGTGCTGGCCGAGAACGGCTGGTTATTGCTGGTCATGCCGCCCGGCGCTTTCTTTAGCCTTGCGCTGGCTATCGCGGCCAAGAACGCAATCGACAGGCGGCGCAAAGATATCCAAACTGATTTGCCACGTCGCGCCAGAACCCTTAACCGATAGAAGTTCGCAGTGAATACCGAAAAACGCACCGCCATCTACAGTACTTTGCGTGCACGCATGCCTGCGCCGACAACGGAGCTCAATTACAAGACCCCGTTTGAACTACTTATCGCCGTCATCCTGTCAGCACAGGCAACCGACATTAGCGTCAACAAGGCGACTGATAAACTGTATCCGATTGCTCGCACGCCGGAGTCGATACTTGCCCTTGGCGTCAACGGGCTAAAGCCGTACATCCGGACCATCGGACTTTTCAATAGCAAGGCCGAAAACATAATCAAGACCTGCCGCATGCTGATCGAAGAACATGACAGTACAGTGCCACGCACACGCGCGGAGCTTGAAGCACTTGCCGGAGTTGGCCGAAAAACTGCCAACGTAATCCTTAATACAGCGTTCGGTGAACCAACCATTGCCGTCGACACCCATATCTTTCGCGTTTCAAATCGAACCGGTCTCGCCAAAGGTAAGACACCACTCGAGGTTGAAAAGCGACTGACTAAATTGACTCCCGATGAATTCAAGCACGACGCGCATCATTGGTTGATCTTGCACGGGCGATACGTCTGCAAGGCACGCACACCACTTTGCAGCGAGTGTTCGATCGTTGAATGGTGCGAGTATAAGAAGAAGGTGTTTGCATGATTTTTGGACAAGACAGAAATGAACTACGAAAGATGTACGCGGACGCCTGGAAGAAACTATGCGATAAAACGCCCCTGACGCCGCTGGAGTCACAAATTGCTACCGTCGTCGAATGGCACCCCGAATATCACGATGACGTCACAAGCGAAGAACTCGACAAAGACTATTCACCCGATGGTGGGAAGACCAACCCCTTCCTGCATATGGGTCTGCATCTGGGTATCCGCGAACAGGTAGCCACTAACCGCCCACCCGGCATCAGTGGCGTTTTCTCAGCGTTAACGGCCAAAACTGGCGACGCACACGATGCCGAGCATCAAATGATTGATTGCCTTGCGGAAACTCTGTGGGAAGCGCAGAGTCAAAATAGCGCACCCGACGAACAAAAATATCTCGAGCGATTGCAAAACCTGACGCGCTAACGGGGTTCTTAATCCGGCGTTGGTCCGGGATAGCCGGCGCCGGCTCCACGACCCACAGTCACCAGCGCCAGCTATCCCGGACCAACACCTGTTCAATGCTCAACGGTTAGACGAAATACGTGACCGACGGACGAGATGCGGCTGATACGCCAATGAATTCGACTGTGGGTCGTGGAGAAGTCATTGGCGTATCAGCCGCATCTCTGCGCCGAGCACCCGTCGTTCGTCCATCTCTTCTGACAATATCTGTAATATGAGGCGTCGACTATCACGGCTGGTCCTGTAATAAATCCAGCCACCTACAGGTCTGATCTGATAACTCTATATGGGAAAAATATGAGCGGTCCGAAATCACAGTATCCGGTACACGGCGCGGGCCTCGGCCTGCGCAGGCCATTAGCCGACAAGCTGATGGCGGATCCGCCTGCGGACATCGATTTTATGGAGATCGTTCCGGAAAACTGGATACATGTCGGCGGGGCTCTGGGTAAGAAGCTAAGGTACTTTACTGAGCGCTACCCGATGCTAATTCATGGTCTGTCACTATCTATCGGCTCCCCTGCCCCACTGGATGAACAACTGGTTCGTGACATCAAGGCGTTCATGGCAGATCACAAGATTCGTTTGTACTCCGAGCACCTCAGCTACTGTGGTGACGATGGACATTTGTACGACCTTATGCCGATACCATTTACGGATGACGCAGTTCGATACGTCGCCGACAGAGTGCGCCGGGTTCAGGACATCCTCGAACAGAATATTGCACTGGAAAACGTTTCTTACTATGCGCCGACTGATTCGTCCATGACGGAAAAAGAGTTTCTGCTTGCGGTGCTCGAAGAGTCAGATTGTGACCTGATGCTCGACATCAACAACATCGTCGTCAACAGCATTAATCACAAATACGATGCCAGTGATTTTCTGCGCGATATGCCCGCTGAACGTATCCGCTACTTTCATCTTGCCGGGCATTACGTTGAGGCCGAAGACCTGCGAATTGATACACACGGTGCAGCAGTCGACGCACAAGCGTGGCAGTTGCTTGCAGATGCGTATGAACAGTTCGGCCCGGTTCCGACACTGCTCGAACGTGACTTCAACTTTCCTCCGATGGAAGAATTGCTCGACGAAGTAAGGCGTATCAAACAGCTGCAACTCAACTATCCTTCATTGGAAGTCGCACATGGTTGATGACCGCGATTTTCAGGATAAGCAATACGCTTTTGCTGCTCACATTCGTGACCCGGATAACATGGTTGCGCCGGAAGGCATTGAGGATCGCCGCATGGCGATCTATCGAACCTTGTTTTTCAACAATCTCTACAACCTGCTGGGTACGTTCTTCCCCGTAATCAGGAAGATCTGTACGGATAGCCAGTGGCGACACGCCATCCGCGAGTTCATGAAAGTCCATCGCGCAACGACGCCGTATTTTCTGGAGCTGCCTCAGGAATTTCTCGATTTTCTACAAAATGAGTATCCAACACTGGATGACACATTTCCCTTCCTTACCGAACTCGCACATTACGAGTACGCCGAACTCGCATTGCGTGTTTCAACTGAGGAAAACGATACGACAAACGTCGACCCGGATGGTGACGTGCTGGCGAACATCCCGGTTAAGTCCGTATTGAGTTGGGTTTTTGCGTACCACTATCCGGTACACCGGATATCGAAGGACTATTTGCCGACAGAACCTTCTGAACAACCGGCGTATCTCGCGATCTATCGGCGTAGCGATGACAAGGTTCGGTTCCTGGAACTCAACCCGGTATCGGCCGCGCTGCTCGATGCTGTCGAAAACAACGAGGCAAATCTGAACGGCGAGAAACTGCTCAGAGAACTTGCCGCGAAAATCCACTACCCCGACATCGACGCGCTCATCAAACACGGCGTCGACGCCCTCGAAGAAATGAGGCAACTGGAAATACTGACCGGCACTCGATCTGCTGGATAACGGAGATAAAGAATGGACAAGTTGGTGAAACTTAAGAATCAGGTCGTCGGAATTCTAAACCCCGCAGGAGACTGGGTTGCACTGTTACCCATTCGTTTGCTAATGGGCTACGAATTCTACAAGGCCGGCATGTGGAAATTTCACGGCACGAACTGGTTCGCCAGTGCGCAGGAGAACTTCCTGTTTCCATTCAACTACATTCCGGTTGAAGTCAGCTGGTTCATGGCGACCTGGGCTGAAATTCTTGGCGGTCTGAGTCTGTTCCTCGGACTGTTTACACGTTTCTGGGCACTCAGCCTGATCATCGTATCGATCGTAGCGATATCCGGCGTGCACTGGCCCGACGACTGGAACAGTCTTGCAGAACTGTGGAAGGGCTATGCGATCACCGACAAAGGCTTCGGCAACTTCCGCGTGCCACTGCTGTTTATCGCCATGCTATTCCCAATGGTATTTACCGGCGCTGGCAAACTCAGCCTTGATCACATACTTGCGAAGAAGTTTTCCTAAGGAATGGAAAACGCTTTTTCCTGGGTTCAGGCCCTGGCGTCAGTATTCGTATTTGTTATCGGGGCGTTCCTGCTCGTTGTCATTGTCGTATTTGTCATTGATGTCACGCAGACAAAACACACTGTTCGGCGCAACTTCCCGGTAGTTGGGCGCTTTCGCTATTGGTTCGAGCACATGGGCGAATTTTTTCGTCAGTATTTCTTTGCGCTCGATCGCGAAGAAATGCCGTTTAACCGCGCACAACGCTCATGGGTCTACCGGGCAGCAAAGGGTATCGACAGTACTGTAGCCTTCGGTTCGACACTGAGCCTGACTCCGGCCGGCACACCTATATTTGTCAATTGCCCATTTCCGACGCTGGAACAGGACGCTGTCCCAACCGAGCCACTGGTTATTGGGCCGCATGCCCGCAACCCTTTTGCGGCAACCTCCATCGTGAACGTCTCGGCGATGAGCTACGGCGCAATCTCAAAGCCTGCCGTTCTCGCTTTGTCACACGGCTCCCGTATGGCTGGCAACTGGCTGAATACGGGCGAAGGCGGTCTGTCGCCCTGGCACCTCGAAGGCGGCTGCGATGTCGTATTTCAAATCGGTACCGCCAAATATGGTGCCCGCGATGAGAGTGGCGAGCTAAGCGATGACAAGCTACGCGAGGTCGGCGAGATCGAGCAAGTGAAGATGATTGAGCTGAAACTGAGCCAGGGCGCAAAGCCCGGGAAAGGTGGAATCCTGCCAGCTGCAAAAGTCACCGCGGAAATTGCGAAGATCCGTGGCATTAATAAGGGCGAGGCATCGATTAGCCCCAACCGCCATCCCGAGATCGACTCGGCGAACGATCTACTGGATATGATCAATCGTATTCGTGATGTGACTGGCAAACCGGTGGGATTCAAAGCTGTCGTAGGCGCCTATGGTTGGCTGGACGACCTGTTTGATGAAATTGGTCGGCGCGGTATCGAGTCTGCACCGGACTTCATCACTATCGATAGCGGAGATGGCGGAACCGGAGCAGCTCCGATGAGCCTGATCGATAATGTCGGCCTGCAGATAAAGGAAAGCCTGCCGCTTGTCGTCGATATGCTGAAGAAACACGGTCTGCGAAATCGCATTCGGGTCATTGCCAGCGGAAAGTTAGTAAATCCGGCAGATGCTGCGGCGGCGTTGTGCATGGGCGCCGACTTCATCAACACCGCGCGTGGTTTTATGTTTGCGCTGGGTTGCATTCAAGCCCTGCAATGTAACAAGAACACCTGCCCTACCGGCATTACGACGCACAACAAACGACTACAACGCGGGCTCGTTGCTGAGATTAAGGCCAAACGAGTACAGCGGTATTCCGAATCCATGCGTAAGGAAATCGGCACAATCGCACATTCCTGCGGAGTGACTGAGCCCAGAGGCCTGCGTCGCTTCCATTGCCGCATCGTTCAGGAAGACGGCCGCTCGACCCCGTTGAACGAACTCTACCCCGATGCGTCTCCCTGACGGTTTAGTTTGCTAGTATCAGGACTCGCCAAAACAAAATAAGAAGAACGAATTGGCTGAGACAGACAACACGACAAAGCTCAGACGCGACATCGGTATCTTCGGCGCATCATTTCTCGCTCTAAACGCGATGATCGGTGCGGGCATCTTCGCACTTCCCGGCCGCGTCGCCGTCAACGCAGGCCTGCTAAGCCCATGGCTGTTCCTGGTTATCGGTGCACTGTTCATCACCATCGTACTGACGTTCGCGGAGTTATCGAGTTATTACGATCAGACCGGTGGACCTGTTCTTTACGCGAGCGACGCATTCGGTCCGTTCGCCGGCTTCAGCACCGGCTGGGCTATTTATCTCAGCCGCATGACGGCATTCGCTGCAAACGCGAACGTCATGGCAACCTACCTCGCCTCGCTGCACGACGTATTCGCCAGCGATCTCGCTCGCGGCACGATTATCACCACTGTCACGGTTGGCCTGACCTGGGCGAACGTAATGGGTGTTCGTGATGGCGTGCGAACGATGGCTGTATTTACGTTTCTAAAAGTCACACCGCTGGTACTGATGATCTTATTGGGATTACAGCATGTGACAGGCGCTACGCTTATCCCCGGTGGACCGGTCTTCTTTGATGGGATTGGCGATACAACGTTGTTGCTGATCTACGCCTATGTCGGATTTGAAACACTCGGCGTAACGGCGGGCGAAACATCGCAGCCACGGCGGACACTTCCCAAAGCGTACGTCGGCAGTATGCTCGGCACCAGTCTCTTGTACTTCTTCGTCGTACTCGTTTTCGTATCGATCATCCCTGCAGACAGCTACGAAGGCGCGACACTGGTCGATGTCGGCCGAACGATCGCAGGACCTCTTGGTGCGATTGTCATCACAATGGCTGCCGTTTTTTCTATTGGCGGCAATCTTTCGGGGTCCATACTGGCTGCACCACGTATTACCTTTTCGATGGCGGAAAAACGTATGTTGCCCACCTGGTTCGGCCACGTACACGCGAGATTCGCAACACCGGTCCGCTCGATCCTCTTCATGGGTAGCATGGCTCTGATATTGGCGCTGACGGGTTCTTTCGTAAAACTCGCACTTGCGAGTTCGGTTGTCCGGCTTCTGGGATACATCATCTGTATCGCATCCCTTCCGTCGATTCGACGTAACGCGGACGCTGCAGCACGCCAGAAGGCGTTTCGACTTAAGGGTGGCTATACGATTCCGGTGATCGCTCTTGGCGTATGCTTTTGGTTGTTGTTGCAGTCGAAACAGGAATCCTGGATAGCGGTATTAATTCTGCTCGGTATAGGATGGACTTTTTACGTGATCGAGAACTGGAGCCAATCCAGACCGAAAGACTAACGCTTCTTCGGCATATACAGATCAGTCAGCGTGCCTTCGAAGGCTTCCGAGGCGAAGGCAACGGTTTCCGACAAGGTTGGGTGCGGATGTATGGTCAGGCTGATGTCCGACGCATCTGCGCCCATTTCAATGGCCAGGCAAATTTCGGAGATCAGGTCGCCCGCATTCGGGCCCACGATCGCACCACCAAGAACCCGTTCTGTCTTCTTGTCGAACAACAGTTTGGTAAATCCTTCTGGACGTCCGATCGATAATGCACGGCCACTGGCCGCCCAGGGGAATTGGGCTTTTTCGTAATCAATGCCCTTTTCCTTCGCTTCAAGTTCGGTCAAACCGACCCATGCGATTTCCGGATCGGTATAGGCTACCGAGGGAATAGACCGCGCATCGAAGTAACTCTTCTCCCCCGCTATGACTTCAGCTGCAACCTTCGCCTCATGAGTTGCTTTGTGAGCAAGCATTGGGCCGCCGGCGAGATCACCGATAGCGAAGATGTGTGAAATATTGGTGCGCATTTGCTTGTCGACTTCAATGATGCCGCGCTGATCGACGTTAACGCCTGCTTTCTCTGCATCCAGCATGCCGCCATTAGCACGACGTCCAACTGCAACAAGAACACGGTCATAAACACCGACTGATGGCGCCTTGTCGCCCTCAAAACTGACTTCAATCCCGGGCACCGTTGCCCGCATGCCGGTAACCTTGGTCGACACCATGATCGCTTCGTAACGCTTCTTGACGACCTTCATGAACGGACGTAACAAGTCCGGGTCTGTTCCGGGCATTAACGAATCTGTAAGCTCGACAACGCTTACCTCGGTACCCAGCGCGCTATAAACACAGGCCATTTCAAGCCCGATGATGCCACCGCCGACGACCAGCATTTTCTTCGGTATGGGTGTCAGCTCCAGTGCACCGGTCGAGTCGACGATACGAGGATCATCGGGCAGGCCCGGTAACATCATCGCTTCCGAACCCGCCGCGATAATGCAGTTTTTGAAGTCTATGGTCTCGCCGTTGTCGAGACGCAATCGATTTGGCGAATCGAATTTTGCCTCTCCCTGGACGACCCTGACCTTGCGTTGCTTCGCCATGGTTGAAAGGCCGCCGGTAAGCTTGTTGACGACTTCATTTTTCCAGTCGCGAAGTTTCTCGCCGTCAATTTTCGGCTTACCGAATACGACGCCGTGATCAGCCATCGCCGCAGCTTCGTCAATGACCTTCGCAGCGTGCAGCAATGCTTTCGATGGAATACACCCAACATTCAGGCAAACACCACCGAGCACCGGATAGCGCTCTACGAGAACGACATCAAGCCCAAGGTCCGCTGCCCTGAACGCGGCGGTATAACCACCGGGTCCTGACCCGAGGACGACAAGCTGCGCAGAATGCGTGACTTTACCCTCTTCGAAACCCGGGACAGCGGCTTCGATTTCAGCCGGTGTCATCACTTG
>RCNF010000429.1_pt1 | contig 21285 bp, 25 predicted proteins | sample 2041311 | NCBI WGS metagenome assembly RCNF01 (sample SAMN09708228, study PRJNA481090) | Marine sediment metagenome, whole genome shotgun sequencing project. | biome: marine sediment; feature: ocean; material: sediment; isolation source: Sewage treatment plant 2 marine sediment (STP2) ... | reverse complement strand
AAGGCCGCCACGAAGAAGCGCAGCAAGGTGACCAAGCGGCGTGCAGCTCCGAAGAAGCGGAAAAGCACGAAGAAAAAGGCCGCCACGAAGAAGCGCAGCAAGGTGACCAAGCGGCGTGCAGCTCCGAAGAAGCGCGTCGCCCCGAAGAAACGCGGTAGCACGAAGAAGAAGGCAGCCTCGAAGAAGCGCGCCAAGGCACCGGCGAAGAAGGCCAAGCGTCGTACGTCGCGACGCTAGCCCACTAGTCGAGCGGGGACTCGGCCTGGCGCCGCAGTCCGTCGAAGAGGGCGTCGAGGACGCGATGCTCTTTGGGGAGCTCGATGATGCTCAGCTCTTCGAGCGCGCTGTCCACCGGGCACGCGGCGAGCCAGACCTGCATGGCTTCGAGGGCCGTCAGCAGACCAACGCTCCGTCCGGGTAAGGCCAGCGCGGCGGTCGAGACCTTGGCCTCCCGAAGGGCCTCGGCAATGAGTGAGCAAGCCTTATGCGCAACGCTCTCGTCGAACGCAGCGCTCTCACCCAGACCGATCAGCAGAAGGCGCTCGGATTTGAGCTTACCCGGGTTCGCGAGCAAGGCCTTTTCCCCTAGCGTTCCTTGTAGGTAGCCGGCCATGAGCTTTCTCGAGAGCGCGCCACAGAGTCGCCAGTCGATGAGCCCGGACGCGCCCCGCAGCGGGCGTTCGTCGGAGAAGAAGGACAGGACGATGACCTCGGTTTGGAGCTCGTCCAAGTTTTCTGGCGCAGCGGAGATGAAATCGTAGGCGATCAAGATTTGCCCAGCTCGGTCGCGACGCGATCGAGAACGCCGTTGACGAAGGCGCCGCTTCCCTCCGAGCCAAAGCGCTTGGCGAGCTCCACCGCCTCATTGAGAGTCACGCGCTTCGGGATGTCGCTCATCTCGCGAAGCTCCACAATCGCGACGCGGAGGACGTTTCGATCGACGATCGGCATGCGCTCGATGCGCCAGTGGTGGCTCGATGAGCGAATGATCTCATTGACGTCGTTCTTGTGGTCCGCGTACGCACGGACTAGTCGATTGGCGAAATCGACGTCTTCGATCGGCGCGTCCTCGTTCGAGAGGTGCCCCCAGTACGACCGGATCGCCTGCGTGCCGCTCACGTTCGACACATCCATGAAGTACAGGATGCGAAGCGCCGCCTCACGGCCTTTTCGTCGTGATCCCATCGTCCGCAAGCTTTCGATCCAGAATGACCATTTCGATCGCGGTGAGCGCTGCGTCGCGCCCCTTGTTGCCGTGCGCCCCGCCGGCGCGTTCGAACGCTTGGGCTTCGTCGTCGGTCGTGAGGAGGCCGAAGGTCACCGGGACCCCGGCGTCGAGTGCGACCCGGCCGAGGCCAAGAGCGGTGCCCTGCGAGACGAAGTCGAAGTGGGGTGTGCCTCCCCGAATCACCGCGCCGAGGGCAATGACGGCGTCGAAGCGCTGGCCCTGCGCGAGCTGTCGGGCTGCGTACGGGAGCTCCCACGCGCCCGGCACCTCGACGACATAAATCGATTCGTCCGGCACACCGCGCTCGGAGAGGCATTCTTTGGCGCCCTCGAGCAGCTTGGTCACGACCGCACGGTTGAAGCGAGACCAGACGATGGCAAAGCGCGCGTTCGTTGGCGCGGCGACCTCTCGCAGTGGGGGGTTGCGGTCCTCGCTCATTTGGAAGCTGCTGCCTTTTTCGAAGCCGCGGGAGTGAGCTGACCGCCCGGGGCAACCAGAAGCTGTTCGCCCACATTGAGCCCGAAGGCGTCGAGGCTCGGGATCCGCCGGGGCCGGTTGGTGAGCAGACGAAGCTGCTCGAGCCCGAGGTCCGAGAGCACCTGCGCGCCGAAGCCGTACTCGCGAAGCACGACACCGGGCTCCTCGGGCGATCGGGGCAGCGGTTCGTTTAGGTAGAAGGCCAAATCGGTCTCGGGATCCGGATGCCCAGGCAAGAACAGAATCACGCCGTTGCCCTCGCGTTCAATCGCAGCGACGCAGTCGGCGATATGGACACGGTCGCCCATGCGCACCTGGAATGCGTCCCCGAGCACGCTCCCGCGGTGCACGCGCGCGAGCGTCGGCGCCTCCGTCAGCTCGCCAAAGCTCAGGGCCATGAACTGCTCCTGGTCGCCGACCTGAACTCGATACACCGAAGCGCTCCAGGTGCGCCCCGACGGCATTTCGACCGGCGTTTGCCGAATCCGTTGGACCAGCCGCTCTCGCGCGAGCCGGTATTGGATGAGGTCCGCGATCGTGAGCAGGCCCAGGTCGTGCTCCTTCGCGAATGCGACGAGGTCGGGGTAGCGAGCCATCGATCCATCGTCTTTCATGATCTCGCAGATGACGCTGGCCGGTTTCAACCCTGCGAGCCGCGCGAGATCGACGGAGCCCTCGGTATGCCCCGTGCGTTGCAGCACCCCGCCCGGAACGGCTTTGAGCGGAAACACATGGCCTGGGCTCACCAAGTCCGCTGACCCCGCGTCGTCTGCGACCGCGGTCAAAATCGTATGCGCCCGGTCGCCCGCGCTGATGCCCGTCGTGACCCCTTTGCGAGCCTCGATCGAAATCGTAAACGCAGTCGATCGCGACGAGCGGTTGTCGTCGACCATCATCGGTAGGTCGAGTTGACGGATTCGGTCCTCGGTCAGGCTGAGGCAAATCAGCCCTCGAGCGTGTCGTGCCATGAAATTGATCGTCTCGGGGCTCGCCATTTCGGCAGCCATGCACACGTCGCCTTCGTTTTCGCGGTCTTCGTCGTCGACAAGGATGACCATTTTACCCTTACGGATGTCATCCAATGCCGCCACGACCCGCTCGATCGCGCTCGTCATATGGGCGGCACCATGACGCGAAAGGGCTCGCCCTACCAGCGGACCGCTGCAAATGCTCAGCCTTCGGGCGCGTCCACGCCGGGCTTGCCCATCAGGCTTGCGACGTACTTGGCTAGGATGTCGACCTCGAGGTTGACATCGGCCCCGTTTGCCATTTCCCCGAAGGTCGTCTCCTCGAGCGTGTATGGCACCAACATGACGTCAAAGCGCGTGCCTGCGACGGTGTTCACCGTCAGGCTAACACCGTTGACGGTGATGGAGCCCTTCGGCGCCAGAAACGGAGCAAGCCGGCGCGGGACTTCGAAGCTTGCACGGATGTACTCGCCTTCGGCAGTTCGTGCGATCAGCGAGCCAACGCCATCGACGTGCCCCGTCACCATATGGCCGCCCAAGCGATCGCCAAGCGCGAGCGCGCGTTCGAGGTGAACCCGGTCGCCCTCCGCGAGGCTATCGAGATTGGTCTTGTCGATGGTTTCGAGGGAGGCGTCCGCTTCGAACCCGCTTTTGTCGAACGACTTCACGGTGAGGCACGTCCCGTTGACCGCGATCGATTCCCCGAGCCGGTAGGGGTGCAGCATGCAGAGGATGCGAATGCTCAGCCCGTCCGCGCGTCGCTCGATGCGTTCGATCGTCCCGACCTCTTCTATCAATCCTGTAAACATCTACTGCGTCCTCTCGAATTCACCGGCGACCAACCAGTCCGGTCCCAGATCTCGAAACTCGGTGCGCACCAAGCGCCAGGCACGTTCTATCGATTCGGCGCCGGAGCCCGCCGCAAAGGAGGGCGCGCCGGCGTCCCCTACAATGCGAGGTGCGATGAAGATCGCCGCGCGGTCCGCCAAGCCGAGGTCGAGAAAAGACCCGTGCACGTGCGCGCCGCCCTCCACCATGAGCCGAACCAGGCCGCGCTCGCCGAGCCGCTGAAGCACCTCGGACAAGTCGACGCCTCGGTCGTCACGAGACACGGGGACCAACTCGACGCCCTTCGTCGCGAAATGCTCGTGCCGCGAGGCGTCGGCGTCGGCTGCATGAAAGATGAGAGCCCCAGCGTTCGAGCTCTCGTCGGGGTCGAGAACAGCCGCGCCCGCCGGCGTTCTCAGGTCGGCATCGAGCACGACTCGAACGGGGTCTCTGCCTTCGACCCGTCGAACCGTGAGCTTTGGATCGTCGCTCAAGACGGTCCCCACCCCCACCAGAATCGCGTCGGTCCGATCGCGCATCCGATGGGCTTCGGTGCGGGCTTCTTCGCCGGTGATCCACTTGGAGTCGCCGGAGCGCGTCGCGATCTTTCCGTCGAGAGTCACGGCGGCTTTGAGCGTGACGAACGGGAGGCCCGTCCGGATGTGCTTGGTGAAGTCGGCGATGAGCGCGGTGCACTCCCCTTCGAGCAATCCGACGTCGACCTGGAGCCCCGCCGACCTCAAACGGTCGACTGCACCGGCGACATGCGGCGCCGGATCCGCGCAGCCAATCACGACGCGCGCTAGGCCGGCATCCAGAATCGCCTCGGTGCATGGCCCCGTTCGGCCTTGGTGATTGCAGGGCTCCAGGGTGACGAAGAGCGTAGCGCCTTTGACCGAATCCGCGGCGTTCCGGATTGCGTCGACTTCTGCATGGGCTTCGCCGGCGCGTTCGTGATGACCCAAGGAGACGATCTTTCCGTCGCGAACGATCGCCGCACCTACGTGTGGGTTCGGGCTCGGATAGCCGCGCTTCGCTTCCGTAAGCGCTCGCGTCATCGCTGCGCGTTCGAAATCGGACCACATGTCAGTCCTTGAGCTTGGCCAGCTCGTCGACGAATTCGTCGACGCCCTGAAAGTCCCGGTAGACGCTCGCAAACCGAACGTACGCCACGGGGTCGAGGCCCCGAAGCTCGTGCAAGACATGTTCTCCGAGCCGCGTCGAAGGAACCTCCTGCTCGCCGGTGTCGACGAGCCAGCGCTCGACCTGATGCTGAAAGCGCTCGAGCGCCTCGGCCGAGACCGGACGTTTCACGCAGGCCCGTCTGAGCCCGGCAAGCAGCTTCGCGCGATCGTAGGGTTGCCGGCGGCCGTCGTTCTTGACGATCAGAGGCAGCGTCTGCTCCACCCGTTCGTAAGTGGTGTACCGGCGGCCACAATGCTCGCACTCGCGCCGCCGCCGGGTGACCTCGCCCGCCTGCGACAAGCGCGAGTCGATCACACGGTTCTCCAAGGTTCCACAGTAAGGGCAGCGCATGTCCGCGCAGAAGCTAGCGCCGCCGCGGTGCCGGAGCAACGTAGCGCACGGCGCTCAGTCGCGAACCAGGCGGACGAGAGACTCTAGGTGTGCAGTCTGCGGAAACATGTCGAAACCGATGAGACGGTCGATGCGGTACCCCTTCGCGGTCGCGAGACGAAGATCACGTGCCAGGGTCGCTGTGTCGCACGATACGTAGACGAGTCGCTTCGGACCGGGCAAGACCGCACCGCGTTCGAAAAGCGCTTTGGCGCCCTGCCGCGGTGGGTCGAGCACGACGACGTCGTACCGGCCCTTGGGCGGCCGGTTTGCATCGCCGACCGTGACCCGCGCCGTTCTACCCAAGCGCTTCAAGTTGCGCTGGCAGGCGTCTGCGGCGAGGGGATCTTGTTCGACGGCTACGAGGGAGCTGGCTCCCGCCGCGAGCTCAACGGTGAAGTTCCCGATTCCACAGTGGAGCTCGAGGACGCGCATGCCTTGGGGCTCGGCAAGACGAACCACGGCTTCGATGAGCTTTTCATTCACTCCCTCGTTGGCTTGGGAAAAGGCGCTGCCCGGTCCTTCGAGAAGGCCGGATGCGCCCGCCTGAATGGCGACACGCGTTTCCCCCCAGCTCGCGGCATGCCCGGCGCCGCCGGTTTGGAGCGTGACGCCGGCGACCGAGGGTAGCTTGCAGAGCTTCTCGCACGCTTCAAAAAGCGCCGGTGGCTGATCGTCGTCGGCGCGAAGGTCGACCACGACACGCTCGGCGTTCGTGAGCTGCAGCTGAATCTCTCCCCCGCCGCGCAAGGAAGGAGCGAGGTTGGCACGCAGCGCGTCCCAGGCTTCGCGCAGCGGCCGCACGAGCACGATGCATTCCCCGATGGGGGTGACGCGCTTCGAATGAAGCTGCCGGTAGCCGATCGTGTCCCGATGCCATGCGAGCCGCGCCCGCCTTCGGTACGCGAGGGTTGCGGGCGAGTCCACCCATTCGATCTTCGTCTCGTTCGCGCCGGGCAGGCCGCGGCACGCGTCCGCTAAAAAGCTCTGCTTGACCTCGCGCTGCAGCTCGGGGCGCGCGATCATGAGTGGGCAGCCCCCGCAGCGCGTTGCATCGGCGCAGGCAGGCTCGCGCCGTCCCTCGGAGGGCCGAAGCACCCGTATCAGCCGCCCACGCGCGGCCCCCCGTTTGGACCCTGTCGACATGAGCTCAACCCGCTCGCCCGGTAGAGCGCCGGGCACCAGCACGATGCCGTGCGAAGTCTCGACGACCGCGTCGCCCCCGCGCCCCACCGCGCGGACCTCGCCTTGTTCAGAGCGCTTGGAAGGCATGGGACTCAGAAATATTGCAAGGGCCTTCCGACTTCGAAGAGGAAGCTGAAATCCCCATCGAGGACGGCCCTTCGTTCGAGCGGATCTTTGTTGTCCACCAGCTCGACATTGGTGAAGACGGCTACGGTTTCTTTGGTGGCGTTGTCCAACCAGCTCACGTACAGCTCGTCGAAGCGAATCGTGCCCGAAACGGCGGCGTAGTAGACGGGAATGCGAGCAACTCCAGGACAGCTCGCGTTCAGGTAGAGCGTCATTTCGACAGGCGCCGCTAGGCCACCGAGCTCGATTTCGGCGCCCAGCATCGTCTCTTTGAGCAACTCCGGATTGCGGATGAAGACCGCGATCCCGTCGCTGAAGCTTGGGAGATCGCTGCCCCGCTGCACGACGATGTCGATGATCTCGACGGAGGTACTCGGCTGCATCGCGAAGTAGTCCGGGTTCAACGAGTAGGCCGCGCCATCTAGGCCGCAGTCCGGTGCCCAGACCTGTCCGACCGCGCTCCCCTCGCCGCTGCCCTTCGCGCAGCCCGCGGCGAGCAGCCCGCAGAGGACGAACGCGCAGAGCTCATGCAATGAAGCCGCCACCGATCACCTCGTCGCCTCGGTATACCACCGCCGCCTGGCCGGGCGTAATCGCGCGCTGCGGTTCGTCGAAACGCACCTCGAATCCATCGCCGAGGGGTGTCACATCCGCCCGGGCACCGCGATGCCGGTATCGAATGCGGACCTCGCCTTGGAACGGTTCGATCGGCCGGCCGTCGACCCAATGTGCGTCGGTTGCGCTGAGCTCTCGCTCGTAGAGCTGCGACTCGTCACCGACGACGACCTCGGCCGTATCGGGCACGATCCGAAGGACGTAGCGCGTTCCACCTCCCCCGAGCCCGAGACCACGCCTTTGACCAAGGGTGAAGTTCGCGACGCCTTCGTGACGGCCGAGCACGATGCCCTCACGATCGACGACGGCGCCCGGGCGGGTCGTGCTGCCTTCACGGCGGATGAAGTCGCCGACGCGCCCGTCGGGAACGAAACAGAGCTCCTGCGAGTCGGGCTTGTCCGCGTTTGGGACCCCGAGGCGCCGACCCGATTCGCGCACCTCGGTCTTGGTGAGCTCGCCGAGGGGAAAGACCAGACGTTCGAGCGTCGGCTGGGACAGGCCGAAGAGGAAATAGCTCTGATCCTTGTCGCCATCTCGGCCTCGTAGCAACCGAAGCGACCCGTTCGCCGAGCGCGCCAGGCGCGCGTAGTGCCCGGTTGCGATGTGGGTGGCGTCGAAGCGCCGGGCGACCTCGGCAAGATAGGTGAGCTTCACGGTGCGGTTGCAGCTCACGCACGGAATAGGAGTCCGACCGGCCTGATATTCGGCGACGAAGGGTTCGACGACGTGCTTGCGAAACGCCTCACGTTCGTCGAGGACGTAGTGGGGGATTCCCAGGTGCTCGCAGGTCCGCCGCGCGTCGTCTCGGTCTTCGGGCGCACAGCAGCGGCCGACCTGTTGCTCGCCGTCGGCGTCCCACAAATGGAGCGTGACCCCGACCAAGTCGTGCCCCGCTTCGCGCAGCAGCGCAGCGGCAACGGAGGAGTCTACCCCGCCGCTCATCGCCACCAGCACTCGTTTCACTTCAGACATGGGCGCACAACACTGAACAAATCAACCGTGGGCCGTTACACTTAATAGAAAGCCCTGTAACACAAAACACGAAACATAAAAACACAAGTGTTTCAGACACCTACAAGCCAAAACATGAAATCAAATGAAGATACCTTCGTGAGAGCTCCAATCGACCTGAGTTTCTAGGCGTCTCGCCGGGCGAGAACTCGCTCAAACGACGCAATCGCCAAGTCGATATCCCGCTCGCTCGTCTCCGTACCTAAACTGATTCGAACCGCGGAGCCAGCCCTCCACTGCTCATCCGGATACATCGCGCGAATGACGGCGGAAGGCTCCTGCAGACCCGACGAGCAGGCGGCTCCGGTCGAAAGGCACACGCCCTCGAGGTCGAGCGCCGCGACCAGGAGCGGACCCTGCCATCCCGGGAAGCTGAGGTTCGAGACCGTAGCGGTCCGCGGGGGGCCTGCGTTTAGGACGGCGCCTCGCGGCAGAAGGCTGTGCTCGATCTGGTCGCGCAGCGCGGCCACGCGCGGCTGATCCGCGATTCGACTCTCGATCAAACGGCAGGCCGCCCCGAATCCCACCATGCTCAGGGTATCCGGAGTTCCCGGGCGGCGGCCGCGCTCCTGCGAGCCGCCATCGAGGACTGGCTCGAGGTCGAGGCCCCGGCGAATCCAACAGGCACCGGCTCCCGCTGGCCCCCCGATTTTCTGTGCCGCCAGCGCGATGGCATCCGCCCCGAGCGCGCCGACGTCGATCGGAAGCTTGCCCAATGCCTGGGTCGCGTCGACGAACAAGCGGGCCTGATGTTCGCGGCACGCCTCGGCGTAGCGATCGACGGGTAGGATGGTGCCGGTTTCGTGATTGACCCATTGAATCGCGACGAGGGTGTGGGAGGCGAGGTGCCTCGCTAGCTCGTCGGGGCTCGGCGGTTGACCCGCGAGAACAGGCAGCCCGGTCACTTGCAAGCCATCGCGCTTCAGCCGGTTGACGCTCTGTGCCACGGCCGGGTGCTCCACGCCGCTGGTCACGACCCGGGAACAGCCCTCGGCGAGCCCGCGGATTCCTAGGTTGCAGGCTTCGGTGCCGCCCCCAGTCAGGACGATGTCGGCGGCCGCTGCGCCGATCGATTCAGCAATCCGTTCTCTGGCAGCCTCGAGCAGCTGTCGCGAGGCTCGGCCGGCGGCGTGGGTGCTCGACGGATTGGCCCAGGCAAGGGCCGCTGCTTCGTCCATGGCCAGCCGGACCGCATCGGGTGTCGGCGCGGCAGCGTGGTGGTCGAGGTAGATCACGTCGAGGGAGTCTCGGGCCGTTCGGGCAGACGTCCAACCCGGAGCTCGACCAGGGTGCCTGCCAGCTGCCGCTCGGCCACCTCGCCGGCCGGCGGGCTCGAAATCTCGATGCCGCCACCGAGCGCCTCGGTGACCCGTCTCGCAAAGGCCAGGCCCAATCCAACCCCGCCGTGGTCGCGCGTCACCGATCCGTCTACCTGATAGAAGGGCTCCATGATGCGGGCGATGTGCTCGGGGCGAACCCCCGGACCGCTGTCCGAGACCGCGAAGAGCAAGTGCTCGTCTCCCTCGGGCCGGACTTCCACCGCTACGTCGCCGCCGGTTGGCGTGAACTTCGACGCGTTGTCGAGCACGTGCACCATGGCGCGCATGAGTTTGTCCGGATCTCCCTGCGCCGGCATTGGGTCGTCGGGGATACGCTCGATGAGCGTCACGTCACGCTCGAGGAGCTTGGGTCGAATTTGATCGAGCGCTTTGACTGAGACTTCGCGAAAGTCGTACGGGCGCGTGTAGTAGTGCATCCGCCCGGTCTCGAGTGAGCTGACGTCGAGCAAAGTGTCGACGACGGATCTAAGTCGCTGCGTCGAGGTTTCGATCGAACCTAGGCACTTGCGCTGCAAATCCGTCAGTGGGCCGAGCTCTTCGTTGAGCAACAGACGTAGGTAACCCACCACCGGCGTCATGGGTGTGGCCAGCTCGTGACTGACGTTTTGGAGAAACTCTCGGCGAAGCCGTGCGATGTCCTCCAGGCGTTGATTCGTTTCAGAGAGCTCGACGATTTTTTTCTCGAGCCGCTCGACGATCTTTTGCGTGCGCTCGCGAAGCAGTCGATCGCTTCCGTCGTCGGCCCATTCGCGATGCCCACCGAGGAACTCGGCGATGGTCTGCGCGAAGTGGGCCGCGGCAATCGGCTTCGCGATGAAGCCATCGCAGCCCACGGCGAGCGTCGATGCACGGTCGCCCTCGGCCGTGATCGCGACGATGGGCACCTCTTGCAGGGCGGGCATCCCGCGCAGGCGCAGGGTCACTTCGTAGCCGTCCAGGTCCGGAATGTTGATGTCCACTAGAACGAGGTCCGGGACCATTTCGCGCGCGAGCCGGATTCCGTCGACTCCGGACTCCGCTTCGATGACCTCGTGACCGGCCGCTCCCAGCAGCTTCTGCACGAGGCGCCGATTGTTGGGATCGTCCTCGATGTGCAGCACTCGAGCCATTGGAAAGTGATGCTATCAGCCTCTCGCACTTGCCGCACGCTTCCAGCCTGGCTAGGGATGGGAGTATGCCAGGGCGATTGGTCGATCAGCTCGTTGACGCCGGACTCGTCACCGAGGCTCAGGCACGCGCGAGCGATCCGGGCGATCCGCTCGTTCCTTCTGCTCGGGTCGCTCAAAGCCTCGTCGCAGAAGGCCTCGACGAAAGCGTCTTGGCCGGCTTCTTCGTCGGAATGGGTTTCGGTCCGATTCTTCGAGCTCGAGAGCTTGCGCGCGCCGACTCCGACCTCGTGCGACGTTTGCCAGGAGCCGCAGCGCGGGACCTTTGTGCGATGCCATTGCGGCCGAGCCGCGTGGGTCCGATCGTCGCCATGGTCGACCCGACCGATGAGCGGTCGGTGGCCAAGCTCAGGGAGCTGCTTGGGGAGAGCATCCTACCGACAGTTGCGAAGCTCTCCGATCTCCTCGAGTCGATCGACCGTGCCTATCCACCGGAGCCATCGACCACGGTCAGCGATCCCTTGGCCTTGGCGCGCGCTCGTTCGGCGACACCGACCGGTGCCGTGCCGCTGGTCAATGAGAAGCCGGCGAGCGGTACCGAAAAAACATTGCCTTCGTTCGACGCGTCGCTTTCCGAGCTGGTCTCGGCGGCAAGCCCCGTCTGGGATCGCGCGTGGAATACCACGACGCCGACGCGTGATGTTTCGCTCACGCCGAAGGCGACTCACATCCCGTTGCCGCATCTCTCCACGACGCTGACGCCGCATGCTTTCGCCCCTCCGCCGGTTACACCCCGTCCTGCGACGCCCGTCTCGAGCCGGCCAAACCCTCCCGCACCCTCCTCGCTTCGTGGTTCCCCCAGCCCTCGGCCGGCATCGGCGGCCGAGCCCGCGATCGCTGCGCAGCTCGACGAGCTCGCGCGCGCGAACACGCGCGATGAAGTCGTGCGCGTCGCCTGCCAGGCGTGCCTCGCCGCCGCGCGCGGCGCCGCATTTCTCGCGCTACGCAAGGGCGTGTTTCGCGGATGGGATGGCGCCGGCGACGAGGTGACGAGCGCGGGGATTCGAAGCCTTTGGATCCCCGCGACCAATCCCTCTATTCTCAACGAAGTCCTCCACAGCGGCCGCGCGTTCCACGGGGCCTACGGCCAAACCGCCGCCGATCATCTCTTCCGGGCTGCGTTTGGGAGCCACGGGCGTGAGGTCATCGTGCTGCCAGTCCTAGTCGGCGCTCGCATGGTGGGGGTCCTCTGTGCCAACGATCCGGCGCCCCAGTCGACTGCGATCGAAGGGATTGCCGACGCCATGGGGCGGGCCTTCGAACAGCTCATCGTTTCACAGAAATCGCAGGGTTAATCGGTGAAAACGGCCTGGAGCCCGGGTTCGGTCGCCTTGGCGAGCCGAAGGAGCTTTCGTCGCTCCCGAAGAACCGAGGAGGCATACCCGTTCTGCTTGTCGCAGTGGCCCGAATTGTACCAGGCCAGGCCCTTCTGAACGTTTCCGCCGCATCGGCCGACCGCCCATTTGTAGAGACCGAGGCCGGCTTCGAGGACCTCTCGCTGACAGGCGCCCGGCCGACGGCTGCACTTGTCGCGGTAGCGTGCGTTATAAACGAACGGCACGGTCTTGCCTCGGTACTTGGGATTGAGCTGCACGACGCCGCGCGCGCCGACGGGACTTACTGCGAGCGGGTTAAGGCCGGATTCACGCACGGCAATGCCTGCCGTAAGGAACGGGTCGACCCCCGCCCGGTTGCTCGCCTCGGTGATCAGACGCGAAAGCGTCGCGATGCGGGCGCGGCATCCGCCGTCGCTCACGCGGCAGTGCTGCACGTGTATCGGTCTGCCTTGGCGGCTCTCGCGGACGATCAGGCGCGCGTCGATCGCTCGCGCGAGCGCAAGTGAGGTCGGGTGGTCACCGACCGCGCTGCGGTAGTCGATTCCTTCCGCCGCGGGAGCCTGCAGCTCTTCCGCGAAGGTTGGACCCGCTTCTGAGCGCGAGTGCCAAGCGCTGAGAAAAACAACGCCGATGACCAATAGTGCGATTCGCATGCCTCGATCCCGATAACCATGAAAGGGCCGGGACGGTAGGGCATGCGCTTACCTTGCGCCACCCGCAGGTGGCTCAACTGTATCCATTTGGCTACAGTTGCTCGACGTCGGCCTCGGGTGGCGGCTCGAGCTCTGCAGGCTTTTTCTCAGTGTCTTCAGCGGGTTGCGGAGTGGATTCCGAGTCGGCTTCCAGTTTGACCGGCTCGCTGTCGGATCTATCCGAGCGGTCCGAAGCGTCGCTGGCTTCTGCCGATTCGTCCCGGCTGCCCTCTTCGCCCGCCTCATCTCGACCACCGCGCCGACGGCCCCGGCGTCGGCCCCGGCGTCGCTTATTGTTGTCCGAGTCCCCGTTCTCGTCGGTGCTCGCGCTTGCCGCGCTTCTGCTGGTGCGCGGCGCGCCGCCTCCAAGCGAGTCGAGCAGCTCGACGTCGAGCACGGCCAATGGAAGAGAGGCGCGGTGAATCCCGACGCCGACTTCTTCCATCGACACGGCGAGCGCGTCCCCGTCGAAGACGGCGCAAGGTGCGGCGCCTTCGGCATGCGCTTCTCCGAGGATGCCTTCTCGGACCTGCCCCAGGGTGATCAGCCAGCCCACGCGAGCGTGGTCGAAATGATGAAGCCCGCCGCGGAGCGCCACGACGGCGTCGCTTTGGAGCGTTTGATTGCCCCGAAAGATCGTGATCGCCAGAGGGGTTTCTTCGGGACCCCGTCGAAGCGTGCCGGCAAGGCTGAAGTCGCCCGCATCGGCGCGAACGCCTCGGAGCGAATGAACGCCCACCGCGTTGAGCCAGGTGGCCAGGAGCTCGAGCAAGGCGCCATCGGGCATACTTCGCAGTCGCTTGATGAACGCCCGGCGCACACTCTGACGCTGCCGGTCTGCGGCACGAATGGCGTCCCGCTCGGCGTTGACGGCATCGCTCGGCAGGTCCCATTCGAGCAGGGCGACGAGCCCGTCGGTCTCCCGGAACCTCGGGCGCCCGCCCGACGCCCGGCGCTTGGCGTTGTCGCCCCTGACAGCGGCGCCCAGGGTCGGGGCCAGGAGCGCTGGGGTCCCGGCGAGCCTGCCGGTGTCGATCAGGGCCTCGGCGACCTGGACCAGGGTCCTCGGCTTGCGGCTGCCGCCGCGGAGCGTCGTTTCGATGGCGTCGGAAAGGTCCCGGCCTACGGGCTCGCCTGCTTCGGCGGCCCTGTGTGCTGGCGCCGGGGGCTCCTTGCGGCTCCGGCTCCGGGCGGCCGGGCGGCGTTCGCGTTCCGGCCTCGCTTCTGAAGCCGACGCGCTGTCGGCATCCCGTTCGCGTCGCCGTCGGGGCCGGCGCTTGCGGGGCGGGCGGGCGTTGCGCGAATCGTCGTCGAGGTTGGCGAGAATCAGCTCGTCGTCATCGTCTTCTTCGGGGAAAACATCGGCACCTGGCAGGTCTTGCGCCGCCACGAGGACTTCTTCTTCAGCGTCCTCGGCGTTCGCCGGGGCCGTGGACTCTTCGTCGCCGGCCTTCTGCGCGGCGGCCTCGGGGGCGTCGCTGTCTGGCGCGTCGCCGGCGGCCTCCTCGATGGCGTCCTCGGGGAACTCCCGCAGTGCGAAGACGCCCGGCTTGACCTTGAGGATCGGAGCGTCGCCTCGGTCTTTTTTGACCATTGTGGCGAGCCTCGAGCTCATCGTAGTTTCCGGGGTTTTACCGACGTGTGAAAGAAGGTTTTTCTCGATCGCGATTTCGGTGATTTTTTTGTAATGGAGGGGCTTTCCGGCCGAGCGGAGAACCTCCACGGCTGCTTCCGTGAATGTCATTTTTGTATTTGTTCCTGTCACTCCGGTGGGCGATACGAGGGGTCGCGACGGGGAGCAGAGATTCGCTCCACCCGCGCATTGCTCCGTCCCCCTGAGGGCCGTGAGCTATGCTCGTTCGCACTTCCACCGGACAAAAGTGGTTATTGAATTGATTTTTGGGTCGAACGACCCTTCTGTGCCTTCTCGGTACCACCGAGCCCACGGCGAGGCAACGAAACGTGACCTTCAAAGGCGACAAATCTCCCCGGGCAGAGCCCCACATCCTCGGACCCGCTCGTTTATGGGCCTTAATCCGTGTGTATTTGACTTTGGCAGACCCGAGGCCCATACGGCCGGTTTGCCGGTAATTGGCTCTGGCCGATCGCCGCTGTTACAGCCAAACGGGCATGGGCAGTGGTCGTTTGTGTCAGATGGGCGTCGCCGCTGTGGCACGCAAGACACGAGCGTTGGGACCCAATGCAGCGTTTTTGGGGTGAAGTGGGTTGGCCCGCTCTTCGCATTGGTCGCGCTTCGAGGAGAATCGAATGAAGGACAAAGAGATTGGCATACTGCTCGGGGGCGTGAGCGCGGAGCGCGAGATTTCCCTCAAGACCGGCGAAGCCATGTTCGAGGCGCTCCAGGCCCGTGGGCACCGGGTGCAAAAGGTCTTCGTCGACGGGGATATCGACCAGGTGCTGCGGCAGACCAAGATCGACCTCGCGGTCGTTGCCCTTCACGGCACCTACGGCGAAGATGGCTGCATTCAAGGCCTGCTCGAGACGATGGGCATTCCCTACACCGGCTCGGGCGTCCTTGCGAGTGCGCTTTCGATGGACAAGCTCAAGAGCAAGGAGCTCTTTCGGCTCTACAACGTGCCGACGCCCTCGTACTACGCGGTGCGACGCGATGACCTCGACCGGCTCGAGCAGATTCACAGCTCGTTTGGATTCCCGAGCTTCGTCAAGCCCCGCAGCGGCGGCTCGAGCGTTGGCGCAGGCGCGGCCACGAGCTTGAGCGAGCTGCGGCAGCGCTGCGAGGATGCGGCGCGTTTCGAAGAGTGGATCCTGGTCGAGCGCCTCATTCGAGGTCGCGAAGTGGCGGTTGGGCTGCTCGATGGGAATGCGCTCGGCGCGATAGAAATCGAGCCGAAGGGCGGATTTTACGACTACAAGTCGAAGTACCAAAAAGGACAAAGCGAATATTACTTCCCCGCCCGGCTTTCGCCGACGCGCTACCAGGGCGTGCTGCACTTGGCGGAGCGCGCGGTCCACGCCGTCGGCGCGACCGGCGCGACGCGGGTCGACCTGCTCGTGACCTCGGACGAGAACGAATACGTCCTCGAGGTCAATACCCTGCCCGGCATGACCCCGACCTCCTTGCTGCCGAAAATCGCCGCGGGAGCCGGCTACGACTTTGGCGACCTGTGCGAGGCGATTCTCGAACGGGCCTCGCTCCACGTGGGGGACGGGCTTCCCAGCGCCTCCGAGGCCGAGCGCGCCGCGTTCACCGGCGGCCGGCTACCGATCGCGCCAGCCGAGTAGCGCCAACTCCTAAGGCGAAGGCCATTCTTGACAATTCCGATGTGGGAACTCATAGATCCCGCAGGGTGAAGCTCTCCAACAAAGGCCGATACGGCGTCCGCGCCATCTTCGACATCGCCTTTCACAGCGGTGGCAAGGCGACGCAGATCAAAGACATCTCGCGGCGGCAGGCCATCCCTCCCCGCTTCCTCGAACAGATCTTTCAGGACCTCAAGCGCGCGGGGCTCGTGACGTCCAAGCGTGGTCCTCGCGGCGGCTATGCCCTCGCGATGGACCCGGACGATATCCGGCTCGGAGACATCGTGCGCGCGCTCGAAGGGCCGATTCTCTTGGCAGGCAACGATGGGAGTAGCGATGCGGACGAAACCAGCCGCGTCGTGACCGAAACAGTCTTTTCCGAGCTTTCCGACAACATCGAGGCGTGCTTCGACGCGGTCACGATCCAAGATCTCTGTGATCGAGGTGATGCGCACGGGGTTCGCCGCGCGCCGCCTCGGCGCTATGTGTATTCGATCTAATGTCCCCACCCGTTGTCGAAAGCGTCCTCGATCTCATCGGCGAAACCCCCGCCGTTCGCTTGCGCAATCTCTCGCCCGAAGGCGGTGCGACGATTTGGGGGAAGTGCGAGCACCTCAATCCGGGCGGCTCGGTCAAAGACCGCATCTGCCTTGCGATGATCCAAGCGGCGGAAGCGGAGGGCCGGCTGAAGGCGGGCGACACGATCGTGGAGCCGACGAGTGGAAACACGGGCATCGGCTTGGCGCTGGTGTGTGCGCGCAAAGGGTACAAGCTCGTCCTCACGATGCCTGCGAGCATGTCGCTCGAACGGCGCGCCCTGCTCGAAGCGTACGGCGTTGAAATCGTGCTGACCGAGCCCGACCGCGTGATGGAGGGCGCAATGGAGGCCGCCCGCCGAATCGTTGAAGAGCGCGGGGCGTTCATGCCCGAGCAGTTTTCAAATCCGGCCAATCCAGCTGTGCACGCGAGAACGACCGCGACCGAGCTCTTGCGCGCGTTCGAAGGGCAGACGATCGATGCCTTTGTCGCGGCGGTCGGCACGGGCGGGACCGTGAGCGGAGTTGGCGAGGTGCTCAAAGCGCGCAACCCCGAGGCGCGCGTGTTTGCCGTCGAGCCTGCCGCTAGCCCGGTGCTCATCGGTGGGCCGCCGGGGCCGACCAAGATTCAAGGCCTGAACGCAGGCTTCATTCCGAAGAACTATCACGCTAGCGTAGTCGACCGCGTCATCGGGGTCAGCGACCAAGATGCCTGGGACACGAAGCTCGATCTCGCCAAGCAAGAGGGGCTGCTCCTCGGCATCAGCGCGGGGGCCAACGTCTGGGCGTCGATCGAGGTCGCCAAGCAGCTCGGGCCGGGCAAGACGGTCGTGACCATCCTCTGCGACACGGGCGAGCGTTACTTCAGCTTGGGGGAGTACTTCAAGTGATGGGGGCGCACCGTGTTTTGGTCGTCGGGGCGGGCGGGCTCGGCTCTCCGGTGCTTCGACTGCTCGCGCAGAGCGGCGCAGCGGAGATCACCGTCATCGACGATGACCAGGTCGACGAGAGCAACCTGCATCGGCAGACCCTCTACACCCGCGATGACGTCGGGCGATCGAAAATCGAACGCGCGGTGGCGGCGCTGCGCGAGCGTTCGCCTGGGGTCTCGGTGCAGGCGGTGGAAGGCCGCTTCGTTCCCGGCACGGCGATGGAGCTCTTGAGGGGGCAGAGCCTGGTGGTCGAAGGGGCGGACAACCTCGCGACGAAGTTTCTGGTCGCCGACGCGGCGCATCTCAGCGAAGTGCCGGCCGTTCAAGCCGGCGCCGTTCGATGGGCCGGTTGGGCGTTTTGCGCCCTTCCCGACTCCGCCTGCCTTCGCTGCATCTTCGAGGACATCCCGCGCGACCGGATCGAGACTTGCGCCGAAGCGGGCGTGGTTGGCCCGGTCGTTGGGGTGCTCGGTGGACTCGAAGCGGCGTTGGCAATCCGCTTGCTCCAGGGCGAACGCCCCGGGGGTGAGCTTTGGCACTATGACGCGCTCAAAGGTTCGCTTCGAAAGACGTTCGTACGGCGTCGAAGCGACTGCCCCTTGTGTGCAGGAGAGATTCAGGACCTGCGAATGGAGCGGTACACGGCGGCTTGCGCTGCCTGACGCCTGCGCTCATTTGTTGGGACTCAGAAAGGAACGAACATGGCTGTTACGGTACGCATTCCAACCCCACTCCGAACCTTGACCGGCGGAGCAGACGAAGTCTCCGTGGACGGCGGCACGGTGTCCGAGGTGATCGAACGCCTCGAGGCCAACCACCCCGGCATGAAGGATCGCCTCTGTGACGACAAAGGGGTTCGCCGATTCGTGAACATCTACGCGAACGATGAGGACATTCGCTTTCTCGACAACCTCGAAACGGCGCTCAAAGACGGCGACACCCTGAGCATCGTTCCGGCCATCGCGGGCGGGGCCGCACGTTGAGTCTCGACGCCACGGCACGGCGTCGGTACGCACGTCAGCTTCTTCTCGGCGAAATCGGAGAGGCAGGCCAGGAGCGCCTGCTCGATGCCCGGTTTCGTGACGGAGCCGGCGGTGACGTGGACGCTTATGCGGTGGCGGCTGACTATCTCGAACGGGCGGGCTGCACCAGGGACCCGAGCGGCGCGGTGCTGCGCGTGCCGAGCACGTCTGCGCTCATGCGCTTCGCGGGCTCCCCGGCCCTGACCGAGCCAGCCGCCGCGATTCTTGGCGCGTTTTCGGCGGTCGAGCACCTCAAGGAGGTTCTGGGAATCGCAGCGGCACGTGAGCTTCCAAGCGAGCTGAGACTGAGCGACGAGGCTTGATGCGTTTTCGTAGGATGGAGTCGATCGTGGAGGCGGTGGGCAACACCCCCATGGTCCGTTTGCGCGCGCTCGAAAAGGACGCGCCCGGGACGAAGCTCTATCTCAAGCTCGAATACGCGAATCCAGGCGGCTCGGTGAAGGACCGCCCTGCCCGCCAGATGATGCTCGACGCCGTCGAAGACGGCCGGCTTCGCAGCGGGAAGGTTTTGATCGACGCGACCAGCGGCAACACCGGCGTCGCGTACAGCTTCCTCGGCGCCGCGATGGGATTTCGCATTCATCTCGTGATGCCGTCCAACGTCTCTCAGGCGCGTAAGGACATCACCACGGCGTTCGGCACCGAGATCATCTACAGCGACCCGATGGAGGGCTCGGACGGTGCGATCCGAATCGTGCGCAAGATGGTGGCCGAAGATCCAGACCGCTACTTCTACCCCGACCAGTACTCGAACCCCTCCAACCCGCGGGCGCACTACCTCGGCACCGGGCAGGAGGTCATCGAACAGGTCGGTGATGAGATCACGCACTTCGTGGCCGGGCTCGGGACAAGTGGGACGTGTATGGGAACGACGCGGCGACTACACGAGCACAGTCGGAAGATCCAGTCCATCGCGGTCGAGCCCGCCGAAGCGCTGCACGGTCTCGAAGGCCTCAAGCACATGGCTAGCTCGCTGGTACCCGAGATTTACGACCCGAAGGTTCCCGATGAGATTCTGCCCATCGGTACCGATGCGGGCTGGGACATGTCCGACCGATTGGCGGCCGAAGAAGGCCTTCACGTCGGGCACTCGACGGGCGCGAACGTCGCGGCTGCGCTCGAAGTGGCCAAGCGCCCAGATGCGAGCTGCGTCGTCGCGATCGCCTGCGACCGCGGTGACAGGTACTTCGCGCCGATGAAATGGGAGAAGCACTATGAGTGGTGAGTCGTTTCCGTGGATCTCGGGAGACCTAGAGATCGACAGGTCGGTGATGGCGGAGATCGAGCAACACGCCCTTGAATGCTATCCGAGCGAGAGCTGCGGATTCGTTTTTGGACCGGCCGCGCAGCCTGCTCTTCTCGACGGGCTTCAGCGCGAAGAGAATGAAGCGGACAAGTATCACAAGCTCGACCCGGTCACATTTCCGCGCACCTCGAAGATGTACTTCAAGATCAACGAGCTCCGCGCGGCGCGCACCTTCGAGGAGGGGCAGACCGAGGGGCGGCCGGTGAAGGTCATCTACCACTCGCACTGTGACGCAGGTGCGTACTTTTCCGACGAAGACGCGGCGACCTTCGCGAACAGCGGCGAGCTGATGTGGCCGTGCGCCTACATCGTCGTGAGCGTCATGGACGGCAAGCTCGCGGAACGGCGCCTCTGGGTGCACGTGCCCGGGACGAACGGCTTCCGGGAATCGACGCTAACGGTTCGAGAGCCGTAAACAGCGCTAGTTGTTGTGGCGCTGTCGCTCGCGGAGGCGAGCCTTCTTGCCCCGGAGGTCGCGCAGGTAGTAGAGACGCGAGCGGCGGACGTGACCGCGCGCAGCGACCTCGACCTTCTCGATGCGTGGCGAGTGAAGCGGAAAAATTCGCTCGACGCCGACGCCGCCCGAGACCTTTCGGACCGCGAAGGTTGCGCCTGCTCCGCCGCGACTCTTGCGAATCACCACGCCTTTGAAGACCTGGATACGCTCCTTTTCGCCCTCCCGAATACGGAAATGGACGTTGATCGTGTCACCCACCCGGAACGGGGCGAGGTCACGCAGCTGCGACTTCTCAATCGCATCGATTTCAGGAACGCTTCCACTCATCACTAAGCCTCTTACGCAACGGAGCCCGGAGGTAGCACGGGGTCAAAACGGGGTCAAACGGGGTTGTTTGCGAGGGATTTCGGTGCCAAAAGCCGATCGAGCGTGATGGCGACCGCGGCTCGGACCGAAAGGTGATTGAAGTCGGTTGCGCCCACAATGGGTTCGAGAAACACGTCTGCGCGCTGCAAGACGCGGTCACTCAGGCCGTGACCGGTGCCAAAGAGCAGGAGCGTCGGACGGGACTCGGTTCGGAGCCGTTGGGCCTCGTCGGCATAGGAGCTCCGGTCCGGACCAACCTTGGCCGAGGTGACGACGAGCCGCGGCGTTTCCCCCTCCTCCGCCTCGATTTCGGCGATCGCATCGTCGAGCGAGTGGCAGAGGCGGACCAGCGCGATTGCCTCGCCTCGCTCCGGAAAGCGGCTCGTTCCCGCTCCGGAGGTCCAATGATCGATGATTTTCTGAACCACCGGGTGCTGGGCATCGATGGGGCTCACCACGAAGTAGCCGCGAATGCCGTACGTGCGCGCGCTGCGAGCGATGTCGTGGACGTCGAGGTTGGTCACCGAGGTGGTGACCTCTTCGCCCTGGCGATTGACGACCGGGTGGTGGATCAGGGCGCAGTAGACCTGGGGCACGGTGGGGGCTTATCACAGGGTCAGTTGGTGTACACCGGGGCACTGCGGAACGCGACGCGGGGGTTCTGCGGACGGGGCGGCTTCATAGCGGGGTTCGGAAAAGCCCACGACACGGGGCTGCGTCGAACGGCTCGGCTTGCAAATCTGGTCGGTAGGACATGAGGGCGGGGACCAGGCAAGCCTCGCCTCGGCGCGCGCGCAAATCCGTGGTGGTTGCTG
>RCNF010000426.1_pt1 | contig 21301 bp, 16 predicted proteins | sample 2041311 | NCBI WGS metagenome assembly RCNF01 (sample SAMN09708228, study PRJNA481090) | Marine sediment metagenome, whole genome shotgun sequencing project. | biome: marine sediment; feature: ocean; material: sediment; isolation source: Sewage treatment plant 2 marine sediment (STP2) ... | reverse complement strand
ACGGAAAAGAGCGAGGTCAGGAAACCCAGCACTCAGCCCGCCCGGCCCGCCATAGGCGCGCCAGGGCACGAACGGCAGGTCCTCGGAAGGCTCGCATTCCTAGGACCTGACCTGAGTGACCGTAGCCGCGGGCCCCTGGCCCGCGGTGGGCGGGTGCTGTCCACACCAGACAGTCCCTACCGAACCTTCCACTTCATACGCCGGTCCTGCATCCAACGCACACCCAGGGCGTCGCGGAGACCCGAGAACGCGCGGTCCCAGGTGCCGTACTTACTGGTACCGGCCACCCGCTCGGCGTGCCGGACCGGCACCTGGACAACGGTAAAGCCCTCCATCCGCAGCAGGGTCGGTAGGAAGCGGTGCATCCCGGTCAGTATCTTGACCTGCCGGATGGCCTCGGCCCGGAAAACTTTGATCGGGCAGCCCGTGTCCTGAATATCCTCGCGGGTCAAACGGTTGCGGACGCCGTTGGCAAAAAGCGAGCTGAACCTCTTCCACCCGGTGTCGTGGCGCTCGGCGCGGATTCCCACCACCGCGTCCACCTGCTCACTCTCGAGCACCTCGATCAGCTTGGGCAGGTCCTCGGGGTAGGTCTGGAGGTCGGCGTCGAGCAAAGCGATCAAGCGGCCTCCGGCGTGTTTGAAGCCGGCGTCGAGACCGGCCGACTGGCCGCAATTGGCGACAAAGTGCAAGACCTTGATGCGCTCATCCGCCGCAGCAAGCTCGTCAAGCCGCTCGCCGGTGCCGTCGGTCGAGCCGTCGTCCACCGCCAGCAGCTCCCACGAGAGGCCCATCGGTTCGAGAGCGCCCCGCACCCGCTCGACGAGCGGGTCGACGCTGCCGATCTCGTTGTAGATCGGAACCACGACAGAGAGATCGCACACGCCAACAGACGGACTATCCACGACCATCAGGGTACCCCACTCCCCCACCGCCACGGGTTGTAATCAAGCTGGACCCGGTGCCGGCCCGGGGGCACCACGACACCGAGGCCGGCGAGGTTTGCAAAGACGATGGGCTGTTGCTCACCATCCACCGTCGCCATCCACCCCGGGGCCCATGGCCGAGCTGAGACCAGCAGGCACGGGCCGTCACAATCTGTGGTCACGTTGATCCGCGGCCCTTCTACGAGCTCGACCTGGACCTCGACCCGGTCGGCGCCTACGGGAGGCGTCCCTTCAGGCACGACCGCCGACGTCGAGAAGTCGATCGACTCCGACACCAGAAGTTCCCAACCGCCGACCACCGTCCTTCCGACCACCCGCACCTCGGGCAGCCACGCCGGGTTTCGCCACAGCGCACCGCCGTCGCCGCGCCACACCAGATCCCACCCATCAACCGCACGGGACGACCCCGAGATCAGAAAACGCACCGACCATGCGCCGGCAAGCTTTGGCGGCGCGCGATGCACCGGCCCACCGAGCACCGGGTCTGCCTGGCCGAGCACGCCGAAGAGGCCGGCGAACGGCCTCGGACGCAGCGGGTCGTAGGCGCGAAGATCGGTAAGCCCGTAGCGGCCGGCCAGGTTTGAGGGCAGTACGCCGTCGATGCCCATGACGCGGCCACCCTCCGCCGCTTGTAGCTCGATCAGGCGCTCGACAACCTTTGGTCGAGGGAACCTGTCCCGGGCATCCGCAACCGGGTTGATGCCGACCGCATAGCACGCGAGCTCGACCGCCACGAGCGAAACGACCAACGTCGGCCGACGGATCAGCAACGCCGCTGCTGCGGCAGAGGCCACCGTCACTATCACGAGCAGGGAATCGACCGGCGCCAGCTGCCAGGGCTTGAAAACGATCGCAGCCCCGGCCAACAGCATCGCCGGAGACCAGCGCCAGGCGGCGTTGCGAAGACGCCCATTGAGCGCTCCGTCCATCGAGAGCGCCGCGCACACCGCGAGACCCCAGGGCACGAGGGCCGCGAAACGGGGCAGAGTCATACGGTCCAGAGGCGGCAGCCTCACCAACAACCAGTCGAGGGGCGGCAGCCGGAAATAAAGAACCGCCGCCACGCCAAGGCATGCCAGTGCGGCCCACAAAAGCCCTCGGAAGCGACGACGCACCGATCCCGCCGCCAGCAGCGCCAGGGCGAGACCGCCGACGCCGGTGGCCGCCGGGGCGTAGGGGAAAGGAGCCCGCCAGTCGCCGCGGCCGGGGTGCCCGTTGACCATCGGAAGCAGCATCTGCCGCGCCGCAAGGCCGCGCCAGCCCTCTGGGACCGGTTGTCTATTGGGGCTTTGGTCGCGAGCCACCTCGAGCCGCGACGAGGCGCCGATGTAGCCAATCGTCGGCCACGACAGGACCAGGGCCACCGGCACCATGACCGCTGCCGCTGCAGCTACCCGCAGCCACCGGCGGCGGTGGAGCACGAGTCCGCTGAGAAAGGCCGAACCGATCACGATCGCAGCGGTCTCCGGGTGCAAACCGCAACCCAACAACCAACCGCACGCCAACCCCAGACCGGTCACGCCTCGCCAGCCCGCACGCCGCCGCAGCGCGGCTACGGTCAGCCACCACAGCCACGGCACGGCCGCCGTGACCCAACTCAAGGGCACCAGGAGCCATGCCAATTGGTAGGCACCTCCGGCGTATGCGACGCCGCCGACAGCCGCCGCCATCCAGCGCAGGCGCCAGGCCCGCAACAGAAAGAGAAAGGCGCCGAGACCGGCAAGTTCGATCTTCCACAGGGCCATCACCGTTGTGCCGCGCTCGGGGCCGAGGGCCCAGACCGGCAACACGACCGGCGCCCACAGACCGGTCTGGCCGTTGGCCAGCAACGGGAGCCCGCCACCGATGGTGTCAGCGATCAAGGGCAGTCGTCCGGCCAGCAGCTGTTGACGGGTCACGTCCCACCACGGATGAAACTGCAACACCAGATCCGACTGGGTCGGTTGGAATTCGGTGATCTCGGACCACTCGATTTCAGTGAATGGTTGGTTGCGCTCCAAACACCGCACCGGGTTGAGGTCTCCACCCACCAGGAGGGCGGGACCGGCAACCACTCCGAGTACGATGTCCAACGCCAGCTGAAACCGCAGGAGCCCGCGCGATTGCCGCCACATCCAGCCGTGGAGGACGACAAGCGGGACCAGCGTCCACAGCAGCACCGCCACGGCCGCCCTACCCTATCCTTCGCAGGGGATCGAGATCGGTCTGCGTGACGTAGCACCGCGATGCGAGATCCCCGACCCTTGTGCCAGGCGGCAGCGAAAAAACTCTGAAGCTGAGGTCCTCGAGCACGCCCTCGGGCCGGAATCCCAGCCGTTCGAGGCGCGCGCGCGCGGCGGCATCGCCACCCAGGACGATTCTCTCGTCCATCGCCCCGAACTGGCTCGCAAGTCGGCGTGACAGGTGACACACGAGATCGAGCGCGCCGGGCTCGCCGTGATCCCACAAAAGGTCCACCCACCGGCAGCGGCTGGCATTGGTTTCAAAGACCGCAAAGGCCACGGCCCGGCTGGAGAACCTCGGAAATACGAGAAATCGATGGCGCCGCACCGTCGGATGACCGGCATGCCGGTGGAGTGCCGTCTCGGCATCGCGCACGGCTGCAAAGGGGTAGGAAGGGCGGACGCGCCGCCAGAGATCGTCGAGCCGCGGCTCCCAGTCGCGTGCCGGTTCGGCGCGGAAGGCAAGACGACGGACGGGAGAACGCACGGCCTTACGGCGAGACAAGACATCGACCGGCGGCAGTTCGACCCTCGCCCCTCCATTCGGGCCGGAATCTCCGCTGGCCTCACCCTCGCCCGCTAATCGATAGATCAGATGCGGGCGATCGCCTCCACCAAACTCGGCCACCAGCGTCTCCAGCAGATCCGCCAGAAGCCGCCTCCGCTCGTCGGCCCCTCCCACTGTCGGCAGGGCATATTCGTCGGTCACCGCCAGAGCCCTCACCGTTCGACCATCGAGTTGAAACTCAGATACCACGCCACCGACGTGCGCCACAACGCTGCCGTTCGCGACGGCGACGACAACCGGGCGACCCCCATCGAGGGTCGGGTACGACCAGCTCCAGTCCTCCAGAGACACGCCTCGGCCAAGCGAAGAGCTGAGCCCGTCGATGATTTCCTTTTCGTCGCCGGCGTGAAAGACACGGATCTCGGCGCCATCGAGGCTCACCCGCGCTCTCCCCCATCAAGTTCCCAGCGGTGGTCGATCTTGAGCAGCGACAACGACCAGCCCTCATCACGTGGGCGAAGACAGTCGGTGATGACCGCCTGGTCCCAGATGTGGAGGGCAGTGGGATCGAAGATGTAGCCGGTCACCGAGTAGTTGCCCTTGGCCAACGGCAGACCGTCGATGCGCACCAGGTCTCGGCGCACACCGGCGCCTGAACGGGTCGGAAGGCCGTCGACAAAGGTCGCCACCGCCACCACCCGGGTGCCGTCACCACGATCGAGCGACATCCCGATGTGGAACTCGCCCTCGGGGTCCACCGCCTCCCACTCCATCTCCACCACCAACTCCATGCCGGGCGTGTAGGTCTCCGTCGGGTTGCCATCGGCGTCACATACACGAAGGCTGCGGATCCTCGCCTGCTGCCCCGGGGTGCCGGCGGGCTCTTCGCCCCCGCCCTCGGCCTTCTGGTCGAGACGGCGTTTTTCACGCGTGATCAGGAACTCCTCATACGCGTTGACCACCTCCTGCGCCGGGCCGTCCATCTCGATGTTGCCGGCTCGCAGCCACAGAGCGCGCTTGCAAAACAGCGACACGTAATACATCGAGTGGGAACAAAAAAGGATGGTGGTGCCGCCGTCGCGGATCTCGCGGATCCGATCGACGCATTTTTTCTGGAAATAGCCGTCGCCCACCGCCAGGGCCTCGTCCACCACGAGCACATCGGGGTCGACGTGCGTCGCCACCGCAAAGGCGAGCCGCATGGCCATCCCGGTGGAATAGCTCTTGACCGGGTGTTCGATGAATTCGCCGAGTTCGGCGAAGTCGAAGATGTCGTCGAGCCGGGCCTCCATGTCGTCCTTGCTCAGCCCCATGAGGGCGCCATACAGGACCGCGTTCTCACGGCCGGAGAATTCGGGGTGGAAGGCCGCGCCGAGCTCCAAGATCGCGGCGACAACGCCACGAACATCCACCGACCCCGCGGTTGGAGTGGTGGTGCCGGCGATGATCTTCAACAGGGTCGATTTGCCGGCGCCGTTTTCGCCGATGATCCCGACCGCGGCCCCCGGGTCGACGCTGAAAGTCACATCCTCGAGCGCACGAAAATCGAGGTGGCGGCTCGGGCGACCGAAAAAGCGCTTGATGCGCTCGCTGGGCGCCGCGTAGACCCGGTACCACTTGTGAACCCGGTCGACCGTGATCGCGTCATTCATTGCCTGCAAACTCATGGCAGGGCGAAAGATATCACAGCGTGACACTCGGAAGAGGCCGGGCTAACGCGGGTCCTCCATGTGCGGAAAGTCGATCACCCTCAACCGCCGCATCGCCCGCAGATAGACCCCGAGCCGTTCTTCGATCTGGTGGCGGCTGTCGGGGAAGGTCTCGTGCATGACCCCCGCCAGAGTCCTCACCTTGGTGACCCCGTCGAGCCGCCGCCAGGCAAAGCTTCCGAGGTCATCGAGCCGAATCCTGCGCGGGGTGACCAGCCAGTTGGCGCGTTCGATGAGACCGCGCAGACCATCGAGCGGCGGCTGCGGCCGATCGATGATCACGTTCCCGTCGACGTTCTCTTGCCACGGCACGCAGCGGACCGGCTCGAGTTCGAGGAGGTCCACGACCTGGTCGACGCTGGGTCTGCCCATGCCGCCTTACTCGCCGCTCGCCGAGCCCGCACGCATCCGGCTCAGTGGCAGCCATACCAGAAGCCCGAGCAGCAATGGGTAGACCAGCAGCCCTCCCAAAAAGCTCTGTCTGAGGCTGGGCAACAGATGCTCGGTCTCGGGCATACCGAGCTTGGCCTGTTCAAACAGCACGACGAATGCGAGCAGGACCGCCATCAGCGACTGGCCGGCGATTAAACCCGACGACACCAGAATGCCGGAATTCTCGGCCCGCTTTTTCTCATCGTCAGTGGCCTCCTTCTTATTCAGGAACCAGTCGAGAATGGCCCGGATGACACCGCCCGCAAAAACCGCGGAGGTGGTCGAAAACGGCAGATACATTCCGACCGCGATCAACATCGGCGCCGGCGCCTTGATGAGGATCAGCGCAACACCGAACAACATACCGGCGATGACCAGCGGCCATGCCATGTCGCCGCCGACGATGCCCTGGGCCATCAGCGCCATCAGACCGGCCTGCGGTGCCGGCAGCTCTGCCGATCCGATGGTGTAGGCCTGGTTGAGCACCATGAGGAGGACCGGCAGGGCAATGGCGGCGGCGATGACGCCGATGATCTCGCCGACCTGCATCCGCCACGGCGTGCCGCCCAGGATGTGGCCGACCTTGAAGTCCTGCACCATGTCGCCCGCCACCCCCGCGGCGCAGCACACTACACCCGCGACCCCGAGGACCGCCGCCACGCCGTGCACCCCGGTGACGCCCATCAACACCATGAGCAGCGCCGAGATGACCAGGGCCGACAGGGTGAGACCCGAGATCGGGTTGTTGGAGTTGCCGACGAGGCCGACCAGATAGCCCGCCACCGCGGCAAACAGGATGCCGAGCACCAGCATCACCACCGTCAGCAAGAGCGCCGGCATGGTCGATGCCGAAAAGTAGCGGTAGAGAAAGAACATGGGGATCGCCATGACGCCGATCGCCGCCAGCACCCATTTGAGGGGGAGGTCCTGCTCGGTGCGTTCGGTGTCGGCGGCCGGCCCTGCCTTGAGGGCCACGATGGCCTTCTGCATGCCGTTGATAAGGGCTCCACGCAAAGTGTAGAGCGTGTAAAAGGCGGACACAATCATCGTGCCGACTGCGAGGGGCCGGATCTGACGGAACCACACATCCATCGCCAGGGCGGTAAATCCATTTTCGGCGCCGATCGACGCCAGCTCGGGGTTGAGAAAGATCGCCAACGGCACCAGCACCAGCCACCCAATGACCGCGCCGCAGAAGAGCACCGCCGAGATCTTGAGGCCGACGATAAAGCCGACTCCCATCACCATCGGCGAGGCCTCCGGCGTCGACAGCAACATGCCGCCGGTGTACTCGATCTTGCGGCCCAGGATGTCGATGGCGGAACGGCCGAACTGGACGAAGTGCGACGCCTTGTCCTGGATCAGCTGGACCCCGGCGTCGTTCTTGATGAACTCCCAAACCGCGGCGATACCCATGGCGCCGAAGACCAGACCCGCCCCGGTCTGGCCCTTTTGGCCCGCCTTGACGATCTCCGCCGCGGCCACACTCTCGGGGAACGGGAGGTCCGCCTCCACCACCAACGGGCGCCGCAGGATGATGACAAAGAGCACGCCGAGCACGCCCCCGATGCCCATGATGAGCATGGAGTCGCGGAGATTGAACTCAGTCCAAGCGCCGGAAATCAGAAACGCGGGGATGGTGAAAATGGCGCCGGCCACCAGTGATTCGCCAACCGAGGCCGTTGTCCGTGCCAGGTTCTCCTCGAGGATATTGCCCCGAAAGACCCGCAGCACCGCCATCGCGACCACGGCCGCCGGGAACGTGGCTGCCACGGTGAGACCGACCTTCATTCCGAGGTAGGCGTTGGCGGCACCGAGAACGATCGCCATGATCACGCCGAGGAACAGAGCCTTGAACGTCAGCTCCGGCATCGACGTTTCGGACGGAACGTAGGGAACGAACTTCTTCTCCGCCATGAAACCCTCCCCCTGGATTGCTCCCGAAGATAGTAGCCCATCTTACCGCCCCACTGACGCGGGTCGAATTCGGATTTCGGATTTCGGATTTCGGATTTGTCCTTCAGTTGAGCTGTTGCCGACTGGTAGTTGCCCACGCTTTTTTCACTGGCAGCCGGGACGGCTGCCCCACAATTCGGACCTCGTCGGGCAGTTGTGGGAAACCTCTGCCGCACGTGGTGCCCTTGCCCTGAGCACCTGGGTCTATCTTGTCCGCGTGCAGTTGCGATGGAAATTCCGAAATCCGAAATCCGAAATCCGAAATATTCGAAGCGAGGTTACTCCCGCAACTTCTCCTCGAGGAGCTGGCCGGCGATCACCATCAGGCGGCTTTCGGTGAGCACGCCGACGAGGTGGTCGTCCTTGACCACCGGCATGCAGGCCCAACCGTTTTCGCGCATCAATCCGATGGCCTCGAGGGTCGAGGTTTCCGGCGTCACCGTGACCGGATCGCGCTGCATGATTTCGCTCACCGGCAGCGGCGTCTCCGTCTTTTCCGGATGATAATTGCCAACGAGGCCCAGGAGCTTGCGCTGGGACACCAAACCAACCAGACGGTTGTCATCATCCTCCACCATGACGTGGCGGATGTTGTTCCACACCATGAGCTGGGCCACGAGATCGACCGGTTCCTGTTCGTTGACCGTGACGATATCGGTGTCCATGCAGTGCTCGACAGTGGCATAACTCTGCTTCCAGCCGCCACCCTCCGACAGTTCCGCGAGCTTCCAGGTGTGGACCGGCTCACCGTCCTTCTGACGCGCTCCGATGGCTGCGGTGATGGCCGAAAGGCGTTCCGAGATCGGTCCCTCATCGGTCATTCCGGCAAGCGAATCGAGCTGCCACTGCGCGCCGGTCTGCCGCGAACGCACCCGTTCCTCGATGATGCCGAGATAGAGGTCGATGTTCTCCTGATCGAGACCCGGGACCTCGAGCCCTTCCCGCGCCAGCGGCAACATCTCGTCGAGGATCAGGCGGTCAGCCGGCACCGGCGAGGCGCTTGTCCAACGATGCTGGGCGTCCAGGCCGTGGCGTGCGGCGGCGAGAAAGTTCGAGCGTGCGTCGTCGAAATTCATGTGCTCGGCGATGTCGCCATAGCGTTCGAGAACACCGCTGATGAGACCGAACCAGAAGGCGGCGTTGGCCATCTCGTCGCGCGGCGTCGGTCCCGCCGGTAGGATGCGGTTTTCGATCCTCAAGTGGGGCAAACCGTCACTGATGCCGTAACAAACCCGATTCCAACGATAAACGGTGCTGTTGTGCAACCGCAGAGCCTTGAGGCTCGGTGCCCGCCCGTGCTCGAGCTCCTCGAAGGGGTCGTCATCCATGTCGGCCGAGAGCAGCGCCCTGAAGCGCGCGATGTCTTCCTGGAAGATCTCGAGGGCCGACGATTTCACCCACTGGCGGCCGAAGGTCACCCGTGGCGCCTGCTCCCGCAGGTGGGGCGTCGTGCGGCGGGTGTCGATCGACTGCTGGAAGAGACCGATACGAGTCTCGGACCACAACCTCTTGCCGAAAAGCATCGGTGAATTGACGGCCGCCGCGAGCAATGGCCCCGCCACCGCCTGGGCGGCGTTGTAGAGACGTGCGAACTCGTTTGGCGAGACCTGAAAGTGAATCTGGAAACTGGTATTGGCAGCCTCGACGAGGATCGAGTCGTGGTGCAGGTGGAGCTCGTCTTTGCCCTGGAGATAGAACTCGTAGGCGCCTCCCTTGAGCCTGTTCATGGCATCGTTGAGGGCGAAATACCGCGGGTTCGGGGTCATGTTGACGAGCTCGAGATCGGTCTTTTTGAGGGTCGGCAAGATGCCGGTCATGATCACGTCGCCGCCACAGCTCCTGGCCGCAGCACGCGCCTTGCCGAGGAGCTCGCCGAGCTGCCATTCCATGTCCCGGAGACAGCTGCCGCCGAAGACGTGAGGATCGAGGTTGAACTCGAGGTTGAAACGAGCCAGCTCGGTTGTGAAATGGGAATCGTTGGCGGCTTCGATCACCTCGGTGGCGATCGGTGCGGGACGCCAGTAGGAATCGACCAGGAACAGCTCCTGTTCGGCCCCGATACGACGCACCCCGGTCTCGAACCGTTCCTCCTCGAGCATCTTCTCAAAGGCCTGAACGTCCTTCAGGAGGTGGCGGAGAAAGACCCGGATCTCTTCGGCTTGTGACTGTTCGCGAACGTCCTGTTCACCCATTGATGTAGAAATATCCCCCGATCCCTCTCTTGGGAGGCCATTGTACCTGTTGTGCGAACAACCCTGGGGGCCGGGTTGTTCCCCTGCGTCCGATCGGAAGCAACGGCTCCGACCCGACAGCCACGCCATCTCCCCTTTCCATATATAATCTAATAACAAGTTTGTCAAGTTTCTTATCAAGAAACTTGACAAACCTTCACTAAGATATTATATTCTACACACGGCCCTCAGACCGTTCCAAGGAGGACACCAACCCATGAATGGGCAAACTCAGTACACAGTCAAGGCCTCGGAAGCACTCCAGGAGGCCATGAAGACCGCGGCTGCCCGCGGCAACCCCGAAACCACACCCACCCACCTGTTGCTGGCCCTGATGCAACAGGAAAACGGCATCGCGCCGCGTTTTCTGGCCAAGGTCGGCGTTCCGGCGGGTCAACTCGAGACCGAACTCAAGGAGGCGCTCGATCGCCTACCATCGGCAGACGGCGGCGCCGAGCCGCAAGCCTCGCGCACCCTGCGCAAGGTGCTCGAGCAGGCAGCAAAGATCGCGCCCCAGTTCCAGGACCAGTACGTCTCCGTGGAGCACCTGCTGATGGCCATCGTGGCGGTGCCGGATTCGGCAGCCGCACGCGCACTCGCCATCCACGGCGTCACCAAGGACAGCTTGCTCGCGGCGATCCAGGAGCTGCGCGGCTCGCACCGCGTCACCGACGCCAACCCCGAGGACAAGTACGAGGCCCTCACCAATTACGGCCGCGATCTCACCGAGCTTGCCCGCGCCGGCAAGGTCGACCCTGTGATCGGCCGCGATGAGGAGATCCGCCGCGTCATGCAGGTATTGACCCGGCGCACCAAGAACAACCCGGTCCTCATCGGTGAGCCCGGCGTCGGCAAAACCGCGGTCGCCGAGGGCCTTGCCCAGCGCATCGCTTCCGGCGACGTGCCCGAGATCCTCAAAAACCGCCGCATCGTGTCACTCGATATGGGTGCGCTGATCGCGGGCGCCAAGTACCGCGGCGAGTTCGAAGACCGTCTCAAGGCGGTGGTCAAGGAGGTCGTCGACTCGGACGGCGAAGTCATTCTCTTTATCGACGAGCTTCACACCCTGGTCGGCGCCGGTGCGGCCGAAGGCGCCATGGACGCGGCGAATATTTTGAAACCGGCCCTGGCGAGGGGCGAGCTGCGCGCAATCGGCGCCACCACCCTCACCGAGTACCGCAAATACATTGAAAAGGACGCTGCACTGGAGCGCCGGTTCCAACCGGTCCTGCTCGAGGAGCCCTCCGTCGAGGAGACGGTCGCCATTCTGCGTGGCCTCAAGGAGAAGTACGAGGTCCACCACGGCGTGCGCGTGGCCGACACCGCGTTGGTCGCCGCCGCGTCGCTTTCGAACCGTTACATCACCGACCGCTTTCTGCCCGACAAGGCCATCGACCTGATCGACGAGGCCGGGTCAAGGCTGCGCATCGAGATCGACTCGATGCCCACCGAGATCGACCAGCTCGAGCGCCGCGCCCTTCAGCTGGAGATCGAGAAGCGTGCCCTCGCCAAGGAGAAGGACAAGACGTCCAAGGAGCGGCTGGCCGGGATCGAGGCCGAACTGGCCGAGCTTCAGGAGCAGAGCGCAGGGCTCAAGAGCCAGTGGCACATGGAAAAGGACCTGATCACCCGCCTCCAGGAACTCAAGGAGCAGATCGAGGAGACCCGCGAAGCGGCCGACCGTGCCGAGCGCGACGGCGACCTCGAGCGCGCGGCCGAACTCCGCTATGGCCAACTTGTGACCCTGAATCAAGAGCTCGAAGAAGCCTCCGAGGCGCTCAAGAGCCACCAGCAGGAGCACGGAACCATGCTCGCCGAGGAAGTGGGCGAGGAGGACATTGCACGCGCGGTCTCCAAGTGGACCGGGGTCCCCGTTTCGCGGCTGCTGGAGGGTGAAAAGGACAAACTGCTCAAAATGGAGGACCGATTGGCCGAAAGGGTGGTCGGACAGGACGATGCCGTCACCGCGGTGGCTGCCGCCGTGCGCCGCGCCCGCGCCGGTCTCAAGGATCCCAACCGTCCGATCGGTTCCTTTCTCTTCCTCGGACCGACCGGTGTCGGCAAGACCGAGGTCGCGCGTTCGCTCGCCGATTTCCTGTTCGACGACGATCGGGCGATGGTCCGCATCGACATGTCGGAGTACATGGAGAAGCACGCGGTGTCGCGTCTGATCGGCGCGCCCCCGGGCTACGTCGGCTACGACGAGGGCGGCCAACTCACCGAGGCGGTCAGACGACGCCCTTACTCGGTGATTCTCTTCGATGAGATCGAAAAGGCCCACCCCGATGTCTTCAACGTGCTGCTCCAGGTCCTCGACGAGGGCCGGCTGACTGACGGCAAGGGCCGCACCGTGGACTTCCGCAACACGGTCATCATCATGACCTCCAATATTGCATCCTCGATCATCCAGGAGCTCCCGGAGTCCGAGCACGACCGCATGACCACCCTGGTCGAGGCCGAACTCAAAAAGCACTTCCGGCCCGAGTTCCTCAACCGCATCGACGACGTGCTGATCTTCCACCGACTCTCTGAGGAGGACGTGGCGAAAATTGCCCTGATCCAGCTCGACAACCTCAACCGGATTATCGCCGACCAGGGGCTCGTCATCGAGGCCACCGAGGCAGCTACCAAACTCCTGGCAAACAAGGGCTTCGACCCTGACTTCGGGGCGAGACCGCTCAAACGGACCATTCAGCGTCTGGTCCAGGACCCGCTCGCCAACAAGGTTCTCGCCGGCGAGGTCGGCCCTGGCACCACGATCCTGCTCGACGCCGATGGCGACGAGTTGGTGCTGACTGCGAAGCCCACGGAGGTCAGTTCTTAGTTTTGAGTTTTGAATTTTGAATTATTTCGAGTTACGGGCGCCTCAGGGCGCCCGTTTTCATTTGAGAATTTTCTGAGGCTCCCGCCTTTGCTAACGCGCCTCCCGGGAGGAGCCACCCTTAGCATTGTTTGCCCGAACCGCCCGGCCGACGTGAATACCGGCGGATCAAACAATGCAAAGAATGGCACCTCCGCCGCACACTAACTTTCCGAATCTGATTCTCGAGAGGCACCTCCGCTGCACGGGGCTTGTTTTCGGGCATTGTTGCAAACCCAAAAACTGTCATTTCGACCGAGCGACCTGGCACGGCGTAGCCCGCAGGGCGATGCCGGAAGCGAGTGGAGAAATCTCCTGGGGAAGAAAGGCCAGATATCGCTGATCTGAATCTTGATTGCGATGTCATCCGCGTCATCTGCGTGATCTGCGTGATCTGCGGGCAACCTGTGCGCTTGACTGCATCCAACTCGCGGGCCGTAAACGACCCGCCTACGGCTTTCCGGAGGGGGTTTTCTGAGGTTCCCGCCTTTGCTAACGCGCTTCCCGGGAGGAGCCACCCTTAGCATTGTTTGCCCGAACCGCCCCGCCGACGTGAATACCGGCGGAACAAACAATGCAAAAAATGGCACCTCCGCCGCACACTAACTTTCCGAATCTGATTCTCGAGAGGCACCTCCGCCGCACACGGCTCGTTTTCGCACATCCTTCCCTGCCGCAGGTGGTCGCCGGGAATTGAGAATTCAAAACTAAAAACTAAAAACTGCCGACCCGGCGCGCCCGGGTCGGCTACACTGCCGACGATGGTTTCTCTCGACGACATGCGGCGCGATGCCCGCGCCGCCTTCGACGCTGCGGTGGCGGCCTCGCAGCCACGGAACCTGGTTCCAAACCAGATTCAACGGGTCGGGGATAGGCTGCTCGTCGATGGAGAGATGCCCCCCCACCCCCCGGGACGGCGGGTGGTGATGGCCATCGGCAAGGCGGCTCCGGGGTTGGCGGCGGCGTGGCTCGAGCGCCTTCCGGAGTGGGCCCACGAACTCTGGGTTCTTACGCCACACGGTGTGCCGGTCACACCGGAGCTTGAATTGAACGCGACCGTTCTTCGCGGTGCCCATCCCACCCCCGACGCCGCCGGCGAGGCCTCAACCCACCAGCTACTCGGGGTCGCCCGTTCGCTCGGGGCGGACGATGTGCTGGTCGTGCTGCTTTCGGGCGGCGGTTCGGCGCTGCTGGCAGCCCCCGAAGAAGGGCTGGAGCTCGACGACATCAGCACCACCACCGGTCTTTTGCTGAGGTCAGGCGCACCCATTGAAGAGATCAACACGGTTCGCCGACAGCTTCTGGCCGCAGCGGGAGGGGGCCTCGGACGCGCCGCCTTCCCGGCGGAGGTCCAAACCCTGATCCTGTCCGACGTGGTTGGCGATACTCAGCCGGACATCGCGTCGGGCCCGACCGTTCCATCGCCATCGACCCCGGCCGACGCCCTCGCGGTGCTCGACCGGCGTGGGCTCCGCCATTCGCTGCCACGCGCGGTGGTCGAGTTCCTCGAGACCGCCGCGGCGATGGAAACCGACGACGGCTCGTGGGCGACCGCGAATTCGACCCGGATGATCGGCAACAACCGCACCGCCGTCGATGCCGCTGCCCTCGAGTTGCGCTCCCGCACTTACGAAGTCGAGCGAGCAGCAGAACCTCTGATCGGCGAGGCCTCTGAACGCGGCCGCGATCTCGTCATGACCACCCGCGAAACGGAATCTTCGGTGACCCGTGCCGTAGTGTATGGCGGTGAGACAACGGTCACTCTCCGTGGTGCCGGCCGTGGCGGACGCAACCAGGAATTGGCCCTGGCAGCGGCGATCGAAATGAACGACGCAGAGAACATCGTCGTGCTCGCAGCAGGCACCGACGGCATCGATGGCCAAACCGAGAATGCCGGAGCCGTCGTCGACCCGACGACCGTCCCGCATCTGCGCCGGCTCGGGTTCGACCCGATGGCGGTATTTGAGAATAACGACAGCGGTACCGCCCTCGAAGCAGTGGGCGATGCCTTCCAAACCGGGCCCACCGGCACCAACGTGTGCGACCTTACCCTCGTGCTGACGGCCCCAAACACAGTTGACTGAAGGGAAAGAACATGGAAAACGAGGGACCTCGAACCATCGACATCGGCAACTTCCGACCGGGCAAGCCGCCGATAAAGCTGATCCTCATCGGAGCGCTGGTCATCATCGCCGCTCTGCTGATTTTCAGCACCGTCTTTACAATCCAGCCCGAGGAGGTCGGCATCGTCTTGCGCTTTGGCGAATACACACGCACCGCCGACCCGGGGCTCAACTTCAAGCTGCCGGCGCCGGTCGAGCAGGTGATGAAGGTGCCGGTACAGCGCCAGCTCAAACAGGAGTTCGGTTTCGAAACCGTTGAAGCGGGGGTCCGCACCCGCTACTCCGATCGTGACTACGAGGGCGAAAGCCTGATGCTCACAGGCGATCTCAACGTCGCCGTAGTCGAGTGGATCGCTCAATACCGGGTCGCCGACCCCTTCAAATACCTCTTCAGGGTCCGCAACGTCGACAAGACCTTCCGCGACATGAACGAGGCGGTAATGCGATCGGTGGTCGGTGACCGTTCGGTCGACGAGGTCATCACCGTCGGCCGGTTGGAGATCGAGGACGAGGTCAAGCTCAAGCTGCAGGAACTCTGTGAACGGTATGAGACCGGTATCGTGGTCGACCAGATCGTTCTCCAGAACGTCAATCCTCCCGACCCGGTGAAGCCGTCGTTCAACGAGGTCAACCAGGCCGAGCAAGAGCGCGAACGTTCGATCAACGAAGCCCGCGGGGACTACAACCGGGTCATCCCGAGGGCCGGCGGCGAGGCCAAACAGGTCATCGAGCAGGCCCGTGGCTACGCCATTGATCGTGTCAACCGCGCCGAGGGCGACGCGGTGCTCTTCGAAGACGTCTACGCCGCATACCGTCGCGCCCCCGAGGTGACCCGTCGGCGCATCTTCCTCGAGACCATGGAGACCATTTATCCGTTGATGCAGCGCAAGATCGTGCTCGACAGCAGCCTCGAGGGCATCTTGCCGCTCATGCAACTGGACGGGGCGGGGGTGCAGAAATGAAACAGATTTCACTCCTTCTCGTTGCCCTTGTCATTCTTCTCGTTTTCGCGACCCTCGGTGGGGCCTTTTACGTAGTCAATGAGGCGCAGCAGGTCATCATCACCCAGTTTGGAAAACCGGTGGGCGAACCTATCTTCACCCCCGGGCTCAAAGTCAAAATGCCGTTCGTTCAAAAGGCCAACTACTTCGACAAACGCTTTCTCGAATGGGATGGCGAACCCAACGAAGTGCCGACCAGGGACAAACGGTTCATCTTCGTCGATACCTACGCCCGTTGGCGGATCACCGATCCCCTGCTTTTCTTCCAACGTCTGCGCGACGAGCGGGGTGCGCAATCGCGCCTCGACGACATACTCGATGGCGAGACCCGCAACACCATCGCCAAACACGACCTGATCGAGGTCGTACGGTCGACCAACCGTGAATTCGAGGTCAGCTCCGGTATCGAGGGCGAAGAAACCCGGCAGATCACTGCCGGCCGGGTGGTCCTCGAGCAGGAGGTCCTGGAGAATGCCTCGGCCCGCACCGAGGTGCTGGGCATCGAGATCCTCGATTTCCAATTCAAACGCACCAACTACGCCGAGGTTGACAGGCCAAAGGTCTACGAGCGCATGATCTCCGAACGCAAGCGGATCGCAGAGGAGTATCGATCCGAGGGCGCCGGCGAGGCCGCCCGCATCATCGGCGACAAGGACCGCGATCTCAAGCGCATCACGTCTGAAGCCTATCGATCGGCCCAGGAGATCAAGGGCAAGGCCGACGCCGAGGCGGCAGATATCTATGCCGCCGCATATAACCGCGACCCCGACTTCTATCGATTCCTCAAGACGATGGAGGTCTACACCACGACCATGGACAAGGGGACGATCCTGCTGCTCTCCACCGATGGGGAGTTCCTCAAATATCTCGAAAGAGACAAGTAAGGCCAGACAATAGTTCTCAATTTTGAATTTTGAATTTTGAATGACCATCCGCGCTCCTCCGAATCCGGGGGAGCGGCGGAGGGGTCTCTTGGTCAAAACCGCTGAACAGTGATTGCCGAAACTTGGGTTGGGTGTGTGAAATTAATAATTAAAAATTAATAATTAAAAATTCAGCGGTTGGACTCAACCGGAATCGGTTGAGTCCAGGCGCTGTCTGATCTTCTTCAGGTCAGCCCACGCCTCGCGCTTGGCGCTCGGGGTGCGCAACATGTAGGCGGGGTGAAACAGCGGCATCAGGGGAATGCCCTTGTAGGAAGCCCATCGCCCCCGCAGGGCGCCGATGGGTTTGCTGGTCCCCAGCAAACGATGCGAAGCCGGCTTGCCGAGGGCCACCAGCACCCTGGGCGCGATGAGCTCGATCTGTTGATCGAGATAGGGCGAGCACGCGGCCACCTCGTCTTCCTTGGGGTCGCGGTTCCCGGGGGGACGGCACTTGACGATGTTGGTGATGTAGACCTGATCACGCCGCAGACCGATGGCGAAGAGCATGCGCTCGAGCAGCTGGCCCGCCTGTCCGACAAACGGTCGTCCGGTGCGGTCCTCTTCCGCTCCGGGACCTTCTCCGATGAACATCACGACCGTGTGCGGGTCACCCTCGCCAAACACCACTTTCTGCCGTTTTTCGCTCAAACGGCAAAGTTGACAGTCAGCGGCAGAAAGGGCTAGGGCCGCAAGGGGGTCTTCGCTCGAGGTACCTTGGTCGGCGACAGCGCTTTTGGCGGCGGGGGCCTGAAGGGCTCCCGGTTGGATCACCGGCGAGGTCGGCCACCCCATGTCTTCGAGGAAACGGTTGAGATCTCGAGGCCGCATGCTATCCCTCGACTGCGAGGTGGTGGACGAACCGGATCATCCGTCTGAAGGGGCGCCCAGAGGAGCGTGACGACAGATTGGCTGAGGTCATCCCTCTCTCCAACATCGTGTGCCGTTTTGCCTCAATCGAGGCCTCGAAGAACCGGGCCGTCCGGACGAGAGTCAGCCCTACTTCTTTTTTGTGTCCGTGTCGGCATCATCGGTATCAGCTGCGCCAGCATCAGCGTCGCCGTCAGCAGCTTCGACGTCCGCAGCACTCCGGGTCATACCAAGCAGCCGCTGCAGACGCATCAACTCGTCATCCCGATCTGCGTCGTCCGGGACGACCGCTTTGCGCACCGCAGATGTCGGCAGGACGTCGGGGATCTGCTCCTTCGAGTCACGTTCACCGGCGGCATCCATTTCGGCACGGAACTGCTCCACCATGGCCTGGCGGTGCGCGTCCAGCTCTTCCTGAGTGAGGATGCGCCAGGTGACCTCACCGCCATCGACATCGTCACGGGCCTTGAGGGTCGGCTTTTTGAACCGGCTCTCGGTGCGGGGCTTGGCTCCGTTGATGATCTGTTCGGCGCGTTGTGAAACAACGACGATGTATCGGAAGATCGAATCAAACTCTTCGGGCAGCTCAATCATCGGGTGAAATCCTTCTCAAGCGATTCCTGAAACGCCTTTCTGATGGCGTCCAGATGGGGCTTCATTCGCGTCGGTTTCTGGTGTTCGGCAATGCAAATGCCGAAAAGGGCATTAACCGCCTGATCCAGACGGTCGTTGATAATAGCATAATCGAACTCCCCGGCGACCTGAAACTCTCTGACCGCCCACTGCAGACGCCGTTGGATGGCCTCCTGAGCGTCCTGTCGGCGTTCGCGAAGCCGGGTTTCGAGGACCTCATACGAGGGAGGGTAGACAAAGATCTTGACCACGTCGGGGACCTGGGTCTTGACCTGATTCGCCCCCTGAACCTCGATGTCCAAAAAAACATCCCGCCCTGCAGCGAGCTGCGCCTCAACCGCGGACCGGGAGGTGCCGTATTGGTACCCCGCGTACTCCGCCCATTCGAGGAAATCCCTGCGCTGCACCATCTCCTCGAAGGTGTCGTCGTCTACGAAGTGATAATCCACGCCATCACTCTCCGCCGGCCGCGCCGGGCGGGTCGTATGCGAGACGGAGAAGTGGCCCTCGATGCCGCGTTCGGCCAGCCGGGCAATAGTCTCGCGAATCAGGGTGGTCTTGCCGCCCCCGGAGGGCGACGACACGATAAACAGCACACCTCGAAGATCGGAGCTCATCAATAACCTCGCTCGGCGGACATTCTACGCCATCGCGGCTGTCAGGAATGCTTTACACTACGGCGATAATTCAGAGTTGCGCGCCTCGCCCCCGCGACCAGCGCTCCACCGATTTGATGTGGCGGCGGCGAGGAGGAGGGTCAATTGAAACGAAGAATAACGTCAAAAATGCTCATCATTGCCGTCCTGTTGACGGTGGCAGCCGGCCCGCTCTGGGCGCAGAACGAGGGTGCCGGCATTCCCGGCGAGGGTCACCAATTGCCTCTGAAATGGGGAATCGGGGCAACCCTGTACAACCAGACACAGCCCTACAACATCGTAAGCCTGCAGATCCCGCTCGCCGGGCTCGATCTCGGCGCCGCCGACGGGCTCGAGATCGAAAACAACACCACCAGCTATCACCTCAAGTTCGACTACTGGCTCTTTCCCTTTCTCAACGTGTTTCTGCTCGGCGGCCAGATCGACGGCACAACGACCGTCAAGCTGAGCAACGTGGACCTCGGTCTGCCCATCACGCTCAACAACATCAAGATCGACTATTCGGGCCTGATGTACGGCGGCGGCGCCACCCTGGCCTTCGGCGGCAAGGGCTGGTTTACAAGCGTCACCTACGACATCACCCAGACCGACCTCGATGTCGCGTCGTCATCGGTCAGCGCCTGGGTTCTGACGCCGAGATTTGGCCTCACCTTTTCAGGCGCCGCGATCTGGGTCGGCGCCATGTACCAGAACGCCGAGGAAAGCCACGAGGGCATCTGGGAGATGCCCTTCCTGGGCGTAGTTCCGTACGACGTCTTACTCGAGCAGTCCGAACCGTGGAACTACCAGATCGGCCTGGTCGCCGGGCTCGGCGAACACTGGAATCTGACCTTCGAGGGCGGAGTCGGGAGCCGCAAGTCGGTCCTCGCCGCCCTGGAGTACCGCTTCGGGAGGCGTTAGGTCTTCTGCGCCCCCTTTGAGACGCCGCGTTCTCACCGGTGAACGCACGCCCTGTTCCGGATTTCGGACGTCGGAGTCCTGTTTTCAGGACACAACCGGGGTGATTGCACCGGAAATTCAACGCAACCAATCGGCCCGGTTCTTGCATCTAATTACCTGAGGCCAAAATGAATCTCCACGATGATTTCGATCGCCGATCACGATCGACTGCGGCACCTGGAGGCCCGGAATGCCCACGAGTCGTCATCTTCGATGGTGAGGGCGAGCCCCGGGTAGAGATAATCGACCTCCCCGACGTGGCTGCGCTGGGTGACTTTTTCTGCCATAGCGGCACCAGGTGGCAGGTCACCGCGACACGCACCGGCGACCGGGTCTTGATCGCGCAACCGATCAAGGCCTGACGACCGCATCAGCGTTCGTGAAACGGACGCGACTCCGCAACCGAGAGCCGCACACACGCACCCACCGCATTGACCGACCGGCTTTTCTGAACGCCCACAGACACAAAAAACCCGCGCTCTTACGAGCGCGGGTAGTTGGACTGAGAGAGTTGTCGCTCAGGTGCGCGGGTGGTTGATTTGCGCCTGGGCAGCAGCCAACCGGGCGATGGGCACCCGGAAGGGTGAGCAGCTCACGTAGTTCATGCCCGCGAGGTGGCAGAACTCCACCGAGTTCGGCTCGCCGCCGTGCTCGCCGCAAATACCGACCTTGAGGTTCGGCTTGACCGAACGGCCCTTGTCGATGCCGGTCTGAACCAGCACGCCGACCGAGTCGCGGTCGAGGACCTGGAAGGGATCCACCGGGAGGATCTTCTTGTCGAGATAATCCCCCAGGAAGCCGCCGATGTCATCGCGCGAGAAGCCGAAGGTCATCTGCGTCAGATCGTTAGTGCCAAAGCTGAAGAACTCGACCGACTCGGCGATCTGGTCGGCGGTGAGCGCCGCCCGCGGGATCTCGATCATCGTGCCGTAGAGGTACTCGACCTCGTCGACTTTGTACTTCTGACACACCTCGGCGTGGACCGCCTTGGCGATCTCGAGCTGGTCGTCGAGCTCGGCCTTGGCACAGGTCACCGGAACCATGATCTCCGGGAAGCATTTCTTGCCGGCCTGGCGCAGCTCAACGGCCGCCTCGAGAATGGCGCGCACCTGCATCTCGGTGATCTCGGGGAAGGTGACGCCGAGGCGAACACCGCGGTGACCCATCATGGGGTTCATCTCGTGGAGCTCGTCGGCGCGGCGGTCGAGTTCGGCGGCATCGATGCGAAGGGCGGAGGCGAGCTTCGCCCGCTCGTCTGATGCCTGCGGGACGAACTCGTGCAACGGCGGGT
>RCNF010000522.1_pt1 | contig 21338 bp, 18 predicted proteins | sample 2041311 | NCBI WGS metagenome assembly RCNF01 (sample SAMN09708228, study PRJNA481090) | Marine sediment metagenome, whole genome shotgun sequencing project. | biome: marine sediment; feature: ocean; material: sediment; isolation source: Sewage treatment plant 2 marine sediment (STP2) ... | reverse complement strand
TACAAAGGGCCGAGATCCATTGTAGGGCCGGCGTCTCGCCGGCCTGATGGCGAGGTGGGTCGGAAGACTTCAGTGTCCGATTCTCGAATATTGTAAGAGGCTGGAATCTGATGCGGCGTGACGGCACGTCAACCTCGTTGCCCTTTGCAAGGGAGGGAACCTCACGTCGGGGAAGGACTCCAACTGTTCAGAAGCCTCTGGAGGTGTCGTGGATGGTCGGCAACCTCCCGCATATCGGAATTGTGGTTCCCGTCCGGTCTGACGACGGCCGGCGGTTTTTGGTGGTCCACAACATTGGTCGAGGCCCCGAGATGGAGGACATGCTTTTCGACTATCCCATCGTCGGGCATTTCCGGTACTACGGTTCCTAGTCGAGCGATGCCTCTGCGGCCGCGTTCGCGCCGTCGGGCCGGTTGCCCCGGTCCAACTCGCCCTCGATGTTTGAGCCGAGATCGGCAATCAACAGACCCATCACCACCAGAACAAAGATCAGGATGATCCAGGCGGTCAGGCGGCCGGTGTTCTGAGTGTCGCTTTCTGCCATCGTTCCTTCACAGTCTGTCTGATGAGTCGAATCAGATCCGTCACCGGCCGGATGGGACAGAGATAGTTGCACCATGGCCGTTTGATGAAGAGGGCGGCCAGGAGCACGAGACCGAGGGCGACAAACTGAACCGAGCTTCCGAGGAGTTCGAAGAGGGTTCCGAAGAGTTCGTAGCTCGCGACCCCGGGTTTTCGAAACCACACCCCGAGGAGGATGGCCGCCAGGGTCAGAAGCCGTTGCATCCAGATCAGAAGCCGCCGGAATCGAATCGGAGTGCGGCTCTTGGCACCGCCGATGGCTCCCATGCATTCCTGGGCAGCGCCGAAAGGGCAGCACCACTGGCAGTAGGGGTTTCTGTTGTCGACGGTGAAGACAAAGAGGATCCCGCCGATGAGGAAGTACCAATAGAGATTGGTCTGCCACTGGGGCCAGTAGCCGAGCACCAGTTTGGTGATGTAGGCCAGGGTGACAGGACTGTTGTAGACAAACCCGAGGACGATCAGCCCGGTGATCATCGAGACCCACCGAGCCTGTTTTGTGTAGGGAAACCGGCTCTGGTGACCGACGAAGCCTATGGCAAAGAGGAGGATCAGTACGATCTCCGGAAGACCGAAGACTATCCGTGGTGGATCGGGTTCCTTGATCGGCAGATCGAAGGCGACGGCAGCCTCTCGACTACCGGCTGAAGCGGCTTCGGCGAGAGCCCGTGCGGTGTAGGTCGCGCCGGTGACGCCATCGACATCGCTTCCGAGGATGAACCCATCGTCATAGCGTTTGCCGGTGAGGCTCGAGAGCAGATCGCTCCCGAGCACCCGCTCCATCCACGCCGGGGTTTCCTTGTCATCGGCGATGGCGACCCCGGTAATGGTGCCGGCTGGGTCCACGGCGACGGCCATGCGGAGCGGCCCGCCATAGCCATCGGCCGATCCGATGGCGATCCGTGCGATGAGCGAGGCTTCAGCGGCATCGGTCCAGGCGGCGTAGAGATCGGTATCACCTTTGGTGATGTGACCGGCCTCGGGAACCGTCTGGCGAACGACGGGCATGAGGTCGGCCCGGGTGCGCGCCGCGCTGATGAGCCAGACAACGGCGATGAGAATCAACGCCCCAAGGGCGAAAACCCGATCGCTCCGTCGATTGTTCATCTCGTCGTTGGTCCGGGGCTATCGGGCCGGACGCGCCATGAGACGAATCAGTGCGACACCCAGGACGATGGAGATGAAGAGCCCGATGAGAAACAGTTTGAATCCGGCGGCAGCCTCGTTCTCACCGATCAATGTGCCCCAGGCGAGGAAGCTCGTACACAGGATGCCGTACCAGATGAGGGCCAACAACGCCTTCCACCAGTTCACAACCCAGCCTCGGTCGCGGGCAAACGAATGGAAGCCTGAAGCAACGACGACGAAGAGCACACCCATGAGGAACCAGAATGGGCCACCGGTGAGATCCATCTCATCCCTCCGTCGGTTTGACGATGTCCACCGCGAGATAGCGTTCGGACACCAGGAATTCGGGTGGTTCGCGGAAGCTCGCAAAGCGACCCACCGGAGGTCGCCGATACTCTGCCGCATCGGGATAGGGGAAGAGGTTCTTCTGCATCCACAGAAGCGAAGAACTCGTGACCCCGGTAGGATCCCTTGGGTCGACCTGCCGGGCAACATCGTGGAGCCAGTTGTCCTTGCGGCTGTAGGGACAGACGGCGACACACTGCCGGCACCCCATGGGTCCCATGGACTCGCGCCAGTAGTTGTAGCAGGCGCCGTTGTTGACATACCAGTGTTCGTAGCCTCGGATGACCATCCCATCGGGGCTGTCGGCCTTGGACATGGCGCCGGAGGGACACGATTCGGCGCAGAGCTTGCACTTGGCGCAGAACTCGGCAACTCCGAAATCGATGGGGCGGTCGGTGGCCAGCGGCAGGCTGGTGGTGACGATCGCCATCCGGCAGTTGCCGCCGACCTCGGGGGTGATGCAGAACCCGGTGCGACCGACCTCACCGAGCCCGGCCTCCACCGCGTGCGGCGGGACGATGAGGTCATAGCCGGTCATGGGCGTGTGGGCGCGTGCCGGATAGCCCGCGTACTTGAGGGCGCCTTCGAGTCGCACCGCCACCGTCGAGACCCGGTCATAGGCGTCATAGCTGGTGGAGAACTGCGGGCTCGAGAGGATGACATCCCACTCCATGGGGACCCCGATGACGATGGCGTACTCCCAGTGCTTCGGCATCTCGGAGAAATCGAAGTCCCGGGGACAGCCGCGCCACCCTTCCGAGTAGAGCCAGTTCGGATTGGTCTTGGTGATCCCTACGAGGGTTGCGCCATAGCGGTGGGCCAGTTCCTTGAAGAAATGGGCGGCAAGCTCGGGGCTCTTGAACGGGACGGCGTCTCCGATGGGCTCTCGGTAGCGATCAGGTCCCATCTGAAAATCGGAAACCTCGGGTGGGTCCTCAGGGCTCGGGAGGTGCATCCCGTGGGCGGTGAATCCGTTGGAGTAGATCTCGGCGAGTTTGTAGAAGTTCTCATACTTCTTGCGGTCTTCACGGCTGGCCGGAACGGTCTCCGAGAAGGTCCGGAAGTCCCACTCGAGGCGTTCTGGGAACCGCGTGTAGAACTCGACCAGCTCGGGGACCAGACCGAGCTCCTCGATGGGATCATCAAGGGTCCACTCGGGGTTCTCCTCGTAGGCTCGTTGGAAGGTGGCCACCCGGCCAAAGACATAGTCGGTGATGTGACTCGGTCGTTGGACGGGTCCCACCGGAAGGTGCGCCGGTCCGTCGAACTCGAAGGGCCCGCGATTGAAGAACTGGGTTCCCGGGTTGAAGGACTCCCACCCGGTGTAGCTCTCCGAATCCCTGCCTGCGGCGACGCCCGCGCCGATCAGGGCTCCGGCCTGAACACCCGCGCCGGTCAGCCCGGCGATCTTGAGGAATCCTCGGCGTGAGACCGCGGTTTTCTTGTCGCTCATTCGACCCTCCATCGCTCTCGGAGCCATGGTTGCATACCTGCCGTAAATTCAAAAGAGCGCAGCCATTTAGGCAATCGAATCTCAAAATCAGGCCCGGAAGGATGCTGCGGTCGTGTTAGTTTCGATCAACGCGAAAATGCCGTTCCCTCGGGAGATTCTGAGATGAAGAATTCGTTCTTGACCGTCTTGCTGGTGGTTGTCGGGTCGGTGGCTTTCAGCCCTTGTTTGTTTGCGGAGGGCCTCTTCCCAGCCGTGCCGGTCCATGAACTCGACGAGAGGGCTTTTGTGAGGGAGTGGGTCGTGCTCGGGCCCTTCCCCAACCCCGAGGTCGATGAGGTCTTTGCCGACGGAAGTTCACACTTTGGCTACTCGACGGATCTCCTGGTGGACATCGGTGGTGAATCGAAGGCCCGTCTGACCCAGACGATGGTCGTCGGTTTCAGCAGTCCTGATGGGGCTCAGGAATTCGTAGCTGCTCGCCGGGTCTCCGCAGGCCGTGACGGCGCGGTGGATCTGGACGGGGTCTTCGGCGGGGTCGATCACAAGGTGGCTTACGCCGCGTGCACGGTCGTTTCCGCACGGGATCAGGAGGCGACGTTTCTTTTCGGGTCCGATGATGGAGCGAAGGTCTGGATCAACGGCGAGCTGGTGCACAAAATCTATAAGGGTCGCGGACTCAGCTTCGGGGAGGATCGCTTCACGGCTCCCCTCCGGAAGGGCGAGAATTCAGTTCTGATCAAAGTAGCTGACCGGGTGAGGAGCTGGGGTTTCGCGATCGAGGCGATGGATCCCGCCGGCTACTCCCGGTTCCAGATTGAGGAGAAGGAGTGGTCTGATTTCCAAGCCTTCCTCGACACCCGCGTTCGACCCGCCGTGGGCAATGAGTGGGACTACAACTTCGATCCGGGTGAGCTCCCGGACGTGGTGTGGGAGAAGCCCTACCTTGTCAGAGAGGTCATGGGTGACTTCGAGCTCACGGTGCGCTGGTTCGACGCCGATCTCAACGAGGTGGCAACAGCCGAAAAACCAGGGCGATATGGATATGTCGTCGATGCCACCACACCCACAGGGATTCACATTCGCAGGGCCGGCACCGTTTTCTGCCGACCTGATGACTGGTATGGCTGGAGCGAACGACCCAGAGCGGAGCTCGACTATGTTCCGTTCACCACGGTCAATCGGGACGTGTGGCAGACACACGAGGATGCCATTGCGGATTTCGTCGGTCATCAGGTTCTGCTCTCGATCCTTCGTCAGGAGGAGGGAGCGATTCTCATGTCCTTCCTGCACGAAATGAAGGCCAGCGGAGTTTCGGCTTCGGTGGTGGACACCCCGTCGATTCGCGACCACGACTATCACCTCGCTCTCAAGCGCAAGCTCATGGCGGTTGAGGATGCCTATCCGGAGCTCGCCCGGCCAAAGGCATTGGCCGGTGATATCGCCCCTGTGCTGCGTAAGGGGTCGAGCGTCGAAGCCGGAGTTTCACCGGACACGGCGGACCGCATCCGCGAGGTCTGCGAGGCGTGGTTCGAGGCAAGCGGCGAGCCCTTTGATCTCCTTGTGGCCCGCCATGGGGTGATCGTGATCCACGAGGCCTTCGGTGACTGGCCGTGGGGTGGGATGACCCTCGAAACACCCAAGCCGGTCGCCTCCATCACCAAGCTCATCACCGGGGTGCTCTTTGCGCTCTTTGTCGATCAGGGTCTCATCGGGATCGATGACCCGGTAGGTCTCTATCTGCCTGATTTCCCGGTGGACGGAGAGAACGTGCCGACGCTCCGCCATTGCTTCACCCACACCATGGGCCTGTGGGGTCACCAGGAGTGGGGCGGGATGCACAACCCGTACTTGGAGAACGTGGTCGCAAACGTCGTGACACGCCTGCCGGTCGGTGAGGTCCATGACTACACGGGGATGGGTTATGACCTCGCGGGCAAGGTGATGGAGGTGGTGAGCGGCAAGAGCATCTTTCGTCTGCTCCGTGAAAACCTCTTTGATCCGCTTGAGATGAAAGACACCTCACAGGAAGAGGACCTGGGATTCAGTTGCAACACGACTGCCGGTGATCTCGCGGTGATCGGCCAGTTGCTCCTGAATCGAGGGTCGTACGGCGATCTCGAGTTCTTCTCATCCGAGACCTTTGATCAGTTGGTGCCGAAGCCGCTTGATCGGTACTGGCCCGAGATCCATAAGGAGTGGGGGATCGGTCTGACGTGGATGCGTCAGCCACACCCGGATGCCGGTATTGATGGGGTTGCGGCTGAAGCGACCATTCTGAGCCGGAACGTCATCGGGCACGGTTCGGCGACATCGTCGGTTCTGCGGGTCGATCTGGATAACGGTTTGGTGATCGCCCAGACCAGGAGAATCGGTGGGAAGCGGTATGACGAACACCTCGAGCGGCTTCTGTTGGCCATCGAGGCGGGACTGCTATCGTTGCCGGTTACGAACTGAAAGGCAACTCGGATGATCACTCTCCTCGACGGTGGCATCGGATATGAGCTCAAACTGCGTGGGGTCAAGGTGCCCGACTACACAAAATCCATCTGGTCGGCGTTGGCGCTGCTCGAGGATCCTGATGCGGTGGTCGATGTCCACGCCGCCTACATCGAAGCCGGCGCCGATGTCCTCACCATCAACAACTACTCGGTGACGCCACCGATTCTGGCCCGCGAGGGGATGGGTGATCGTGTCGAGGAACTCACCGCGTTGGCCGTGGATCTCGCCGAGAAGGCAGTTGCCCGGGTGGGGCGTCGCCCGCGTCTGGCGGGATCGTTCCCGCCGCTGGAGACGAGTTACCGCGCAGATCTCGTCGAGGGGCGGGATGAGGTTCTCGAGAGCTATCGCAGGATCGGTTCGATACTGAAAGATCGGGTCGATCTGATCCTCTGCGAGACCCTGGCCAACTCTCACGAGGCGGTATGGGCGTGCGAGGCGGCTGCCGAGACCGGGCTCGAATACTGGATGAGCTGGACCCTGCAGGGGACCCGGTTGAACACCCTGCCGAGCGGTGAGAGCCTCGCCGACGCGGTGAAGGCGCTGGGTGATCTCGAGCCCGCGGCCCACCTGGTGAACTGCTGCGGCGCGAACTTCGTCACTGCGGCCCTGCCGACGCTCAGAGAACTCACCGACGGACCCATCGGCGGCTATGCCAACGCCGAACACGTCACACCCGAGGAAGGCGCCGGCGGCGTCGATACCAATGTCGATGCGGCGCAGCGGGAAGCGGCGACCTATCTCAACCCGGATGGCTATGCGAGTGAGGTCCAGCGATGGTTGGGCGCCGGTGCCACCATCATCGGCGGCTGCTGTGGAACCCGACCGAAACACATCAAACGGCTGCGGGAGATGCTCGGATAGCCCGATGGAACGCGTCCGTCGCTGATAATCTGTGTTGAGCGAAAGGGGCGATCAATGTTTTTGAACATGCTCGATATCGATGAGAAGCGCGCGTTCGTTCTGTTGGCGCAGAAGATGATTGAGGCGGATGGAATCGTGGTCGGTCGCGAAGCGGCCGCACTGGCTGCTCTCAAGGCCGAGATGGGCGTCTCCAAATCCGCTCAGGACACCCGGAGCATCCGAGAGCTTTCGAGGTTGTTCAAGGACCGGAGGTCGCGGGTGGCGGCGCTTCTCGAACTCTTCGGCCTCGCCTACACCGATACGAATTTCGATCTCGGCGAGCAGAGCCTGATCGCCACGATCGCGCAGGACATGGAGTTCACGAGCGATGAGATCGTCGAGTTGGAGAGCTGGGTTCAGGATCACGTCAGCCTGGTTCGCAGGGCGCTGACCTTGATGAGAGACTGATTCGCTTGACCTTCATGCGGATTTCGGTGGGCACCGGCGAGGACAACGAGATCTTTCTCGGGGCCATCCGGGAGATTACGGGCTGAGGCTGCGTATACTCTCGGCGGTATGGCGTCACTCATCACCGCACGCGAGCTCAGTCACTCATTCGGGCCCCGAACCCTTTTTGATGGGTTGAACCTGACGATCAACGAGGGCGACCGGATCGGGGTCATCGGACCCAACGGCGCGGGCAAGACCACCTTGTTCCACATTCTCTCGGGCGATCTCGAACCCGATGAAGGTGAAGTCCACCGCCGCCGGCAGCTTCGGGTCGCCACGGTTGCGCAGGAGGACGACTTCGATCCGGCGTCGACGGTGATGGAGGTGGCGGCGCGTGGCGCGGCCCTGCAAGCTCACGAGGGCGAGGACGAGACTGCACGTCAGGTTCGAGTCGCCATCGCCCTTGATCAACTCGGCTTCCGTGCTCCCGAACAGCGGGTGGGGGAGTTGTCGGGAGGGTGGCGGAAGCGACTCGCCATCGCCGCCGCCCTGGCCGCCGATCCGGAGGTCCTGCTCCTCGATGAGCCCACCAACCACCTCGATCTCGATGGCATCCTCTGGCTCGAGAAAATGCTGCTTTCGAGCCGGCTGCTCGCCTACATCGTCATCAGCCACGATCGCGCCTTTCTCGACCGGGTGGCCAATCGGGTCTACGAGGTGGCGCCGCACTACCCCGGTGGTTCGTTCAGCTGCGCCGGGAGCTACACGACCTTCCTGGGCAAGCGCGCCGAGTATCTCGAGGGTCGAGCTCAGTACCGCGACAGCCTTGCCAACCGGGTTCGACGGGAAATCGAGTGGCTCAGCCGTGGGCCCAAAGCGCGGACCACCAAGGCCCAGGCGCGGATCGACCAGGCCGAGCGTTTGAAGACCGATCTCGCCCAGGTCCGGGCCGAGCTGGCAACGTCATCGGTGGGCATCGACATGACTGGATCGGGTCGCCGGACCAAGCGATTGCTGGTGGCTTCGGGTGTCGACAAGGCGATGGGTGGCAAGACGCTGCTCAGGAACCTGGATCTGGTCCTGCAACCCGGGCAGCGCCTCGGTGTGGTCGGCGCCAACGGCAGCGGCAAGAGCACCCTGCTCAAGCTCATGACCGGCGAACTCGAACCCGACGACGGGGTCATCCGCCGGGCCGAACACCTGCAGGTGGTCCATTTCGATCAGGCTCGTGCGCAGCTCGACCAGAGCCTCGCTCTGAGACGGGCGTTCGCACCCGACGGCGACACGGTGATCTACCGGGGGCGTGAGGTCCATATCGTGACCTGGGCGCGTCGGTTTCAGTTCCGCGACGATCAGCTCGATCAGCCCGTGAGCGAACTCTCCGGTGGTGAGCAGGCGCGAGTCCACATCGCGCGGCTCATGGTGCAACCGGCGGATTTGCTCCTGCTCGACGAGCCCACCAACGACCTCGATATCCCGACGCTCGAGGTACTCGAGGAGAGCCTGCTCGATTTCCCGGGCGCGCTGGTGCTGGTCTCGCACGATCGATATCTGCTCGACCGCGTGAGTACCGTCCTGCTCGGTCTCGACGGCGAAGGCGCCGCGACACCCTTCGCCGATGTCGATCAGTGGCTTGCCCACCGCAAACCCGAGAGCAAGACGCCGCGGCGTGCGAAGACTGAACGCAGGAGCAAGCGCCCCAAACGCGCGGGCCTCAGCTATCTGGAAAAACGCGAGTATGGGGCCATGGAGGAGACCATCCTCGCGGCCGAGGCCAAACTCGAGGCGGCCGCGGAGCGTCTGGTTGATCCGAAGGTGGCGTCCGACGCCGACGCTGCGCACGAGGCCTTCATCAGCCACGAGACGGCGCGCGAAGGGGTGGCGGAGCTCTATCGCCGCTGGGCCGAGCTCGAGGACAAGGCGACGTAGGAAGGACCGCCGATGAAACCGGAACGACTGATCGACAGCACACCGACCCCGGGTGGTGACGACCTCTTTCTCTACGAGCGCGATGGTGTGTTCACCCTGCGCATCGGCGGCATCGAGTTGATGACGAGCCGCGCCCACGACTCCGAAGAAGAGCTGGCGTGGATGGCGATGAAGTTGGTGGACCGAAAGTGCCGGCCGCGGGTGCTCGTGGGCGGTCTCGGGATGGGTTACACAACTCGGGCGGCCCTCGATTCGACGCCGGGACCGTCCGAGGTCGTGGTCTCCGAACTCCTGCCGGCGGTCGTGGGGTGGAACCGGGACCACATCGGCCATCTTGCCGGCAGACCCATGGACGACCCGAGGGTGACCATCGTCGAACGCGATATCTGGGATGTCATCGCGGACAGCCCGAATGGTTTCGACGTCATCCTCAACGATGTCGACAACGGTCCCGGTGGGTGTGCGCTGGAACAGAACGAGAGACTCTATTCGGCGGCCGGTCTCGCAGCCGTCCGCCGCAGCCTCCGGCCCAAGGGTGTGCTCGGGGTGTGGTGTGTCGAGGATGACCCGCGCCTCGTCAAGGCCATGAGCTCAGCCGGTTTCAAGGCTCATGCCGAGACGGTCTTTGCGAGAAACGTCGCCAAGGGTCATCGGCACACCGTGTTCATCGGACGGCGTTCGTAAGGCGGGACCAACTGTCACCCTGGGCGAACGGGACGCCCTCGCTACAAAATACGAACGCCATTGTAGGGCCGGCGTCTCGCCGGCCCAGAGACCACGAGCCTTGAAAGAACCGAATTTTTCCCCGACCTCGAGAGTCTCGGTGCGGGCGGGACGCCCGCACTACAAAGCGCCGCCCCTCTGATGTTATTGGGAGCGCACGAGACGCTCGTACCACAACAGAACTCGGACCTTGTGGCGCGGGCGTCGCAACCGTTACCTTCGCTGTTGGCGCCGACGGGACGTCGGCGCTACAAAGGGCCCCTGCTGCCTACTGCCGGTGTCCTTGAGGCTTGGAATCCTGCCACTCGCGGAACTTGATCCTCGGGTCGCGTGGATCCGGGCGCGCCGCGGAACGGCTGAAGGCCCTGGCAAGCTTCGGGTTGACCTCGATCATGGATGATCGGTCGCCGATGGTGATGGCGCCGATGTCTCTGCTCGTAATGTCGCCACGGCGGCAGGCGATGGCCAGCAGCCGACCCGGCTCGGCGCCGTGCATCGAGCCCCAGCTCACCTGGAACCTGGCCCAGTTGCTGAACGATGTCCGCCCCTGTTTCCGCGAACTGCGGGGCGGGAAATCCCGGCTGTCCTGGACAGGAGCTGCCACGATGTCGCGCGGCACACAGGGCCCGCCGTGGTCGGCTTCGGCGAGGAGGGTTGCAACCACGGTGACGGGGTCGCGATCTTCGAGCAACTCGGCGGCCACATTCTGGAGACGTACGACGTCATTGCGATCGGTGGTGTCGATCTCCGAGAATCTCTCGACGAGCCGCCGGTCGGCTGATCCATAGATGTCGTCGCGGTTGGGAATCTCGGTCCGGGTGGCGTGGACGCCGGCGTCACGCGCCATGAAGTCCACTCTGCGGGCGGCTCGTGGTGGTACGAAGATCAGGCTGCGGCCCTTGCGTCCCGCACGGCCGGTGCGGCCGCTGCGGTGGGTCAGCATGTCGGAATTCTCGGGAAGATCGACGTGGATCACCTGGGCGATGTCCTGGACATCGAGCCCACGCGCCGCGACATCGGTGGCAACGAGGATAGGCGTCTGGCCGCGCCGGAAGGCGTTCAACGTCGAGGTCCGCTCTCGCTGGTTGAGATCGCCCGAGAGCGGCCGCGCGGCAAAACCGAGATCGGCGAGGGCGTCGGCCAGTCCCGTGGTGTCGAGCCTGGTGCGGACGAAAATCAGCGTCTTGGCCTCGGGCTCCATGAGGAGCACATTGACCAGGACCGAAAGCCGCTGATTCGCGGCGACCACCATGGTGCGGTAGTCGATGTCGGAGTTCGATTCACCGGGCGCGGTGCCCGCGATCATCAGTGAATCCCGCTGGTGGCGTGCGGCGACCGATCTCACCCTTTGGGGAAAGGTGGCCGAGACGAGGTGGGTGCGACGGTCTTCAGGGGTTGCGTCGAGGATCGCCGAGACTTCCTCTTCAAAGCCCATGGCGAGCATTTCGTCGGCCTCATCGAGGGCAACGACGCGCACCCGGTCGAGGAGGAGGCTGCCCCGCTCAAGATGGTCACGCACCCGGCCCGGAGTTCCGACGAGGACCTGAGGATCGCGTTTGAGTTCTCGGAAATCGATCCCGATGGAAGTGCCGCCGGTGAGCGACACTACGGTGGCGCCAAGGGGTTTGAACAACCACGACAGCTCCTCGGTGAGCTGAACCGCGAGCTCCCTGGTGGGTGCAACCAGTACGACCGAGGGTCGAGCGCGCACGGGACCGCGGTTTACGAGGTTCACGGCTTCGGCGACCTGTTCGGCGACCACGAGCCCGAGCGCGACAGTCTTGCCGGAACCGGTCTGCGACGAGATCCGCAGATCCCTGCCGATGGCATCAGGGTCGAGAACCGCGGTCTGGATTGAGGTCAACTCGGTGAAGCCGCGATCTTGGAGGACGGAGCCGAGGCCCGCAGGGACCTCGTCGAAGGTGATTTCGTGCATGGTGTATATCCAGTGGGGTTCGGCCGCGGGCGCTTGGGGTCAATGAGAGGGCAGCTGGTGAGGATCAGAATGGGCAGCGCACCCGGGACGCACAGCATTGTAGCAGAAACGTCCATTCGGGTCGATCCGAGCCGAATTCGGCCAATTCGTTGGCTGCTCAGCCAATCTCTTCTGAGCCGTGGGGTTGCTTGGGCATTAATCCGAAACCCGGGCCTTGCGACTGTGGTGGATGGTGACGATGGCGATCCCGATGCAGCCGATGATGTCGATGACGAGTTGGTATACGGCATCGCAACAGAGTGGGACACGGATGCACACGGATCAGCACGGATTTTTCGTTTGGTTGGGCAAGTGGATTCTCGAACGGGATACGACTTCGTGGTGTTGTGATCGGATGCCGGTAGATTGCCTTTTTTGATCTCAGACGGATTTCACGGACCATGTGTTGATTCAACAGGAAAGTAGAGGGGAACCCTCCGTGGAGATCCGTTTCCGAATCCAAAACCACGTCGTGCAAGCGCCCGATTCCGCCAGAACGAAGTTGTACAGCGATCGAGTACCAAAAGCCCACTCTCAAAATAATCCGTGCGATCCGTGTTCATCCGTGTCCTATTTGCGATGAAATCCTTCACTCAAGAGTAGAGCGCCGTCCCCGGGTCGTCATCGGACATTTTGACCATGCCCTGGAAGGTCATCCCGAACTTCTCGAGCAGACCGATCGAGGCAAGATTCTCTTCGGAGGTCAGCCCGACGATCTTTTTGATCCCGAGAGTCGTGCGGCCGTAATCCATCACACCGGTGGCGGCTTCATAAGCGAAGCCCTGCCTCCAGTACGCGGGCAGGAATGCGCACCCGACATCGGTGAGATCGAGCCGCTCTCGATAGAGAAGACCGCAGACGCCGATGGGGATCCCGTCCGATTTGAGCTCGACCATGAACTGGCCGTAACCGGGTTTCTGGTTGTGTCTCCAAGGACCGTCGAGGATGAATTCCCTGGCTTCGTCGAGTGTTCTGACTCCCTTGTCGCCGATGTTGGCCAGAAACGAAGGTTCATTCACCAGCCTGATGATGAATTCGGCATCGTCGAGGGTCAGTTCGCGGAGTTCAAGTCGAGGGGTTTTTACAATCATCGTCATCTTCCTTCGCCTCTCCTGAATGCCACATCAGGGTTCGAGCCAACGCACCAATTGCCGGGTCACCTCGGGACTGCTCAGCAATCCCAGATGGTTTGTCCGGTACTCGATCCGTTGCGACGACTCGTCAAACGCCAGGCACCGTCGTGGATCGTCATGCTGACCGAGGGCGCTGTGCAGCGGGACAAGACCGTCGCCGATGAGGTTGTCGGCAAGCGTACCGCGTCCGGCTTCGGTGGTTGCGGCCACGGTGTAGCACGCCACACCCTCGGGAAGGGTCATCACCCGACGAGCGTCGGGTCGGCGGTCGAATCGGTCGTGATCCTGCCAGTCTTCATCCACGACAAATCCGAAGCGCAGATCAGTGATGCCGGCGCTTCGCAGTTGTCCCAGCTTCGCGAACGGCGCGGTGTAGGGCGTGGCGTCCAGGATGGTGTCGACCCAGTTCCCGGCCTTCTCCAGCGGGGCGCCATGGTGTGGAGTGCCCAGAAAGACGATCTTCTTCAGGTGGTCCGGCCAGAGCGAGTTGCCTTCTCTTGCGATGTGGAAAGCGCTGCGAATCACGAGGCCACCCATGCTGTGGGCCACGACGGCCAGCTCTTCGATAGGTGTCGGCCACGCAGAGATGAGTTCCTCGAGCAGGACGGCGAGTTCGCGCCCGGTGGTCGAAACGTGAAGTCCGGTGTTATAGCGAAGATGGATCGGGATGAATCCCAGATCGGACGCCAGGGTTTCGCCGTGGTCGATGATCTGATCATCGGGTCCGGTTTGCCACTGGTGATCTGTCATGCACAGACCGTGGATCAGGAGGAGAATTTTGCCGCCCGTCAACGGCATTCGGGACACATTCTCCATGTTCAGCGCCTCGCCCCTGTGGCGAAGGGTCATGGGGATCGCAAATGGGTTGTCGCTGGCGACCAGGTGGTCGCCCATCACACCGTTGAGCGCGGCGAAGACCGATTCGCGCTGGGGCGTATCGGGGTCGGCGGCGTCGCTCGAACCGATGACGGGTTCGAGTCCGGCCAGGATCGCGTCCACGCCCAAGCCCACGAGTTTTGTGACGCCGCGAACCGATCGGTAGACGAGACCGGTGATGCCCCGGGTCCGACCTTTCTCGGCGCCGCCGGGGACTCCCATTGTGCTCCAGACCGACTGGTGAACGCCTTCAACGATGTCGGTCACACCCTCGGTGGCCTGGGTCGCCAATCGGGCAATGCCCCGGATGTCCGAGGGACGCAGGTGGGTGAGTGGTTGTTTGGGGTTCACAAATGGAGGTTAGCAGGACGGGTCGCACCGAGGGTTCGATGAGAATTGCAGGTGTTGCGTGCATGGTACCGTGATCGTGGTTCCCCGCACGATCAAGGGTGATGATGAGCTGGATTCTGAGCCATGAACTTGTTGTTCGCCTCGGCGCCTTTCTCGGCGTGTTCGTGGTGATGGCGCTGTGGGAGATCGTCGACGCCCGTCGTCAGTTGAGAGTCGCGAAGGGAGGTCGGTGGATCGCCAATCTGGGTCTCACCTTCGTGAGCACCATCGTCGCTCGCGTGATCTTCCCAACCGCCGCGGTTGGGATGGCGCTTCTTGCCTCCGACCGAGGTTGGGGATTGCTGAACAACATCGATCTTGCGCCGGTGGTGTCGATGATCGCAGCCGTGATCGTCCTCGACTTCATCGTCTATCTCCAGCACGTGATGTTCCACGCCGTTCCTGCGCTGTGGCGCTTGCACATGGTGCACCACGCCGATCTCGATTTCGATGTCACGACGGGACTTCGCTTTCACCCGCTGGAGATCGTGCTCTCGATGGTGATCAAACTCGCCGCCGTCGCCGTGCTTGGTCCGCCCGCGGTGGCGGTGTTGGTTTTTGAAGTCCTGCTCAACGCGACCGCGATGTTCAACCACGGCAACGTCCGCCTGAGTCTGCCGGTGGACCGTGTTCTGCGGTGGTTTGTCGTGACCCCCGACATGCATCGCGTTCACCACTCGGTCAGGATCTCGGAGACCAACAGCAACTTCGGTTTCAACCTCCCGCTGTGGGACCGTTTTCTCGGCACCTACCGTGACCAGCCCGCGGATGGCCACGAGAAGTTGACAATCGGGCTCGATCGGTTTCAGGAGCGCCGCCGTCAATCGCTGCCGTGGTTGTTGGCCCTGCCGTTTGTCGGTCGGCCGGGGCGGTACCCGATGGGTCGGGGCTAAGGTTCCGGGCGACTCGACGGTTTCTTCCTCGTGACGAATCCTGGTGAGGAGTTCGGGCTAGAATGCCAGGCATCAGATGGATGACCCGGTCGGATCGGCCGGGTGGCCGGCTGGGACGAGGAGGACGAGCGTCGATGGCTATTGCGATGCGAGAACCAGATCTCAGCGGGACCGAAGCAAGGCCTCTTGCGGATGCCGTTGCCCGTGCGCGTGATGCTCTGCTGGCCGCCCAGCATCCCGATGGCCACTGGTGCTACGAACTCGAGGCCGATTGCACCATCCCCGCCGATTACGTGTTGTTTCTGAGGTATCTCGGCGAGCGACAGCCCGCTCTCGAAGCCAAGATCGGCAACTACCTGCGGTCGCGGCAGGCCGATCACGGCGGATGGCCCCTGTATCTCGGCGGCGATCTCGACATGAGCTGCACGGTCAAGGCCTACTATGCGCTCAAGCTCATCGGTGACGACCCTGACGCGCCGCATATGAAGCGAGCTCGCGAGGCGGTGCTGGCCCGGGGCGGAGCAGCCCGCGCCAACGTCTTCACCCGCATCGCGCTCGCGGTTTTCGGCCAGGTGCCGTGGCGGGCGGTCCCCTTTATTCCACCCGAGATTATGTTGCTGCCGAGGTGGTTTTTCTTCCACCTCGACAAGGTCTCCTACTGGTCGCGCACCGTCATGGTGCCCCTCTTCGTGATCTACGCCTTCAAGGCTCGGGCGGTCAACCCCGGTGGCATCGGGGTTCGCGAACTCTTTACCAAGGACCCTGAGACCGAGCGGGACTACTTCCCCGTGCGGTCCCTGATGAACCGGCTGATTCTGATGGTGGAGCGGACCGTGCGTCCGCTGGAGCCTTTGATCCCCGGGGCGATTCGCCGCAAAGCGTTGAAGAAGGCGGAGGAGTGGTTTGTCCCGCGGTGCAACGAGGGCGGCCTCGGGGCCATCCTCCCGGCCATGATCAACGCATACATGGCCCTCGATCTCCTCGGCCACGACGGCGCAGAGCCGCTCGTGGCAAAAGTGCGGGAGGCTATCGACGACCTGCTGGTGGAAGAAGAGGATTCGGCCTACTACCAGCCATGCGTGTCGCCGGTGTGGGACACGGGACTCGCCACATTGGCGTTGCTGGAGGATGGGGCGGAGAAGAATCGGTCCCACCTGACAAAGGCACTCGACTGGTTGCGTCCGCTCCAGCTTCTGGAGGAACCTGGAGACTGGCAGGTCAACCATCCAGGGCTTGCCGGCGGCGGCTGGGCCTTCCAGTACGAGAATGTGTACTACCCCGACCTCGACGACACCGCGGTGGTGGCCTGGGCCATGCACCAGTCGGCCGATCGGGATCGCTACGTCGAATCCATCGAGCGGGCTACGGACTGGCTCCGTGGGATGCAATCGACCGACGGCGGTTTTGCCGCCTTCGACTCGGACAACACCCACTACACCCTCAACGAAATCCCTTTCGCCGACCACGGCGCGCTCCTCGATCCACCGACCGCGGATGTGAGCGCCCGGTGTTTGGCGCTCATGGGCCAGCTCGGGCGTTCGGCGGATCGGGAGAGTCTGCAGCGTGTTCTGGCGTATTTGCGCGCCGAGCAGGAGACTGACGGTTCATGGTTCGGCCGGTGGGGGACCAACTACATCTATGGGACATGGTCGGTGCTCGCCGCGCTCGAGTTCGTCGATGATGCAGGTGTGGACGGCATGGTCGCGAGGGGGGCCGCGTGGTTGAAGTCGGTCCAGCACCCCGACGGCGGCTGGGGCGAGAGCAACGACAGCTATCTCGATAGCCGGCGGAGTTGCGGCAATGACTGCAGCACGGCCTTTCAGACCGCGTGGGCGTTGCTCGGGCTCATGGCAGCAGGCGAATCCGGCTCGGCTGCGGTTCGCCGAGGTGTCGCATACCTCGTCAACAACCTGGGCGCCGACGGTCGGTGGAGGGATCCGTTCTTTACGGCCCCCGGTTTCCCCCGGGTGTTCTATCTCAAATACCACGGATACTCGCAGTACTTCCCGTTGTGGGCGCTGGCGCGGTACCGCAATGTTGTCGAGTCGGTTGAACCGAAGGGATGAGCGGGAAACCACCCACGATCGGAATCGTGACCGCGCTCGAGATGGAGCGCGGCTGGATCGGGTCTGCGGTGATGTTCGAGGTCGGCGGAATGGGACGCGCCCGCGCCGAGGCCGCGACGATGCGACTCCTCGATCGCGGTGCGACGGCGGTCGTGAGCTGGGGCATTGCCGGCGGTCTTGATCCCGATCTCGAACCGGGAACGGTGGTGATCCCCGAGTTCGTTGTCGATGCCGATGAGGGGCCGCGATACGCAGATGCCGGCTGGCGGAATCGTCTGCTCGTCAGGATCGAGAAGCTCGTTCCGATCTCGGGCGATCCCATGTTCCACGCCGATGATTTGGTCACTTCGCCCGCCCGCAAAAACGAACTCCATGAGCGCTGGGGCGCAGCCGCTGTGGACATGGAAAGCGCGGGGGTGGCGGGAGTTGCTCAGGATGCCGGCGTCCCGTGGCTTGTCGTGCGCGTGGTCGGGGACGTTGCGGATCAAGCGCTGCCGAAAGCCGTCACCGAGCTCAGTGACGAGAACGGACGGTTGCGGGCCGGGGCGGTTGCGGGGCTCGTATTGCGGCCGCGACTGTGGCCCACGCTGCTCGCTCTCGGGCGGGCCAACGCGGCGGCGGGCCGCAGCATGCGCCGGGTGTGGGAGGCGGCAGGCCCGGATCTGGCCCTCGGCGAGGAGAGGGATCCGTGACGCAGCGGGCCCGCTGGTGCTGTAACGTGGGGACAGCGGTGGTACGCGGCCCGTCACGACGGGGTTGCCTTTTGTAGCGCCGACGTCCCGTCGGCGTCGGTGACGCCCTCGAGACGTGGGCGTTACAATTTGCGTTGATATTCGCCCGCGAGACACCGCCGCGGTTCGGCGGCGCGAAAGGTCATGGAGACTCAGGATGAATCAACGGGTGTTGGCGGTGGCACGGGGTGACGAGGCGGCTGACCTGGTTTTCACCGGGGGCCGGGTGGTCAATGTCTTCACCTCGGAGGTGATCGAAGCCGATGTCGCGGTGGTCGACGGGACCATTGCCTCGGTGGGACCGCTGCGGGAAGCAAAGGAAACCGTCGAGCTTGGGGGTCGCTACCTGCTGCCCGGGCTCATGGATGCCCACGTCCACCTCGAAAGTTCCATGGTGACTCCCGAGGAGTATGCCCGCGCGGTGGTTCCGCGAGGAACAACGACAGTCGTTGCCGATCCGCACGAGGTCGCCAACGTTGCCGGGATGGATGGCGTCCGGTGGATGCTCGATGCGTCGGAAGGCCTGCCCTTGACCGTGCTGTTCATGGCGCCATCCTGTGTGCCGGCGACCCACCTGGCGACCGCCGGCGCCGAACTCGATGCCGGTGATCTCGCGGAACTCGCAAGGCATCCGAGGGTGATCGGTCTCGCCGAGGTCATGAACGTGCCTGGGGCGGTCCTTGGCGACTCCGGGGTACACGCGAAGATCGACGCCTTTGACGGCCAGCCCATCGATGGTCACGGACCCGGGTTGACGGGCGATTGGCTCCAGGCCTATGCGGCCGCCGGGATCGGCACCGATCACGAGACGATCACGCCCGAAGAGGCGCGCGAGAAGCTCCGGCTTGGGATGCGGGTCTGGCTGCGCGAAGGCACCGGCGCCCGGAACCTGGTGGACCTGCTGCCGGTGGTCACCACCGGCAACAGCCGGCGTTGCGGGTTCTGCACCGATGATCGCCACCCCGACGACCTTCTGGACGACGGCCACATGGATCATCTCATTCGGTTGGCCGTCGCCAACGGCCTCGACCCGATCACGGCGATCCAAATGGCCACCCTGAACATCGCCGAAGCCTATCGCCTCGATGATCGCGGCGCCATTGCGCCGGGGCGGCGGGCTGATCTGGTGGTCGTCTCCGATCTCACGAACTTCAGAGCTGAACGGGTCTTTGTCGCCGGCGACGAGGCCGCTCGGGGCGACAAACCTCTGGACTCGTGGGTTCGGCCTGACACCAGGTCGTGGTCCATCGTTCGACCCCTTCGGGTGGATGTGGAAAACGTCGATTTGAGGGTGGCCGACCACGGCCTCCGGATCCGCGTCATCGGACTGGTTCCGGGGCAGATCTTCACCGAAACTCTCATCCGAAGCCTCCCCGAACGCGACGGCGAATTGGTGGCCGATCCTGTGCGCGGGATCAGCAAACTGGCGGTCATCGAACGCCACCGTGGGACCGGCAACGTCGGTCTCGGTTTCTTGGAGGGTCTCGGACCGCTGGATGGGGCCCTGGCGTGCACCGTTGCATCACCACAATCTGATTGTCGTCGGCGGCGATGACGAGTCCATGCGGACGGCCATCCGCGAACTGGTTCGGATCGGTGGTGGGCTGGCGGTAGCCAAGGGTGATGAGATCCTCGAGGCCCTGCCTTTGCCGCGCGCCGGGCTCATTTCCGATTCCCCCTTGGCCGAGGTTCGCCAGGGACTCGACGCCCTGGCCGCGGCGGTTCAAGCTCTCGGCTGCACTCACCCGGATCCGGTGATGGCGCTGTCCTTTGTCGCTCTCGAGGTGATCCCGTCGCTCAAACTCACCGATCGCGGGCTCGTCGATGTCGAGAAATTTGATTTTGTACCGCTCGAGGTCTCAGGCTGAGGGAGGAAGATGACCCGTTTGAAGGACTTCACCGGTCGCAACGTGCTCATCACCGGCGCCTCGAGTGGGATCGGTCGCCTGTTGGCGCTCGACATGGCCGCAAAGGGCGCTCGGGTTGCCCTGGTCGCGCGGCGGCAAGACGAACTCGAGGGCGTAGCCGAGAAGATCCGGGCGGGGGGTGGGAGCGCCATTGCCCTGGTCTGTGATGTCGGTGATCGCGAACAGGCCCTCGCCACCGCCGCGCGCGCCGTCGAGGAACTCGGTTCCATCGATGTCCTCGTGAACAACGCGGGCTACGGCCGCCACCGCCGTTTCCTCGACCTCGAGATCGAGGACATGGAGAGGATGATGCGGGTCAATTATCTGGGGAGCCTGTATTTCACCAAGGCGCTGCTGCCTGCGATGGTTGAGAGAGGTCGGGGCTGGCTGGTCTTCATCGCCTCGGTCGCGGGCCGCATCGCGCCCGCCGACGAAACCTCCTACGCCGCCTCGAAGTTCGCCATGGTCGGGCTCGCTTCGTCACTCTCGTTGGAGGTCGAGGATGCGGGCGTCCACGTGCTGACCGTCTGTCCCGGCGCCATCCGGACACCCTTCTTTGATGATGAGGCGTTGGCGAGACTGCCTGCGGTGGCTCGTCGGCAGATGGCCGAACCGGAGGGTCTCGTCGAGGCGATCATGGATGCCCTGGCCCGCGGCCGACGCGAGCTCACATACCCACGCTGGATCGCCTCGGGATATATCGCCCAGGCTCTGGCGCCTGGCTTCACCCGAAGGCAGGTCAAGAAGCAGACCTTGGTGGAACCTGAGGAGAAGTAGACCTGGCGGGAGCGATCTCGGGGTTCCTTCAGCTCCGGCCTTCAGGACACACCAATTGGCGTAGGCGTAAATCTTAACTCCATCACTCCATGAGCAGGCTGGAAGCCTACTCCACAACGGCAACGGCGCAGCGGGGTTCTTGTAGGGGCAAGCTTCCAGCTTGCCCTTCAGACACCTTCCTGCAGAACGTACGCCTCTACGAAGTCAGATAGCCATCAAGCTACGCTCCGCAAGCTCTCAATTGAGATGACCTTGCGAAGCCTTCGCAGTGCTGCGGCCCTGATTTCTTGAATTCTCGTTAGGGTTTTCTAACTGCCGTGTCCATAAGATTCGATTTCAGCCTCTTAAATAGATCGAGAATCGGACACTGAGGTCGTCAGACCCTCGTCACCATCAGGCCGGCGAGACGCCGGCCCTACAATGAATCTCAGCCCTTTGTAGTGCCGGAGTCTCGCCGGCACAGAGACCACGAACGATCGGGAAAGGGGGCCACAAAGCATCGTATCTGAAAGTGGGATTTCGGTTCAGGAGCGCCATACGACTTTGTGGGCCGACGGTTGTGGCTTCAACGGATTTTTTAAAAACGCAAAGAACGCTACGACCGCTATGGCCATCGCAAAGGCATCGCATTTTTGACTCGG
>RCNF010000423.1_pt1 | contig 21389 bp, 20 predicted proteins | sample 2041311 | NCBI WGS metagenome assembly RCNF01 (sample SAMN09708228, study PRJNA481090) | Marine sediment metagenome, whole genome shotgun sequencing project. | biome: marine sediment; feature: ocean; material: sediment; isolation source: Sewage treatment plant 2 marine sediment (STP2) ... | reverse complement strand
CGGCTCGAAAACAGCGAGGCGAGTGGGGCAAAGGCGGTGGCCGACGGCCGCTTGCCGCGGGCCACCGGTGAAGCGCTGCTGCAACACCTCGAAGGGCTGCGGCGCGAGTGCTCCGAAGAAAAGGGAAGTTGAAGGTGCGGATCGGGATCGATGCCGGGAGAGCGCTGCACGGGTTTGGAGGGGTCGCCACCTACACCCGGCAGCTGGTCAACGGCCTGGCTCGGCACGCCCCCCGGCACGAGATCGTCATATTCGATCTCGACCGCGGAATCCACCGTCGCGAGGCGTTCGAGCGGGTGCTGGGGGTGTTGCCCTCCTCGGTGCAATCGGCAAAGGTCAGTAGTTTTGAACTTGCAGGAGTCGATGTGTTTCACGCCCCGGGGTTCGTGATGCCGCCACCTGGGGCGCCCCACTCCGTCTTCACCCTCCACGACCTGACAGTTCTCAGCCACCCCGACTGCCATACCCTGGACAACCGTGTGCGGACGATGGTGTCAATCGCCGAGGCGCTGACGCGAGGGGCGACCCTCATTGGCGTTTCGCGCGCCACGCGCGCCGAAGCGGTCCGTCTGTTGTCGTTGTCGGGAGAGACGGTGGAGGTGGTGCCGCCGATTCTCGACCCCCGCTTCACACCCGGTGGAAACGACGAACTCGACGGGGCGGCCCTCGAGAGGTTGGGAATCGACGGGCCGTTCTGTCTGGCCGTCGGCAGTCTCGAGCCGCGAAAAAACCTCGCCCGCCTGCTCGATGCCTGGCAGATGCTGCCCGAGGAATTGCGGGACGATCATCTCCTGGTGGTTGTCGCATCGGCGGGGTGGTTGCGGGGTGGTTTGCGCGGGCGACTTCGCGACCTCGAGCGAGAGGGATCAGTTCACATGCTGACCCGGGTGGCAGGACTCGACCTCGCGGCCCTCTACCGCCGCGCGAGGTTGGTGGTCTTTCCGTCGCTGGCCGAGGGTTTCGGTTTGCCGGTGGCCGAGGCGATGGCCTGCGGCGCACCGGTTGTGACCTCGGACCTGTCGTCGATGCCGGAGGTGGCGGCGGGCGCGGCCGTCCTCGTCGATCCGGAGGACGCCGACGCAATTGCGAACGGCGTGCGGCGGGTTCTCGAACAAACGGAGCTGCGGCGGGATCTGCGTGAACACGGGCCCGAACTGGCCCAGCGCTTCTCGGCCGAGGCTGTGGTGCCGCGTCTCCTGGAGGTCTATCAACGCGCGGTTCAACGTTCAAACGTCTGAGCGTTCGATCCACAGGGCGGCACGGACGCTGTTACGATACGTTCATGGCAGACCTGATTCTCGAGCGGATCGACGGCCCGGTCGTGGTCCTGACTCTCAACGACCCGGAGCGGGCCAATCCTCTCTCGTCTCGGTTGGTGCATTCGCTTCGCTCGGCCCTGGTGCGGGCCGCCATGGACGACGACGTCCGTGCCGTCGTGCTCGTCGGTGCGGGCCGTCACTTTTCTGCGGGCGCCGACCTCGAGGCCCTCGAACTCCTCGCGGCGGGCGGTGACGATGGCGGAGCGCAACGCGACACATACAAGTTGAAGGACCTGTACGAGGCCCTCCTCGGGCACCCCAAATTGACGGTGGCGGTGGTGCACGGTGCGGCGGTCGCGGGCGGGTGCGGTCTTGCCACGGCGTGCGATTTTGTGGTGGCGGAGCCGGGCGCCCGGTTTGCCTACACCGAGGTCAAGATCGGTTTTTTGGCCGCGATGGTGCTCACCTTTCTGACCCGCCGCGTCCCCGGCCACGTCGCACGGCGGATGCTCCTCGACCCTGAGATGATCGACGGCGAACGGGCCGTCGCCCTCGGGCTGGCGGACGAGCTCGCAGCCGAGGGTGCGGGACTGGAGAACGCGATTGATTTGGCGAAGCGGGTGTGCTCCAAGGCTTCCCCGTCGGCCCTCGCAGCCACCAAGGCCCTGCTCAACGAATCGGTGGGTCTGGGCTGGCGTGCGGCGCTCGCGGCCGCGGCTGAAGCCAACATCCGCCAGCGCCGGGACCCCGACTGTGTCCGCGGGGTGCGCGCTTTTCTCGAAACCAAGACCACGCCGGACTGGCTCGAACCGGACGACGACGAGTCATAAGCTCGCGTTACAACGTTTCAGCGTTCAAACGTTTGAACGTTACTCGTTGTCCACACGTTCGAGAATATCCGCCACCCGGTCGCGATGGACGGTGATGGTGAGCATCTTCAACCTGACGTAGTCATCGCGGTAGAAATAGTAGCCCTCGTGCTGTCCGGCCCGTGACGAGCGGTTGGAGTCCTTGATCAAAAACCAGTCGTGGCCCTCGAGTTGGGTCAGGCCGACCAAATGGATGCCGTGGTCATCGGTGCTGGTCTTGTTGGCGAAGCGGAACTCCCGCGAGTCCTGGTCGATGTAGGCGCCGGGGATGTCGAAGGTCGGCACCACCGCAATGTCTTCGAGCCCCCAGAGGCCCGGTTCGGAGACGTCGCCGCCGATCACCAGGCTCTGGCCCGCCGCCGCCGTCGAACGGATGACTTCGTACCAGGTGTCGAGGGGAACATTGACGTAGCTCGTGTCATGCCACCAATTGTCGGGGACGTCGTAGGGGCCGCGGGTCCAGAAGGGCACCGATAGGGTCGACATCAGGCTCACATAGTTGTCTGGATCGAGGTCGCAGACGTCCGAGAGAAAAGCGACCGGCGTATGGTCTTTGCCGTTCCACATCGCCGTCTCGGGCGGACGCCCCATGGTCAGGTCGAGGATCCTGCGGATGGTCTCGATGATGAAGTCCTCGTCCCAGAAACCGGTGTCACGGCACCAGTCGAGAAAGTCGTTCATCCGTTTTTCCATGAGATCGTGGTCGAAACGGCCGTCCTCGGCGAGGACGCCTTCGTAGTCGGCGCGCGGGATCACCCCGTGCTCGCGGTAGACGCGCAGCAGCGCCGCGCTCTGTGAGCCTTCGGCGAACAATGACTGGCCGCGGGTCTCGATATAGCCGCGGGCCTTGTTGACGTACTCCCAGTAGGCGGTCCACATCTCCGAGAGCTTGATCTCCTGCCCCGAAAGCCGGTGGATTTCGGATTCCATGAAGGAGGTCGCCGAAAAGCTCCAGCAGGTCCCGGTGAGGTACTGCGGGGTGGGCGGAAAGTGCCAGGCCTGGGTTGCAAAGTTGTCGGGGCCCGTGGGTCGTGCAACATCCGATGCGTCAAAGCGGAGCTCGAGCTTTGCGTCCTCGCGCGCCTCAGCGGTCTCCTTGATCTGGGCGAGGATCTCCTCGGTCTTGGCCTCGGCGGCCTTGCGGAGCTCGTCGTTGCGCTCCTCCATCTCCTCGATGACCGGGTATTTGCCTTTTTCGACGTAGGTCAGCTGGTCCTTCTTCGGTTCGTCGGCGGCGCCAGAAATGGCCACGGCAAGTCCGATACAACCAATAGCAAGACAAACCGGAATTCGAGACTGCATTGCACCCTCCGTTGTGAATCACGGGAGCCGGGCCCCGAGAGGGGACTATAACGTATCGTTGGGCTGACTGTCGGTCAGGGCCGCGATGAGCGCGCAAACGGCCGAGTCCCAGTTTGCCGGCGGTGGTGCGGTCACCGCCAGGCGGACGTGGCCGGCGCCGCCGAAGTCCTCACCTGGCCACAGACCGACTCCACGGCGCCGCGCGAGATCGACACAGAAATCAGTTGTTTCATCGCCGCCAATCTTTTTGCTGACATCGAGCCAGAGGTAGAACCCGCCCGCCGGCCGGCGGGTCGTCAGACCGGTCGTCTCGATGGCCGTATGCAGCGCGTCGAGGCGTTGGCTGACGACCGCCCTGGCGTGCTCGAGGTAGTCATTCGGAACCTGCGGGAGCGCCGTGAGCCCTTCCTGTGCCGGACCCGAGGCCGGGTTGAGGAGGGCTGCGTGACGGGCCGCCACCTGCGCGGCGAGTTCGGAATCGGCCACCACCCAGCCCATCCGCCACCCACACAGGGCCCAGCTTTTTGAGGCGCTGCGCACCTGCACCACCGTACGGCGTTCGGGGTCGAAGTTCGCGGGCAGGCAGGTGGTGTCCGGGTGGTCTTGAAAGGCGGTGTAGGCCTCGTCGCAGATGAGACGGATATTGCGGTCTCGACAAAGCTCGACCATGGCCCGCGCCTGGCCCTCGGTGAGGGTGGCGCCGGTTGGATTCGACGGCGAGGAGAGGACCACGGCCCTGGTGCGGGGCCCGATGCTGTCGGCGACCGCCTGCGGCCACCCGTCAAAAGTGCCGTCGCCTTCGGCCACAGCGACGGGGCTTGCGCCAAGCAGGGCCGCCATCGCCGGGTAGGCCGGGTAGCAGGGGAGAGGGTGGATCAGTTCGTCTCCGGGCTCGAGCAAGGCCGCGAGCACCGCCAGCAGTCCTCCCTTGGCGCCGTTGGTTACGACAACCTGGTCGGGATTCGTGGCGGGGCCGGCTGCGGAGAGTTGTTCGGCCAGGATCTCGCGGAGTTGCAGCAGGCCGGCCGGTGGTGGGTAGCCGAAAGTCTTGCTGCGCGCTGCTCGGGCGAGTGCCTCCTGCATCACGTCGGGAGGCGGCACACAGGGCTCACCCACCAGCCAGCTCGATGTCGTCGCTCCGTGTTCCACCAGCGCCGCGAGCACTCTGTCGAGGGCCCTCACGTCGTCGCCCCGTCGGTACCGGGGCCGAGATAACCGTGGCAATCTGCCATCAAGCGTTCGAATGCCGGCGCGTCGCCGTTTTCGACCGCCTCCAGCCACTCATCGAGGGCCTGCCGCAGACAGCGGCCGGTTTCGGGTGTGGTCTCGTTGAGGACCTGGATCTCGAAATACAATCCGGGGTTCTCACCGGTTACCTCACGCGTGGTTCCGAGCTGCTTTGTGAACGTTACGCCGGCGACCTCGTCGAGGTCCGCTGCCGTCAGATTCGAATGCGAGAGGGCTCGGGCAAAGACCAGGTTCGAGAGGTGGGTGAGACCGAGGACGAGGCCCATGCGCCGGTCGTGCTCGCTGATGGAAACCTCCACCAACCGTGCCGAGGTCTCCGCAAAAAGCCCGTGCACCACTGCGAGGTCTTCGGGTCGGGCCTCGCTGCAGAAAACGATGGTGCGGCCCGAGAGCATCCGCACGTCAGGCCCGAAGAGCGGGTGGAAGGACACCAGGCGCAGACCATTGCCGCGCAGGCGATCCGACTGCTCCCTCAGGTGGCCCTTGAGGCTGCACATCTCGGCCACGACTCCGGGCACCCGCAGGCGCGCGAGTTCTTCGAGGACCCCGGCGCACGCGCTCATGGGAACGGCGACGACGATGAGATCGGCTTCGGCGGCCGCCTCGTCGAGCGCCATTTGGGGAAAGTTGCTGTCACAGTCCGCCGGGTCGTGGATGACGACACGGTGGCCCTGACCCTGGAGAAAGCGCGCGATCCAGCGGCCCATGCCGCCCTTGCCGCCGACCACCAGGGTGCGCAGGGCGTTGCCCTGGTACACCGTGTCGCGGTGGGCCGCCTGCGCCTCGACCGCCTTGCGGATCAAGAAGGTCGCGAGGTCGCGCCCCAGCACCTCGTCGAGACCGAGTAGGCTGCTGGCATCCGCAAACCGTTGGTACACCTCGGCTTCGACCTTGAAGTTGCGCAGTGGAATGCCGGCGGCTTGTTTGAGCTCACCGATCTGCCGCGCCAGCTCCAGGCGTTCGCACACCAGGTGGAGGATCCGCCGATCGAGAGCCTCGATGTCGCGCCGGTGCTGTTCCAACAACTCGCGGGGCGGTTGCGTTGAATCGTCAGTCCGCATCTTCTGCTCCTCGTTGGGGTGCGGACGTTGGAGGGGAGAGCCCGCCGTCGCCGGCGGGCCCCGTGTCGTTCAGCTCAGACGGGTGGCCACCGACGCTCGCAGGAGCTGCCGCAATAGGCGAGGCCTGCACAATGGCGCCGGGAGTCGCGGGTGAGAGCCGTGGTGTCCACCGATTCATCCTAGCAGAAGGCCGGAGATTCGGCGACAGCCGTTGGTGCTGCCCCCGGGGAAGGCTGGATGGGGAACTCGGCAATCGACGATCGGGCGACGGGACGCGGCATCGCCTCGAGGTTCTCGGTTATGTTGACTGATGTGAATATTCTCGACTGATCAGCCGCCAGCCATCGCCGCGGACGACGATCGAACACAGTAGATCGTGATCGATATCCGCCGTCAGCAGGCTCCAACCGTCGCAGTGTTCGCGGAGTTGGCGCAGCTGTGGCGGCCTCCCCGGGTGGAGGTCGACGTCGACATTACGGAGGCCCCCTGGGAGACCGAGACCGACTGCCTTGAGGGCGGCCTCCTTGAAAGTCCACAACCGTAACAACCAGGCATCAGCCTCCTTCTCAGAGAGCGCTGCGAGCTGTTCGAGTTCGTGATCGGTGCAGATGCGCCGGGCAAGGCGGTCGCGGTTGGACACCGGCCGCAGGCCTTCGACATCGACCCCGATCTCGGCGGAGGCCATCGCCACCACCACGGTGTCGCCGGAGTCGCTCGCGTTGAAATGCGGTGCGCCGGCGACCGAGGGCTTTCCGCGCTCGCTGTATTCAAACTCGACGTCTGCCGGGTCAGTGCCAATCACTCGTCCGAGCAGGGTGCGGAGAACGGCGCGGGCGGCGATAAAGCGCCGCGCCGCGTGCGGCACCCTGAAACGATCGGCGCGTTGCAGCTCGTTGTGATCGAGGAGCACGCGAAGATCGGCTGCCAACTGATCACTCACATCGAGCGATGCCCGCCACAGGTGGACTTCGTCTGATGGGATTTCGAAATCTGTCATTCGAGGGATGGTACTACCTCTCGTGCGGCAGGCGGCACGTTTCAGGGCGCGTTTCCCGTGCGGAGCCACCCTTCGCATTGATTGCCCGTGGGATCGTGCCAGACCGCAGGGTTCGAGTTCAAACAATGCGAAAAGTGGCACCGCCGCCGCACGCGGGCCGTATCAGGGCGCGCCACCCGAGAGGAGCCACCTATAGCATTGTTTGCCCGTGGGATCGGGGGGGGAACCGTAGGATCCGAGTTCAAACAATGCAAAAGATGGCACCTCCGCCGCACGTCCCCTGCTACTCTTTCTGAATGAACGGCTATTCGTTTTCGTGTCCGATCCAGGTGCGGTGGCGCGATCTCGACGCCTTTGCCCACGTCAACAACTCGGTGTTCGCGACCTACCTCGAGATCGCGCGAACGGCGGTCTGGCGGGAATGCTTTGGTGGACGCGAGGCAATGGACATTTCCTTCTTCGTCAAGAGTCTGACCATCGACTTCAAACGCCAAGTGGCTCTGTACGACGATGTCACGGCCTGGCTGCGGGTGGGCGAGATCCGCGGCGCGTCATTCACCTTCGAATACGTGGTCGAGGCCAACGAAGAGGTCGCCGCGGAGGCGGTGACACAGCTGGCATCCGTTGACAACACCACCGGCCGTGTCGTTCGAATGTCGCCGGAAATGCGTGCGATGCTGGAGAAGCTCCAGTCTCGGTGAAAACCGTAGGCGGGTCCTTCAGGGCTTGCCCGAGGGACGCCGCGAACGCGAATGGTGGCGGGCCGTCAACGACCCGCCTACGCCCATAATGTCGTTGGTGGCGAAGCATGGCTTTCCTCGCGCGCTTCCCGGGAGGAGCCACCCTATGCATTGTCTGCCTGAAGCTCGCTGAAACGCATCAACGGCGGGGCTTCAGACAATGCAAAGGATGGCACCTCCGCCGCGCGCTGCACGTATCCAAGCGCGCTTCCCGAGAGGAGCCACCTTCATCATTGTTGGCTCGTATCGACCGGGCTACACAAAAGGTCGTGGGTCCAACAATATTGAAGATGGCACCTCCGCCGCGCGCGGTCCCACCCGCCCCGAGGACTCGAGGGTATCTGTATTGGGGTGGGTGGATGGGAATCAAGAATTCAAAATTGAGAATTCAAAATTCCTCATTCCATGTCAAGCCATTCGAACCACTGGGGGTGTTCGGCCTTGTACCACTTGAGCACTTTTCGGATCAGCTCTTTCTTATCGTGGGGCAGAACCGATTCGTCGACCAGATCGAAGTCGATCAGCATGTGGTCGTTTGGCAGGTACGAGATCGCTTCTGAACACAGGGTCTGCAGCTCGTTGCGGATGCGGCCGGAGTCGGAGATCTTGACCGCTCGGTCCCTGTAGTCCTGACCGCCGTAGAAACGGTCGAGCAGCGGTGAGAACACCATCTGCATCTCATCCACGGGCTCCATCAGCCGCAGTTCGAGGGTGACATCCATCATGCCGCGCCGGGTGGCGGCGCGGGTGGTGACCCGGTAACGGTCATCCGCCACCTTTTCGACGCCGTCGCATCCGGTGTACGGGTCGGGCAGCATATAACTGGCCAGGGCGAGCACCCGCCACTCCTTGAGAGGAAAGAAATCGTCGGCGGTGAGGGTCGCTTTATGAACCGGCATCAGAGCCTCGCGGGCAGCTCGAAGACTGGTGCGGTAGTCGTCGACAAGCCCGGGAGCGAGCTCGGTGCCGAGAGTGGTGGCGAGCTGTGCTGCAAAATCCTCCGCGTCGGGGTCGAGAGCGACAACCAGCCGCTCGCGATCAGCCGGGGCTTTGAAACTCGACGAAAACAGCGTCATGGAACTGCACAGGTCGAGAATCGGATCCAGGCTGGCCGCCTGCATCGCCTCTGCCGAGGCGGCATACCCATCGCAAATCAAGAGGTGGGTTTCACCGTTCTCGTCCTCCCACGAACCGACTCGGAAGACAGGTGCATAGGTGCCCGACTCGGTAAAGACGGGGATGCCGGTGCCGGGCATGGCCCAGCCATCCTCCACGAGGTGGGCGCCGATTTCCCTCCACTCGGTCCACAGTGCGTTCAGGCGATGGTCTCGACTCTTGCCGCCGAGGGTCCAGACATGGACCCGTTCCGGCTCGATTCCAGGATAGGCCTCGCGGATGGCTTCCATCACCTTGTGTCGTGGGGTCCGGTAGTCGATCAGAACAGAATGGCTGGCGGCCACGTCCATCACCGTTTTCGGCAGGATGAGGTTGCCCATATAACCCTCGTACGGCCGGGCCACCTTGAGGGGTTGGTCGAAGAGGTGCAACACGGTCATCGGTCCGGTGGGGCTGCCCTTGGCGAACCGCGATGTGTTTTCCAGCGTATCGATGGCGGCTCCCCAGATCGTGATGCCGGCGGTCTGCAGATCGGACCAGAACTCGGGCCACTCGTAGTCAGGATCGTTGACCAGACGGTGAACCCTTCGGTCGAGAAACCGCGCCACCTGGGGCCTCGCGTAGACGCGTCCGAAACCAAGCAGGGGGTTGGAGCCCATTTCGGGGGTCTCCCCGGCTTTGGGCATCAGACCCTCACCAAGCGAGATCATAACGGCGTGGTTTTCGGGAAGGCTCCGCGTGAGGTACCAGAGGGCCTCGGAAAGGGCATAGGCGGAAACCGCATCGGCGTCCTTTTTGACTCGGTTGATGCCCGCCTTGTCGAGACCCGCACCTTCGCCCCAACGGCCGAAGAGACGGGTCCCGAGGGCGGTGACCGCGGCGGCAGCCACGAAGGCCCGTTCGAGCGAGCCGCCGACAAATGAGAGGTCCCGGCTCTCGGTGGTGTTCACGAACTCGACCTCTACGTCCTCCAACCACAGGTGGAAACGACCGAGAATAGCCCTGGTGTCGTAGACCCACTGTGCGGTGCGGTTGCGCCGGTCCATATTCATCTGGTTCTCTCCTTGGAACTGACTATGCCACGCCTCTATGGACGGGTCGAGTTCAATTCATCAGAACGGTCAACGATTGCCCGCCACCATTCGAGCAGATCTGCGAGCGTCTGCTCGAGCGGAACTGCCGGTTTCCACCCGGTTGTTGCTGCAAAGAGCGAAGGGTCGGCCACCAGGCAGTCGATATCCGCAGGGCGCAGCCGGTCGGGATCCACGCGTATCTCGATTTTCGCGTCGGAGAGGTTGATCAGGTGGTCGAGCACTTCGCGAATGCTGACACCGTGACCGCTGCCGACATTGTAGGCCTCGCCCGGTTGCCCGCGGACTGCCGCCGCCCAGTAGGCGCGGGCGATGTCCCTGACGTCGGTGAAATCGCGGATCGGCTCGAGATTGCCGACGGCCATCACAGGTGGGTCGAGGCCACGCTCGATCCGGGCGATCTGCCGAGCGAAGCCTGAGGCGGCGAACTGGGGCGGACGGCCCGGGCCGGTGTGCGGGAAGAGCCGCAAGCGGATCGTCCGGAGCTTGAAACCGCGGTGGTATTGGGCGGCGATGAGGTCTTGCGCCGCCTTGCTGGTGGCGTAGGGAGAGATCGGGTTCAAAGGGGAGCCCTCGCTGATGGGTTGGTCCTCTTTGGCGACGGCGCCGTAAATCTCGGCGGACGTCGCGATCACGACCGTCGGGTCGATCTCGAGCGATCGCAGTGCCTCGAGCAGGTTGAGAGTTCCAATGGCATTGACCTGAAAAGATCGATCGGGCTGCTGCCACGAACTCGCCACCGACGTGGCTCCGGCGAGGTGGAGCACCACATCGGGGCGCACCTGTTCGAGGCTCCTCGCCAGCGAAGAGGGGAGGGTGAGGTCGCCCGTCACAGGGTGGACCGCAACCGGCACCTGGGCCGGATCTTCCTCCCACACCAGGCCCCAGATCTCAGCGTCAGGGACCTCGCTCTGGATGTGTTCGACGAGGTGGCGGCCGACAAAACCGGTGACTCCGGTGATCAGGATCTTCATGATGTCTCCAGGTAGCGGCTGAGCCCGTCCTGCCAGGGCGGCATCGGCCCTCCCAGGGCCGCCTCGAGACGGCTGGTATCCAATACCGAGTAGGGGGGGCGGGGTGCCGGTCTCGGGAACTCGCCGGTGGTGACCGGAACGACCTCGACGTCGGCTCCGAGGAGCCGAACGATCTCCACCGCGAACCCGTACCACGTCGTGCTCCCTGAGTTGACCGCGTGAATGATTCCGTTCGCCCCGGCTGCGGCCAGGTCGAGAACCGCGGAAGCAAGATCGTCGCAGAAGGTTGGGCAGCCGCGCTGGTCTGCCACCACGTTCAGAGTCTGGACACCGGCGCCAATCTGTCCACGGATGGCCTCGACAAAGTTGCGGCCGTCATGTCCATAGAGCCACGCCGTCCTCAGAACCAGGTGGCGCTGCGCCGAGCGGGCCAGTTCTTCGCCGCGCAGTTTGGAACGACCGTAGGCACTCGGAGGCGCCACAGGGTCCTCTTCCTTATAGGGGCTCACCGCATCACCTGAGAACACGTAATCTGTGGAAATCTGGATCAGTTGGGCGCTGACCTCGTTGCAGGCCGCCGCGAGGTGACCGACGGCCGTTCCGTTGACCGCCGTGGCCCGATCCTCGTTGTCTTCGCAGTCGTCGACAGCCGTGAACGCGGCCGTATTGACGACAACCGATGGATGAGCATCGAGGATCCACCGTCTGACGGCTTCAGCGTCACAGATGTCGAGTGTGTCGAGATCACGCCCTTCATGCGATACGCCGCGCGCGGTACACACCGCCGTCAGCGATCGCCCGAGTTGGCCATAGGCACCGGTCACGAGGATCTTCTGCAGTGGTGTCACGGCCATGCCGCGGATGGTAGCAGACTGGGAAGTTTCGCGGCGACCGGGTCTCGATTCCACCATGCGGGGAATACGATAGGCTCAGGTGCGATTGACACGTGCAGGGGAGACGGAATCATGACTGAAGTTGTGTCACTTGATACCGACAAGAAGAGCGGCGAACCTTTAGCGGCGCACGGCGACAACACGATCCCGGGCGGCGATGACGAGAAGATCGTGGGCGCGATCGCGGAGCACATGGCGGCGATCATGACCGAGCTCAACCTCGATCTCACCGATCCCAACTATCTCCGAACTCCCGAACGGGTCGCCAAGATGTACCTGGAGATGTTCCACGGTCTGCGCGAGGGAGCCGAACCGGCAGTGACGACGTTTCCCAACGATGAGGGTTATCACCACATGGTGATCGAGAGGGAGATCCCGTTCTACTCGATGTGCGCTCACCATTTCGTACCATTTTATGGTCATGCCCACATCGCCTACATCCCCGAATCAGAGGTGGTCGGCCTCTCGAAACTGCCCCGAGTCCTCGAGTTCTATGCCAAGCGGCCGCAGATGCAGGAACGACTGACCGAGCAGGTGGCTGAGTTCCTGTGGTCGAGACTGCAACCCCAGGGCGTCATGGTCGTGATCGAGGCCAGGCATCTCTGCGTCGAGATGCGCGGGGTCAAAAAGGCCGGCGCGCTCACCACCACCTCGGCCCTGAGAGGGTGCTTCGCCGATCGACTTGTTCGCGAGGAATTCCTGGCCCTGCTCAGACGCCAGACCAGCTGGTAAAGGTCATTTCCGAGAGACTTCGAAAAACAGGTATACCCGTCTGGTATCCGCGAGCACGGATGCAGTGACCTTGTGTTTCTGAACGACTTCCTTGAGCCGGTCCCTACCCGCCCCTATGCTATCGAGTTCGAGTCGGTCGAGTGAGGTCCCGTTTTCGGCCTCAAAGAGGACAATCAGCAGCACGTCAGCGCTCTCCCCGGTGTTGAAGAGATCAACCTCGACCGTTACAGGCACCGCCTTGGCGCGCTCGTACTCGCGATCGCTCTTCAGTCGGACGGAAAAGCGCATCCAACGCACATCGTCGACTTCGACCAGGGGTTCGAGGTCGGTGCCCACCTCATATTCGAAATCCTCTTGAAACGGGCTTGTCACCGGGGTGGGGTCAGTGTTCTGGGCGGTTGCCGAATTGGCGAGGCATATCCACACGACCAAGGCCGCCGCTGCGATCGCTCCACGTTGGAAGAGTTGAAACGCCCTCATTCTGAACACCTGACTTCAGACAAATTATACACGTGTCGGCAACATTCGCGAGGAAAACAATAGGCCACGGCGCTGGGCGCGCCGTGGCCGTGTTGTTGTCCTGGACCGTCGAACGACCGACGGGCTATTGGTGAATCGTCATTCCCTTGGCCACTCTGCCCGCGTCGCCCGAGGTGACGGTGCAGATGGAGAGCTTCTCCTTGACCTGGTCGACCTTGAGTCGTGCGAACTCGGTCATGCTCTCATCCAACACCTCGCCGGTGTCGGGATCGCGTAGGATCTCGACTTCACCCACCGAAAATGTGTCGCCCACGGAGACGCCTTCGCGGCTCCCGCGGTTGATATAGACCTTGCCGTTCTTCGTTAGGACCACCGAACCCCGCCACTGGATGTTTGGCAGCTGTGCGATCAGGAAATCAGCCGCCACCGCACAGGCGTCCTGTACTGCGAGTCCGACGTTGTCGTTCTTGTGGCCACCAAAGGCCGCTCCCCAACCGCCGGCGTTGTAGCCGACGCCCATGCCCTTCCGTTTGTGGGTCCCGACCACGCTCTGCGAGGCCAATACTTGGCCGGTGGTGGAGTCAACGAGGTAGATGGTCGCGTTGACCTCGCCCTTGCCGCCTTTGCCGCCGATTTTGAAGCCCTTGATGCGGACGCCTCCGCCCGCGCCCGCCGTGTCGCCTTGAACGTGGGTGATGGCACCCTTGACCAACAGCTGAGCCGGCGTCATCTGTCCTGTCACCGGCGCCTTGGCGCCGCCTGCGGTGCGGCCGGAGGCCGCGAAGTCCTGCTCGTCGAGAGCCGCTCCGCGCATGTCGGTCTCACCGAGGACGATGAATTTTCCGGTCTGGTTGAGCATGTCGGTGAATACGGTGCCCCAGGCATCGCCGATATCCCACTGGCCGTGCCACCCGGCCCTATTCTCGAACTTGGTGACGGTGACGGAGTATCTGAGGCCGCCAGTGGCCTCCTCCGCCGCGACGGGCATGGCTGCTGCGATAACGCCGATAGTGATGATAAAAACAAGCGACTTCAATGCACATTTCATGGCAAGCCTCCGGGCTGTTCATTGGTGCCTACAAGTGTACACCGCCCTGCGAGCAGGTTGAAGCGCGGACGTTTTTGCACAATTCGGAATGAGGAATGAGGAATGAGGAATGGTCTTTCCCGATGCTGGTGAATAACTGGCACTTCGGAAGTGAAGATTGGGCACCGACTCTGTTGATCTGGGGGAGCGCGGGCCGAAATTCCTCATTCCTCATTCCTCATTCCTCATTCACCCTGGGTATTTCCCGGTGATGAAATTGGTCAGATCCTGAATGTGGCCCTCCTGGTTGCGGCTCACCCATCGTGTCAGGTCGCCGGAGGACACCACACCGAGCAGTTTGCCGTCGTCAATCACCGGCAGGTGGCGGAAGCGTCTCTCGGAGATCAACGCCATGGCGTCCCCGACGCCGGTGCTCGATCGAACCGTCTCCACCTCCGACGTCATGACGTCGACGACCTTTGTCGCTGTTGGGTCGCGTCCGGCGTCAACGACCCGCATCATGACGTCGCGTTCGGTGAAGATACCGACCATCTCGTTCGAGACACAGACCAGGAGAGCGCCGACGCGCTCCTGGTTCATCTTTCGCACGGCATTCAGAACGGTGACCTCGGGCGACACGGAATGGACCTTGGCGCCCTTGTGGGCAAGGACCGCATCGAGAGTATCCTGCATGATCGCCTCCAGGATCTCTGTGGTCCACGGTGGACCAACTGTTAACAGATCGAACTGACCTCAGATAACAGCGGTCCACCCCGGTCCAATTCCCGATCGTCGATGAACGCTACCGCCAGCGCTGAGCCTTGAGCACGCACAGAGCGGCCATGTTGACGATGTCATTGACATCGACACCGCGCTGCAAGACGTGCACCGGTGCGTCGATGCCGGTGAGAATCGGCCCGATGGCCTCAACCTTGCCGAGCCGCCACAAGAGCTTGTAGGCGATATTGGCGGACTCGAGATCGGGGCAAATGAGAATATTGGCATCGCCCTGGATTCGAGACAATGGGAATGCCTCGTTGGCAATGCTCGGTTCGACGGCGGTGTCGGCCTGCATCTCGCCCTCGATCACCAGGTCGGGCCAGCGCTCCTCGGCGATGGCAACTGCTTCCCGGACCTTTTTGGACCGTGGATCGACGTTGGAACCGAAGTTCGAGTACGACAGCATGGCGATCCGGCCCTTGGTCTGGAAGTAGATTTCGGCTACCTGATCGGCAAGAAAGGCGATCTCCGCCAGACCCTCCGCGGTCGGGTCCTGGTTGACGGTAGTATCCGCGATAAAGAGCATCCGGTCTTCAAACAGCAAGAGGTAGACTCCAGCCGCCCGTTCAATGCCTTCTCTGGTCTTGTGGATCTGAAGCGCAGGGCGGATGGTTTCCGGATACGACATGGTGAGACCGGCGATCAGTCCGTCAGCGTCGTGCTGCTGGACCATCATGTTGCCGAAGTAGACCGGATCGCGGACAAGCTTTCGGGCGTGCTCCGGGGTGACACCGTTACGCCACCGCATGCGGGTCAGCACTTCTTCGTAGACTTCGCGTTTCGGGTTGGTGGCAGGATCGACCACCTCGACCGTCCCCTCCGGTACCTCGTGCTGGGTGAGCAACTCGTCGATCTTTGCTTTCGAGCCCAGCAGCACTGGGGTACAGATGCCCTCTTCGGCCAGGATCTTGGCCGCACGAACGACTTTGTCCGCCTCGCCTTCCGGAAAGACGATGCGTCTGGGATCGAGCTTGGCCTGGTCGAAGACCCCGTGCATGACCTGCCTGGTCCGCGAGAGGCGGTTCTCGAGTTCGCGGACGTAGGCCTCTTTTGAGGCGTAGGGTTTGCGGGCGACACCGCTTTCGATGGCGGCTTCGGCCACCGCGGGCGCTTCCCACAAAAGCACCCGGTAATCGAAGGGCTTGGGGATCAGATAGTCGCGACCGAAGCGGGGGGCCTTGCCGCCGTAGGCGCGGACCACCGAGTCGGGCACGTCCTCCTTGGCGAGGTCGGCCAGCGCGTGAGCCGCCGCGAGCTTCATCTCCTCGTTGATGCTGGAAGCAGCCACGTCGAGGGCGCCACGGAAGATGAAGGGAAAACCGAGCACGTTGTTGACCTGGTTGGGGTAGTCGGAACGGCCGGTGGCGATGATGACGTCGGGCCGGGCGGCGAGTGCGTCCTCGGGCGAGATCTCGGGCTCGGGGTTGGCCATCGCGAAGATGACCGGGTTGTCGGCCATGGTCTTGACCATCTCCTTGGTCACCATGCCCTTGACCGAGACTCCGGCAAACACGTCGGCGCCCTCCATGGCGTCTGCCAGGGTGCGGGCCTCGGTCGAAATCGCGAAACGCTCCTTGTAGATGTTCATCCCCTCCTTGCGGCCCTTGTAGATGACACCCTTGGAGTCGACCATGGTGAGGTTTTCGGGTTTGACGCCGAGCGAGAGGTAAAAGGTGGCGCAGGCGATCCCGGCCGCGCCGGCGCCCGAGAACACGACCTTGATCTGGTCGATCTTCTTGCCCGTGACCTCGACCGCGTTGAGCAGGGCCGCACCGGAGATGATCGCGGTTCCGTGCTGGTCGTCGTGAAAGACCGGGATGTCGCAGCTCTTCTTGAGTTTCTCCTCGATCTCAAAACAGGCCGGCGCACCGATATCCTCGAGATTGATGCCGCCGACGGTCGGTGCCAGGAGTTCGCAGAAACGGATGATCTCCGCCGAGTTCTTGGTGTCGATCTCGATATCAAACACGTCGATATCAGCAAAGCGCTTGAAGAGCACGCCTTTGCCCTCCATCACCGGCTTGCCCGCCATCGGGCCGATGTCACCGAGACCGAGGACCGCGGTGCCGTTTGAGACCACCGCCACCAGATTGCCCTTGTTGGTGTACTCATAGACCAGTTCGGGGTCGCGGGCGATCTCGAGGCAGGGCTCGGCGACGCCGGGGGTGTAGGCGAGCGACAGATCGCGTTGGGTGACACATGGTTTGGTCGCCACCACCTCGGTTTTTCCGTGTCGTTTGCCCGTGTGGTAGGCGAGGGCTTCTTCTCGAGTGACTTTTTTCATGGCTCGTCTCCTTACTGTCTGTGATGAAATCTGCTAGCGAAAGATTTCACAAGCGCGCACCATAGCCCCTGTGACGGATGGGGTCAAGCCCCGATCCGACGAAAGGTTGTACTGGTTCCAGGACGCATGATACCGCAACAAAAATCGGGGGCGGCCCGGTCACCGCTCCCGGGCGAGCCGCACCAGTTCGTCGATCAGAGAGGGGTAGTCGAGCCCCGAGAGGCCCCACAGTCGCGGATACAACGAGATCGAGGTGAAACCGGGAATGGTGTTGACCTCGTTGACCCACAATCCATGACCCCCGCGTTCCTGAAACAGATCGACCCGAGCCATTCCCGCGCAGCCGAGCAGTCGGAAGACCTCCACGGAGAGGGCCTGCACGCGCTTCGTGGCCGCCTCGTCGAGTGGCGCCGGCGCCAGCAGCTCGCACGTCGAATCCAGGTACTTGTCGTCGTAGTCGTAGAACTCGTTTCCCGGCACCACCTCGCCGGGCAGCGAGGCCCGTGGGTGGTCATTGCCGAGGACCGCCACCTCGATTTCTCTGGCGTCGATGCCGTTTTCCACCACAACGCGCGGGCCGTGCTCGAGCGCCTCCTCGACCGCCCCCGCCAGTTCCCCGGGTGCCTTGACCTTGCTGATGCCAACCGACGACCCGAGCCGCGCGGGTTTGACAAACAGTGGCAACCCGAGATCGAGGCACCTGCGTTCGATGTCCTCGTGCCCCTCGTTCCACTGCGGACGGTCGATCTCGACCCACGCCGGAGTTGGAAGACCGGCCTGGGCGAGAATTCGCTTGCTGGAGATCTTGTCCATACAGAGCGCTGAAGACGCGGTGTCGCTGCCCACGTACGGGATGTCGAGCATCTCGAACAGGCCCTGGATGGTGCCGTCTTCGCCGTAGGGCCCGTGCAGCGCCGGAAATGCCACGTCGAAGTCCTGATGGATCAGCCGATCATCGAGGCGGGCATGGCCCTCAAAGGACGCCACGCCGTCGGCGCGGTCCGTCGATTCGGTGAGGACTCGGCCGGCGGTTTCGGGGTCCGCCCAGCGACCGTTGCGATCAATCGCCATGGGTACCACGTCATAGCGGTTCGCATCGAGGGCGCGGTGAATCGATCGCGCCGAAACGATGCTGACGTCGTGCTCTCGCGACCGTCCACCAAAGACGAGTGCAAGACGGAGTTTCCGTTCAGTCTGTTCAGCGATCATGCCCGACCCCCACTCCTGACTCTACAACCTCATTGTGACGCAAATTCGGCGCCGATGGGGCCTGGCGGTGATTCTCAGATGAGGTCGGGGTCGGCCATCACCTCGACTGTCGCCGGACCGTCGTGGGCAAGGGCGCGTGCGATGGCGTCGTCCAGTTGATCTCTCGATTCGACCTTGATCCCGAGGGCCCCACAGCTCGAAACATAGGCGGCGAAATCGGGGTTGATCAGCGACGTCTGCCACACCGGGTAGTGGGCAGCGCGCTGTTCTTTCGAGATTTTACCGAGCTGAGAGTTGTTGAGCAACACGTGGGTGATGTTCATGCCGTATTTGACGGCAGTGGTGACCTCGGCCAGGTACTGGGCAAAACCGCCGTCGCCGGTGACCGCGACGATCGGGCGGTCGGGCGCCGCCGCCCACGCCCCCATCGCGGCGGGGTAGCCGAACCCGATCGAACCGAGATAGCCGGACATCAGCACCGACTGTCGTGTGCACTCGAAATAACGCCCAAAGGAGTAGGTGTTGTTGCCGACATCCACCGCGATGACAGCGTCTTCAGGGATGAGGCGGGTCATGGCGTCGAAGACCGCGGCTGAGCTCACGCCCCGCTGGTGGTCATCTCGGAGACGGCTCGCTTTTTCCTCGCGCCACAAACGCCAGCGCTCTGCGATGTCCGGCCGGCGGTCGGCTGCCTCGATCTCCTGCCCGAGATTTGCGCTGAGCAGGGCCGCGGTCATCCCGATATGACCGAGGACCGGGAGGTCGACCGCGTGTTTGAGGCCCAGGGCCAGGCGGTCGAAGTCGACGTGGATGGTCGTTTTTTTGTCGGTGATGCCGGTGTGATTCGAAAACGACGCGCCGAAGACCAGCAGGAGGTCGCTCTCGTTCATGAACCAGCTGGCGATCGGTGTGCCCGATCGGCCGAGCACCCCGCAGCCGAGCTCGTGGCGGTCTGATATCAGTCCCTTGCCTTTGAAGGTCGTGACGACCGGGGCGTTGAGTCTTTCGGCGAGCTCGATGACGGGTCCCATGTCGTCTCGGGCGCCGTGACCGACGATGATCACCGGCCTTTCTGCGGTGCGGAGCATCTCGAGCGCCCTGGTGATGACCTGGGGTGGGGGAGTGATTTCGACGTCTGCGAGCCGACCTTCGGGGCCGGCCGCCGCCTCATCACCGACAGGTTGGATCTGGACCTCGTCCGGAAAAATGAGGTGGGCGACTTCCCGCTCGTCAAGGGCGTGCTTGACGGCCAGTGACATGAGCTCAGCGTGGCGGCTTCCCGGCAGCACGGTCTGGCTCCAACCGGCCACCGGCGCAAAGGCGGCGGCCAGGTTGCACTCCTGGAACGCACCTGGACCCAGCACCTGTGTGTCGACCTGACCGGTCAGAGCGAGCACCGGCGCGCGGTCCATCTTGGCGTCCCACAGACCGGTGAGCAAATTGGTGGCCCCGGGCCCCGCGATCGAGAAACATGCAGCGGGGCGCCCGCTGAGCTTGGCAAAGGCCGAGGCGGCGAAGGAAGCGGCTCCCTCGTGCCGGATTCCGATATAGCGGAGGTGCCCGGCTGCCTCCTGGGCTCTGAACGCGTCAGCAAGACCGAGGTTGGAATGACCCACCATGCCAAATACGTGGGTCACACCCCACTCCACCATCGTTTCCACCATGATGTCAGCGACCGTGCGTTCGCGCGCCTCGTTCTCCGTCACGCCGACGTAGATCCCGTCTTCGCGGACGTCGACTTCAAAGGTGGGAACGCCGTCGTCATAGCCCCCGGGGGGCTTGCCGGTGCAGGGGTGAAAGTCCCAACCGTGCCACGGACAGCGCAGCCAACCGTTTTCGATCGACCCTTCGCCGAGCGGCCCCCCCTGGTGGGGGCAGGCGTTGAGGAGGGCGGCGTACCGGCCCTCGAAGTGAGTGAGGGCGAGGCTCTCGGAGCCTGCCGTGACCGTCATGACCCGTCCGTCGGGCAATTCGTCCAGATCCGCCACCCGGTACCACACGATTTTTGATGAACTCATCTATTCGCTCCTCCGGACCAAATGAAATTGACCTGTTTCTTTCGCCTGAGTATATGGCCAATCTCCCGGCGCCCTGGCCGCCGTCGTGTGGGCCTCGGGGCGATCTCGGCCCTCGAAGTTATTTATTGGTGGCTGGAGATGCCTCGAAGAGCGTCAGGAATTCGGCGTAGCCCTCCTCTTCGAGGTCCTCGACGGGGACGAATCGAAGCGCCGCCGAGTTCATGCAGTAGCGCTGACCGGTCGGCGCCGGCCCGTCATCGAATACGTGGCCGAGGTGGGAGTCGGCGCTGGCCGACCGGACCTCCGTACGCACCATGAACCAGCTGCGGTCCTTGTTTTCGACGATGTTTTCCGTCACGAGCGGCTGCGTGAAGCTCGGCCAGCCGGTGCCAGATTCAAACTTGTGGATCGAGGCGAAGAGGGGCTCACCCGAGACCACGTCGACGTAGATCCCTGCTTCGTGGTTGTCCCAGTACTCGTTCTGAAAAGCCCGTTCGGTGCCGTCCTTCTGGGTGACGCGGTACTGCTCGGGAGTCAGCTTTTCTCGAAGTTCCTGATCGCTCATTTTTGTGGCCCCCTTTGTTGACGGTGATTTCTGCGCGAGAGCGGGTGGTGTCGATGTCGTCAATGCCAACGTCAGACACCCCGTGACAACAATATGAGTCAAATACCGTTTCATTTCTTTTCTCCCCACAGCTGTTCGAGACGACGGTCGCGGCCGCACCCCTTACGGTAGTAGGAGTAGCGGAGCGGATTCTTTTTTGCGTAGTCCTGGTGGTAGGCCTCGGCCGGATAGAAAGCCGTTGCGGTGGTGATCTCGGTGACGACAGGTCCGGGAAGAACCTTGCTCTGTTCGAGCTCAGCGCGGGACCGCTCGGCCGCCTCTTGCTGTTCCTCCGGCGTCGCAGTCGACCGGCCCTGGAAGACATTCGACCCGGCCGTCATCGGATTGCTCTCGAATCGAGTCGGTCGAATCATCAAGACTGTGGAAGCAAGTTGTGATTCTGCGGTGGGCATGGTGCATTATATGACCGTGATGAACAGATTTCGCAATGCTCTTTCGAATCCCGCCTGGATCTGCTTCCTGTGGGTCGGCATAACAATCGGCGTTTCCATGATTGCCACACCGGTGCGCTTCACGGCAGCTTCGATTACGCGGCCAATAGCGCTGGACGTTGGGCGTGTCGTATTCGCCGCGTTGAACAAGGCTGAGCTCGTAGCGCTTGTCATTTTGCTCATCGTCGTCCGATCATCGGACCGGGCCGCAAAACTCTGGGGTTTCTGTGGAGTGCTGGCCCTGATTGTGATC
>RCNF010000422.1_pt1 | contig 21423 bp, 21 predicted proteins | sample 2041311 | NCBI WGS metagenome assembly RCNF01 (sample SAMN09708228, study PRJNA481090) | Marine sediment metagenome, whole genome shotgun sequencing project. | biome: marine sediment; feature: ocean; material: sediment; isolation source: Sewage treatment plant 2 marine sediment (STP2) ... | reverse complement strand
TTTGGGGACTCCCAAGGAACTCACGAAGTGAGTTCCCATTCGCTAGAGCAGCAAATCCCCTATCCACCAGATTGCCAGTGCACCAAGCCCCACCATTAGAAAGAGCGCAAACGAGTTGCGGCGATCGGGGACGACAGCCTCCAGCTTGCGCACCTTCTGGCCGGCAACGGGCGGTATCAGGTCGGATATTGGTGTCCCGTCCGGCAGTACAGCATCGGGCCATGCTTCCAACAGAGGTTCGAGCACAAACCGCCGTTCGGCCATGCGAGGGTGAGGCACAGTCAAGTCCGGCCCTGCCACCACCTGCTCGCCGTACAACAGGACGTCAAGATCTAGGGTGCGTGGCCCCCAGCGCTCCCTACGCTCTCGACCATGCTCACGCTCAATCTCGAGACACCGCATCAGCAACTCCCGGACCGAAAGATCGGTCTCGATGATCGCGACGGCGTTCAGATAGGGACCCTGCTCCGGGCCGCCGATCGGATCCGTTTCATACAAGGAGGAAACACGAACCAACGATCCGGACTCGGACAATGAGCCAACCGCGTCGGCAATGTGGCTGGAGCGGTCGCCAAGGTTGGATCCGAACCCGATTGCGGCCCGGGTCACCTCTACTCCGCGTCCGGGATCAGGCCGCGGCCCTCAGGACCGAGGGGGCGGCCAGAGATCTCTTGGATGATCGACGTCGCAATGATCGGGTCCTTGACGAGGCCCGAGTGGACGAGGTAGCCACCCATCAAGCCCACAAGTAGGTCACCAATCAGCTCACTGTGTACCAACACCGATGCTCCGGGCGCATCCATGGCCTCGTCGAGGACAGAAAAGACCTCGTCGACCTCTCCAGGATCGAGGTCATCCTCAATCGGGTAGTGGAAGAATCTGAGGGTCGCCCCTTCGTATGCAGCCTGGTTCTGGTTACCTGACATCAGAGACACAACGGTGTTGACACCCTGCTCGGCCAGCCAGATGATCTCTTCCTCACGCCGCACCCGGCGATGTTGGAAGCCATAGCCACCAACGCGTTCAGAGATCGCCAACCGACCGGCGATAACCCACTTGAACCCCCGCGGTTCCAGACCTGCCACTTTTCTATGTCCTCCGTCGTGAAGCCCGCACCATAGCGTCAGCGGTTCGCGCCGACTGAAGGGCATGGCTCACATTGTGTACTCGTACTACCGACACTCCGCCGGCAACTGCGAGCGCCACCGTAGCCGCTGTGGCCGGGTCGCGTTCGTCTGCGGACGTCTCGATCCCGGCAGTTTGGAGGATTGAGCCGAGAAACCCCTTGCGCGACGTGCCAACAAGGACTGGATAGCCAGCGGCGGCGATTCGATCTATCGCCGCCAGTAATGCCAGGTTGTGATCGAAGCTCTTGCCAAAACCGATCCCGGGGTCGATGCAGATCCGGGACCGATCAACGCCTGCTCGGATAGCTTCTTCTGCCCTCGTCTCTAGAAAGGAAATGACCTCAGAAACTACGTCCTGGTAGCGGGGGTCATCCTGCATTGTCTGTGGCTCACCCTGCATGTGCATCAGCACGACACCGACACCGGTTGCCGCACACAATGAGGCCATCTCCGGGTCCGAGAACGCCGAAACGTCATTGATGATGTGGACGCCGACCCCGACGGCGGCGCTCGCCACCTCGGCCTTCATGGTGTCGACGCTAACGACGACACCTTGCACAACGAGGTCTCTGATGACTGGCACAACACGGGACATCTCCTCGAGCACCGAAACCGGCTCTGCACCGGGCCGGGTCGATTCTCCACCAACATCGACGATGTCAGCACCTTGGTTCCACATCAAGAGGCCGTGGGCCACCGCCGCCTCGATCGCCGCATAGCGACCGCCGTCGGAGAATGAATCCGGAGTTGTGTTGACAATCCCCATCACCAAGGAATGGTCGGCAGTCGAGAGCTCTCGATCCCGGATCGTCCAAGTTGCGTGGGTCACCGGTTGCGACCCGGCTGCGACCTCGACCACTTATGGCCGCGATGGTTGCGGATCGTCGTTGGGCAGGGATGAGGCCACCATGCCATCGCTGGCTAGGGGCGTTTCCGGGAGTCGAATCCGCAGTGCACCGATCTCAGTGTGCTCCCACTTGGGGACATCTGAGAAGATCTCAACTACTTCAGCGGCATCCACGGTCTCTTTGTCCAACAGAACCTCGGCGATCCGGTCAAGCGCCGCACGATGGGTGGTGATGATCGAGCGAGCTTCTTCGTGGGCTTGATTGATCAACATACGGATCTCGTCATCGATAGCCGACGCGACGTCATCTGACATCTCCTGCCGACTCGAATAGTCACGACCCAAGAACACCTGCGACTCAGGATGGCCATAGCGAAGCGGGCCGAGCCGATCGCTCATCCCATATTCGGTGACCATCTTGCGTGCAAGGTCGGTCGCTTTCTGGATGTCATCAGAAGCCCCGGTACTCGGGTCCCCAAAGACCTCTTCCTCGGCGGTTCGCCCGCCCAATGCATATGCAAGCTGATCGACCAGTTCGCTGCGCCTGTCGTAGCTCTTGTCTTCCACCGGGAGCGCCAGCGTGTACCCACCAGCACGGCCCCTGGGAATGATGGTGACCTTGTGGATGGGGGCCAGATTTGGCAGTGCAAAACCGACCAGAGCATGCCCACCCTCGTGATAGGCGGTGAGCTTGCGGGCTTCCTCGGACATGACCCGGCTCTTGCGTTCCGGTCCGGCGATCACCCGGTCAATGGCCTCTTCGAGTTCGAACATCGAGATGAGCTTCTTATCGCGACGCGCCGCCAACAAAGCAGCCTCGTTGATGAGGTTGGCTAGATCGGCCCCGGTGAAGCCCGGAGTTTGTCGAGCCAAGGCCTCCAGTTCAATGCCCTCGTCGAATGGCTTGCCCTTGGAATGGACCTCCAGAATGGCCGCGCGGCCCTTGAGGTCCGGTCGATCCACGACAACCTGGCGATCGAAACGCCCCGGACGCAGCAGTGCCGGGTCGAGGATGTCCGGGCGGTTGGTCGCAGCGATAACGATGACACCTGTGTTGACATCAAAGCCGTCCAATTCAACCAGCAGCTGGTTCAAGGTTTGCTCTCGCTCATCATGGCCACCGCCAAGTCCTGCACCGCGATGCCTACCCACGGCGTCGATTTCATCGATGAACACGATGGCTGGGCCATTTTGCTTAGCCTGCTCGAACAGATCGCGGACCCGGGATGCGCCGACCCCGACAAACATCTCGACAAAGTCTGACCCGGAGATGCTGAAGAACGGAACATCTGCTTCGCCGGCTACTGCCCGGGCGAGCAATGTCTTGCCGGTTCCGGGAGGGCCATACAACAACACGCCACGAGGAATCTTGGCTCCGATGGCACGGAACTTGCCGGGGCTGGCGAGAAAGTCCTTGATCTCTTCGAGCTCTTCGACTGCCTCATCGGCGCCCGCGACGTCCTTGAAGCTGACCTTGGGAGCGTCCTTGCTGACCTGCTTGGCCTTCGCCTTCCCGAATTGCATGACCCGGTTGCCGCCGCCCTGCATCCGGGACAGGAAGAAGATGAAGATGCCAAAGATGAGCAGGTACGGGAATATCGACGTGAAGAACCACTGCAGAGCAGACGGATTCTCGGCATTGACCGTGAATTGCTCGATCCCGGACTCATTGATGAGGATGGTCAGTTCGTCCTCAAACTCCGGCGGGTAGACGGTGCGGAACTCAGGGTTCGCTCCCTCCACCACAGCATCTGTGGCGAAGGTACCAACGATCTCGCTCGAGCGAGTCTTCATTTCGAGAGTCTCGATGTCGCCGGTGACCAGCATTGTCTGGAATTCGCTGAGCAGCAGTTCCTCAGGCTCGGTGGCACCCTGGAGAAACACGTTCACTGCCATCATCACAAGGATGGCAACGACCATGTATACAAGGATCGTGCGGGCAGTACGGTTCACTTCGCTCCTAGGTGCTTCAGTCTGGTTGTTAGTGGCGGAAAGAAGCCGCCGGGGCGACCCATGATATGCGATTGGCGACGCTAGTTCTGCACCGATACACAAACACTGGGCAGTCGATCCCCGGAAGGGTCAGTCGACCAGTTTGAATCCTTCTTGCACATCCGTTGGTGAAGAGGTCGAATTGGTATCCATAACCCCGACATACGGAAGATTGCGGTACTGCTCGTTGTAGTCCAGGCCGTAGCCGATAACGAATTCGTTCGGGATGTGGAACCCTTCGTACTGAATGTCGAAGTCGGGGCGCTCAACATCATCTTTAATCAGTAGGGCCGCAAGCGAAAGTGTCGCCGGCTTGCGCACCGCCAGGGTCCGCAACAGATACTTCAGGGTGTGCCCGGTGTCGATAATGTCCTCGACAATCATTATGTTGCGTCCCTCAATCTCCTGATCCAGGTCCTTGAGGATGCGAACGACACCGGAACTATGAGTGCCGCCATGGTACGAGGAGACCGCCATGAAGTCCGTCTCTACAGGCAGCCGCACATGACGGGCAAGATCGGCGAGCACGACAAAGGCACCCTTGAGGATGCCGATCATCAGTAGGTCTTTACCCTCGTAGTCCTTGGTGATGGCCGCACCCATCTCAGCTAGCTTGGCTTGGATCTCGTCCTCGGAAATGAGGATCTTCGCAACCTTCACGTTGTCTGCCTTTCAAGCTCAATCCATGTACTCAGCGACGTCTCGACCTTGGTCCATGCTGCGACCCGGACGCCCGCTGCCCAAGCGATTCTGCCACGCGACTCGATCAGCGGCCAAGCCGAGCGTTTCCGCACCGCAATCCCCGCTTCGTTGAGAGCGTCCGCAATCTTCTTGCTCCCGGTACCAATGTCGATGCGATCCCCCGGCTGGGGTGCCCGCACCGCAAGCCGCCCATACGGCAATGCGAGACGACACCAGTCGTGTGACATCCGCGGCGGCGTGCCCATTGCGGCTGGCATCGTGGTGATGATGTGTGAGCCGAAGATGGTGCGGCCGGGCACGGTGAGTTCGATCGGCTCGGGAATAATCGGATTCTCAGGGCGGTGGATGGCGACGTAGGGGCCTTCTTTCTCGGCAACGTAGCCATCGCCCAGATCGCGGCGGGGCACGCTGCCCAGCGTGACTGCAAGTACAGCTTCGACCTCGCGACTCGTGCCTGGATATGGGGGGTGGACCCGACGCAGGGCGGCACGGATGGCTCGCTTGGCCAGTACCGCAGGAATGGTGACCAAGGGGGCGACCGCAAGGAGGGTCGTCTCCCCATCTTGCACTGCAATATCCGGTGGCGTGGCCGCGTCGAGGTAGGCGTCGTCGGCCGCCAGGTGCTGGGCGCTCCGGCCCACGATGTCAACCAATTCTCCTTCAATGTGACTATCGAGTTTGGGAAGAATCTCATGGCGGATCAGATTCCTACGAATCTCCCTGTTCTCGTTGGAAGGGTCGTCGAGATACGGCAGTTCGAGCTCGTCGGCAAGATTTCTTAGGTCATTTCTTCGGAAGCCAAGGAACGGGCGTACGAACGGGAGACGTTCGGGCGTGATCCCAGCAAGCCCGGTGGAACCGGCTCCCCGCAGCAGGTTACCGACGACCGTTTCCGCAGCATCGTCGGCATGATGGCCCATCACAATGAGTCGACCGTCGGCGAATTCGGTAAGCGCAGCCAACCGAACCTCTCTTGCCGCACCCTCCGGGGACGGACCGACATCGGGGGTCACGTCAATGACTTCGAGGGGAAGACCCAACAGTTCTGCAACGCACGAGGCAGCCTGCTGCAGCTGTGACGAGGCTGGCCAACCGTGATTGATGTGAACTGCGCTCACTGAGCCTGGCGGTCTGGCCGATTTGCTGGCCCACGCAGCAACTGCAGAATCGGCTCCGCCACTGAGAGCCACCAGCAGGGGCCCGTCTTGGAGGGTCGCGACCATCCGACAGACATCCTCACCGAATCGACTCATCCCACCCGGTACAGCCATGAGACCGGGTCCTCGATTTCCTCAAGCGTTGGCAGGTTCGAAGGGCGAAGCCAGGCCGCATCCAGAGCAGACCACCCGGCCTGCCGTTCGACGCCGTCGATGAACTTGGCACCCATGTCGTACTGCTTCATCTTCATCTCCAGCCCAACCAGACGCATAAACATGGCGGTCCGCGGATCGTTGCGCCTTGACGCGAGGATCCGCGACATTCGTTCCTGGCTCACCAGTTCGCGGGCGCCGATGCGGTCCATGACCACATGGCCATGACCTTCGAGAAGTGACATGAGAGCTTGCACCTTGTCGATGACTTCGCGTTGATCTGGCGTAGCCAGCAAGCCGAACAGGCCCTGCTCGGTAACAAGAGGCCGGCCTTGGGTTGAGGCCTCACGGACCTCTTCGGCAAGACGAGCCATCCGTCCCGGTTCGGGCTTTGAGGCATTGACGAGCTCCTCAACCAGTCCGAGAAAATACGAACGCAGCCAGGGCACCCCTTGGAACTGCAGGCGGTGGGTCGATTCGTGCAGCGCAACCCAGAAGCGGAACTCTGCGGGCCGAAACTCGAAACGACGTTCAATTGCCAGCACATTGGCCCCGACAAACATCACGGTGTCACCGGCTCCACCATCGCTCGTCGGCAACACAAGTTCATACTGGCCAAGAACCCGTCTCGACAGAAACCCAAGGAGTGCTCCGAGTTCTGCCGACATGAGCCGACCGGCCGCACCGCGGCCGACCGTCTTTTGCTCACCGAGACGTTCCGTGACCGGTGCCATCAGCTCAGAGAAGGAGGCAATGTTGTTCTCAACCCATTCGGCTCGGCTGACTACTGCCACATCCGGTGTGCCGGGTGCTTCGAGTCCCGTCTCCTCGGCAACCAGAGCGGTGGCACGCTCGACGAGAAGCGGCGCTTGCCGCGCCAGACGGGCCTCGTGATAAGTGCCCTCAAGCGGATAGTTCCCGGCAAAACGCCGAGCAATCGAAACCGCTGAACTCCAAGTGGTGGTAGACATGGGTGCCAAAGTACTACGCGCTCAGACTTCGCACGCCGGTGAGGGTGGCACAGCTAGATGACGCGGTAGCGACCTCGGACCCTGACCACGTAATAGGCAGCGGCAGATCCGACGGCAACGGCACCAAGAGCGGCAACCGCGGGCGCAAGGAATCGAGCGGTCCACGGGTCCTCGTCGGCTTCCTCCTCGGCCTCCGGAAGCATGACTGCAGGTTCCGCGGCAACGACCTGAACCGAGGTATCAGCGATCGCAGCGGGAGACCCGATAATGGCAAGCGGAGCCGGCACGAAGAGCAAGAGCACCACGAGGCCGCGGACAAGATTTGCGAGTGACTGCTTCATCGAACGAGACGATAGCATGACTCCCCTTCGGGGAGTTTCTGAGATTTTGCTTCGCAAGACCCAACCAAGTCAGCCAGGACTAGCGACGAGTTTCTGCCCTGCAGAAACTCGCAACGTGGCGCCTTGCGCCACGCGCACGCCTAGAGCTCGGGGACTACGCGGCCACGGAGACGGGGGAACTTCGTGGGAGCGTGGGCGTAGCAAAACTCGCGGCGGTTGTAGCGCGATAGCAAAGTTTCACATTCGTGCTTGGCGCAGTAGCGCTGTTCGTTAGTCGCTTTCGGAGGCCTGGCGGTACCGAGGATCCTCTTGCCTTTGAGTGTGTTATCAGACATTTTGTGCGTTTCCTTTTCTCAATCCACACCACGGATTGGCCGACGCAGCAGACTCAGTTTTCCTGAGTATCAGCTGCCTCTTTGTCTATCAACGCACGGATACGGTCAAAAAGTTCCTGAGGTGGCTCATCTTTGCCACATTCGCGCATCCGCTCTTTGAGTCGGCTCTCAAAATCAAAGGCATCCATGCAATGGCCGCACCGCTTTATATGCCACCGGATGCGGAGTCGCCTTGCCCAGGTCAATTCCTCATCGATGTATTGATATAGATAGTCGACCGCGTGGTCGCATTCAGCTTTCATTGCGTTGGTCCTGTGAGTCCGCGTTGTTCGGCTAAAGACCACAACTTCTTTTGCAGCGCTTTTCTTCCCCGATGAAGCCGAGACATGACCGTCCCGATCGGGACATCCACAATCTCGGCGATCTCCTTGTAGGAGAAACCTTCGACATCGGCGAGCAGGACCGGCATCCGGAACCGCTCCGGAAGCGACTCCAGCGCCGCTTTGATGTCGGTGTCGACTATCGATTCCAGGACCGACTCCTCAGTGCTGCGCACAGCCCCAGAGGCCTCCCCCAGTCGACGGAAGAGGTACAAGTCCTGGAGCTCACCGAGCTCAACCTCGGACGGCCGGCGCTGCTGTTTGCGATACCGGTTGATGTAGGTGTTGGTGAGTATCCGGTACAGCCAGGCCTTGAGGTTGGTTCCCTCCTGAAATGTGTTGTAGGCGCGGTACGCCTTCAGATACGTTTCTTGCACAACATCCTCTGCGTCGGCCGGGTTGCGCGTCATTCGCAACGCGGCGGAATACAACTGCTGTGCAAACTCCATTGCGTCACGTTCGAAATTGGCTTGGTCGGCCATCGACCCTCCTCAGAGGTTTCGCAGCCAAACTAACGGCAGAAACCAAATATGTGAAAGTTGGAGCCGGAGACGGGAATCGAACCCGTGACCTACGCATTACGAGTGCGTCGCTCTACCGACTGAGCTACCCCGGCGGAGGGTCCGCAATGCTAGCGCAGCAAAACGCTCACCAAGCAATGCAGCCCAACTGGTTGGTTCAAGAAGCTTCGAGCGCCGCCCGCAGTCCTTCTTCGATGGTGGCGTGCTCGAATTCGAATCCTGATTCCATCAGCTTGTGCGGAACAATGCGCGCCGAGGTGAACAGCAACGCGGTGGCCAGCTCCTTGCCCAGGAGCAGTTCGAGGGCAAAGCGAGGAACGGGGATAAATGCCGGGCGACGCAAGACCTTGCCCAGTGTCTTGGTGAATTCTGAGACAGTTACGGCTTGCGGCGTTGTCAGGTTTACGGCTCCGGACACCTGAGAGTCGATGATGTGTCGGATAGCCCTGACTTCGTCATCGATGGTGATCCAGCTCCACCATGTCTTTCCCGAGCCAAGCCGACCTCCCAGCCCGAGGCGGAACGGTAGGAGTAGCTTCCCCAGAGCCCCGCCAGACTTGGCGAGGACGATCCCGGTGCGGATGTGTGCGGTGCGGATACCGGCGGCCGCCGCGGGTGCGGTGGCGGCTTCCCACGCGACGCAAAGGTCGGAGAGGAAATCGGGAGAGGGCGCTGGCCCGTCATCTTCTGCAACGGGCTGGGGACGGTCGCCGTAGTAACCGATGGCCGATCCCGAAATAAGTACAGCCGGTGGCTCAGTCGCCGCTGCCAACGTTTGCGCAAGAAGCTCGGTTGCCATCACTCTGGAATCCAGGATGAGCCGCTTGCGTGCGGGCGTCCACCGTGAATCACCGATGCCGGCTCCGGCAAGATGTACTACGGCGTCAAAGCCTGCAACGTCCGCAGAGTTCAGTGTTCCATTGCTTGGGTCCCAGAATCGTTCCGACCGATCCACAGGATCGCGCCGCACTAACCGGACGACCTCGTGCCCATCGGTTTCCAACGACCGGCGCAGTGCTGTGCCGATCAGACCGCTCGCCCCGGTTATAAGTACTTTCACTTCTTGTCCTTGTCGTGCCAGTGCGCCAGTTGCTCATCCAACACCGCCACCCAATCGTCCATCATTGATTGCAGCGGGTCCTCACACCCAACATACGAGCCAGGATCAAGCGCTGGATGAAAAGACAATCTGAGCGTCGGTATGCGGATACCGGGTTCGGCCAGGCTCAGGGTCGCTTCCGTCCCGGTGAGAGCACACGGAACGACGGGAACGCCGGTAGCTAGGGCCAGCCAGGCAGCTCCGCTCTTGATTGTGCGCTCCCCCCAGTGGAGCGCCCGGGCTCCCTCAGGGAACACACCAAGAGTCTCGCCATCCTCGAGGACCTGCAGCGCATGCTGCAACGCACCAAGAGGTGGGCGATCCCTCGACACGGGGATTGAGCCGAAGTAGTAGAGGACCTCGTCGAGTGGCTTGTTCTGGCCGAATAGCTCATCTAGCGTCAGATACCGGACCAGCTCGCCGACACCGAGGGTCACAAAAACCGGATCGGCAAGTGACAGATGGTTGGCGGCCACAATGTAGGGACCGTGTTTGGGCAGATGCTCCTGGCCACTTATGTCCCCGGCGAACAACGCCCTAGTTACCCACCACACCGGGTGTCTCATCACGCTTACAAAGCCGTAAGCGCCCACGCCCGGATTGCGCTGCACGCTATCGCCCGCCGATGTCAGAAAACAGCGAAGCCAACGCCAGCTGAGGACGTTGGTTGGCTCGGATCGCATCGATGGCTTCGAGGATCCGATCGGCATTGTGGACCGCACGCCGCGGGGTAAGGCGGGTCAATGCCGGTGCCGGGATGTCGGGATTGTGGACCGGAGCCCCGAGCTGAGCCGCGGCGGCGTCCCGGTAGAAACCCGACAGGATCTCCAGACCCGAAACGTGCAAGGCGATCGCGGCTCGCTTGAGTTCCCGAGCATGACGCTGTTCAACCGCCTTGCTCAGTCCGCCTTCGGCTTCCATTGTGGCCGCCTCCTCGCGCTGTCGATCCTTTAGCGCTGCCATCAGCGGATCGGCCGCAACCTCAATTTCATCGGCAAGCCGATAGCCATCGCCAGGATGCTCAGAAAGTCGCAGCGGCACACTCATCCAGACGTTACGAAAAGCTGCAACGTCGGCCCGGGTTGCTAGAGAAACCGCCAGCCCCGGTCGCCCCCCGGAGATCTGGGCCGCCTGCTTGGCTCGCACCGCGTCAATGCCTTGTGCCACTAGCCCTATTTCGATGTCCGTCTCAGGCACCCGACCAAAGACAACGGTGCGGCACCGACTGGCAACCGTGGAAGGCAGATCGTCCTCCGACTCGGCAACCACGAGAAAGATCGTTGAAGCCGTCGGTTCCTCGAGTGTCTTGAGCAAGGCGTTAGCTGCCTCGTCGTTCATGGCACCGCCCTCTTCGAGGATGAAGATCTTGCGAGCTCCCTCCACCGGTGCCAGGTTGGCCAGCGCAACGGTGTTACGCGCCTGTTCGACCGTTATGGCCGACCTTCCATCGGGTTCCACGACGGCAACATCCGGGTGAAATCCGCGCATGACCCGGCTCTGGCATTGCTGGTCGGCGCCACAGATGATGCCCGCAGCAAACCGCCGAGCCACCATCGCCTTTCCAACCCCAAGCGGACCTACGAACAGATATGCGTGGGCGGGCTCAGCGACGTCACCCTCCAGAACACCAATCACAGCGCGGTGGCCTATTACCCCTTCGAAGAGATCGCCCATCGCCCCTCCACGTGTGCCAGTACCCGGTCCCAAACATCATCGACGGCAAGCGAGGCGTCCACAAGGACAAACCTGTCGGGCTCGGCGACCGCAAGCTCGTCGAACGCATCCGCGACTGTTGCCTGAAAGGCGACGCCTTCACCGCCAATCCGATCTGGGTCTTCCTGTCGGGCCAAACCTGTCTCCGGATCGAGGCGAAGCAAGATGACCAGCTCGGGCCAGACCTCGCCAAGTCCCGGCTCGTTAACGGCGCGTACCGCGGCGACACCAAGACCACGACCGGCTCCCTGGTACGCAAGCGACGAGTAGACCGACCTATCGGTGACCACCCAACTACCAGCTCGTAGCGCGGGCCCGACCAATTCGTGTGCAAGTTGGGCACGTGCCGCTGAAAACAGCATCGCCTCACTCCAAGGAGACACCGAACCGTCGGGATCGAGTAATACCCTGCGCACCCGCTCTCCGGTTGCAGTTCCGCCCGGTTCCCTGACCCTCAGGACATCATGCCCCAATCCCTCAAGATGGTGGGTAAGGCGTGCTGCGATCGTGGACTTGCCTGTGCCCTCGATACCTTCGAGGGCGATGTAGTGCCCGGTCACGACTTGTCCTTGTCTTCGGTCTCCGTCTTCTTCTGGACGGGTGCACTACCAGCCCTTCTCGCCTTGTTCGCAGCGGTGATGATGTCTTGAGTGTCCCGGCCCATCGTCGGCGTTCGGAAGCCAGACCGCAGTGTGAGCAAGACCGCCAGACCGGACGTCAGAATCGTCAAACCCCCCAGAAACAGCACCACTCGAGTTGGGTCGTCGAGACGTCCGAAATCAACCCAGCCGACGGCATCCACCAACGGCACGGCGACGGCCATCGCCACAAATAGGCCTATCCGCATCAGGGAAAACAGGGTCGCAAACACCCGGCCGCGCATCTCATCGTCCACATACTCGTGGAGATGGGTCAATCCCATTAGGTAGGCGGCACCTGCCCCAAACCCCATGACTGTCATCCATGCTGCGGCCCCAGGGACGGTTGTGACCATCGCAGCCGCAGAAAGCCCAAGACCGGTCGCCGCTGTTGCTACTCCGAACACAATGTCCCGACGTGCGAATCGATCCTCATAGATCGAGAGCACAACAAGTCCAATCACAGCACCGACACCCAGCATCGCGATGATGGCGAAGAATCCTGCATCGTCGGCTCTGAGGACGTTTTCTACGAAATCCAGGCCCAATACGATGACGGCCCCTCCGCCGAAGAGAGCAGTCGTCATGCCGATGATGACCCGGCGCACAGATGGATCGCTGCTGAGGAACTTCATACCTTCTGTGAAGTCCTTCCATGTGCTCTTCAGGTCGACGTTGTTGTTTCCATTCTCCTCGGCCAAAGGAGCAAGGATCTTCGGCAACGAAGCCACCAGCAGGCCCGAGGCAAAGAAGGTGACGGCGTCGAGTCCGAATGCAAAGACAAGTCCTTCGTTCCCCACCGGGATCAAACCACCGAGAGACACATCCGGAAATCCGGCCATCACCAGTAGAAGCAGCGACCCAACAGGCACAGTCCCGTAGGCAGCAGCAAGCATGAGGCTGTTGGCACTGACCAGGTTCTCCGGCCGAACCAGGCGAGGCACCATTGCAGTCCGCGGCGGCTGACCGAGAAGGCTCAGGAGTTCCAGAATCAAGGTCAGTCCCACGAGCACAACTAGCGAGTCCGCGAACATCATGAACGGAACAACGACACCTCGCCCAACGTCAGCGAACACGACCAGTTTCCGTCTGTCCATGCGGTCCGAGACAACTCCAACCAGACCTCCGAGCAGCAGTCCGGGAAGGACGCGAGACATCAAGGCAATCAGGATGCCCTCCTGAGATCCAATGCGGTCGGCCACCGTAATCATGGCGAAAACGGTCACCCAATCACCGGTCGATCCGATCACCGCAGCCCAGAAGAACCGGGCGAACGGCCCAGATGTCATCATTGATCTTGTAGTGCGGGGGGCGGTGTCCTCAGGGGTCATCAGGCAGAACCCTAGTGTCGGCCTGACACTCGGTCGTGGCTACGCCTTCTTCTTGGCGGGCGCCTTCTTCTTTGCCGGCTTCTTCTTGGCGGGCGCCTTCTTCTTCGCCGGCTTCTTCTTGGCGGGCGCCTTCTTCTTCGCCGGCTTCTTCTTGGCTCCGCCCTGGGCAGCCACCCGTTCCCGACGCAGCTGCAATAGTTCGGCAGCCCGCTCGATAGTCATGCCCTCAATGGTGTCAGCGACCCGTAATGACGCGTTGGTCTCTCCGTCGGTGACGTACGGGCCGAACCGGCCTTCTTTGACAACAACCGGCTTGCCAGAATTGGGGTCTTCGCCAACTTCCTTGAGAGGAGGAGCCGCGGCACGACGGCCTCGCTTCTTAGGCTCCTTGAGCCGCCGAACCGCATCTTCGAGGTCGACGGTGAACAGTTGCTCTTCGGCTTCGAGGCTGCGGCTCTCTTTGCCCCAGCTGATGTAAGGGCCGTAGCGACCGTTAAGAGCCATCACGTCAACGCCATCCTCAGGATGGGAACCGATGACACGAGGAATGCTCAGCAGTTGCAGAGCCTGCTCCAGAGTCACCGACTCTTCGCTCATGTCCTTGAATAGAGACGAACGTTTGGGCTTCACCTTGCTATCTGGCTCCTGCTCGCCAAGCTGGATGTACGGTCCGAAACGCCCGTTTCGCACCGAAACCTCGAGCCCCGTCTCCGGGTCCGAACCGAGCGACCTGTCGCCGCTGGGGGCTTCGAGGAACTCGATCGCCTTCTCAACCGAAAGCTCATCTGGCGGCAGATCCAGCGGGATGCTGGCGGTCTCTTCGCCACGCTGGACATACGGACCGAATTTCCCGGAGCGGGCCACAATCTTGTTGCCATCGCCGTCCTCACCGATCGGGATGGAGTTGATCTCCCGAGCATCGATTTCTTCGATGTTGGTCGAGACCAGCGCCTTCAAACCGGGATGGCCGTTGCCAAAATAGAACCGCTTGAGCCACGGAATCGGCTCCATGTTGCCGCTTGCGATCTGGTCCAAATCGTCTTCCATGCGCGCGGTGAAGGCAAGGTCGACTAGGTCGCCGAAGTGCTGCTCCATCAGCGCAACAACGGCGAACGCGGTGAAGGTCGGTACCAACGCCGACCCCTTCTTGTAGACATAGCCACGATCCTGAATGGTGCTGATGATTGAGGCGTATGTCGAGGGTCGCCCGATCTCGAGTTCCTCGAGGCGTTTCACCAGTGATGCCTCGGTATAGCGAGCAGGGGGCTTTGTCTCGTGTCCCTTGGGCTCGATCCCGACGGGGGTCACGGCGTCACCTTGAGCGACCGCGGGCAGATGCCGTTCCTGGTCATCGAGGGCCGCTTCGGGATCATCGGTGCCTTCCACATATGCGCGGAGAAACCCAGGAAATACAATTGTGGTGCCCGAAGCGGCGAACTCGCTTGCAGGATCGCCCTGCGGCGTTGCGACAACCACAACCTTGACACTCTCACCTTTGGCGTCCTTCATCTGCGACGCAACGGTCCTCTTCCAGATGAGGTCGTAGAGCTTCGACTCGTCAGAGGTGGCCCCGAACTGCCCGGCGATCGTCTTTGGCGACTTGAAGCTCTCACCGGCGGGTCTAATGGCTTCGTGGGCTTCCTGGGCGTTCTTGACTTTCGACTTGTAGGACCGTGGCTTGTCCGGGAGGTATTCAGTGCCGTACTTGTCTGCGACCAGTTTGCGGGCGGCGTCGATAGCAGCGGCCGACAACGTCAACGAGTCGGTCCGCATGTAGGTGATGAAACCGCCCTCGTAGAGCCGTTGCGCTGCGGACATGGTGCGGCGGGCGCCAAACCTGAGCTTGCGCCCTGCCTCTTGCTGGAGCGTCGAGGTGCGGAAGGGTGCGTAGGGGCGTCGGGTGTACGGCTTCGCTTCAACGGAAGCGATCTCTGTCGGTGCCGACAACAGCTTGGTGGCCAGTCCAACAGCTTGGCTCTCATTGAGGATGAGCTTGGTGGTCGTCTTTGCCTTGCCCTGTTCGTCGAAGTCGCGACCGGTGGCGATCGCCTGACCGTCAACAGCGATCAGGGTCGCCTCGAATGCACCCTTGTCGGTATCGAATGTGCCAACGAGATCCCAATACCCAGCGGTTACAAACGCCATGCGCTCGCGTTCTCGGTCCACGACGATGCGGGTGGCCGGTGACTGGACGCGGCCCGCGGACAGACCACGCCTGACCTTACGCCACAGAACGGGAGACACCTCGTAGCCATAGAGACGGTCGAGGATCCGCCGTGCTTCTTGGGCATTGACGAGACCTCTGTCGAGCTCCCGGGGATTGGAGGCAGCCTCGGCAATCGCTGCCTTCGTGATCTCATGGAAGACCATGCGCCGGATCGGAATGCGGGGTTTGAGAGTCTCGATGAGGTGCCACGCAATGGCCTCCCCTTCGCGATCTTCATCGGTGGCGAGGAGCAGCTCATCGGCGTCCTTCATGAGACGCTTCAGCTTTGTGACCTGTTGTTTCTTATCGGGGGTCACCACGTAGAGAGGTTTGAAGTCGTTGTCGACATCTACGCCGTAACGAGTCCTCCGCCATTCCTCTTGGAGACTCTTCGGTGCGTCGGCGGCTTTCGCAGGAATATCTCGGATATGACCAATGGAAGACTCAACGACGTAATCCTTCCCGAGGTATCCGGAAATGATCTTGGCTTTCGCCGGTGATTCAACGATTACGAGTTTTGGTGACATTTGTTGGCAGGAAGCGGTCCCGCGGGCCGTCTAGAAAACGTGGAACGGGGACGATGATTACGACACATCGATCCGTATGTCAAGACCGTAAGCCGTCTTCAAGGTCGGAAACGACCCGATCCCACACGTATTCGTCGACGACACGGAGCCTGCCTTTAGCCCCCATTTGGCGGGCTCTTTCCGGATCGGCGAGGACGATATCAAGACCTTCGACGATGTCGGAAACCGAGTCGACAACAAATCCGGTCTCACCAGGCAGCACTGTCTCCGGGGAACCCCCAGAAGATCCCGCAAGGACCGGAAGTCCAGCCGCCGCCGCCTCCAGAAACACCAGACCGAGGCCTTCTATCTCCAGACCGCCCCAGCGACTGCGACAAGGCATACAGAACACGTCCATCGACCGGTATAGGCCCGCAAGGTCCTTCCACGGGACATCGATCTCGAACCGGACTGCCACTCCGGAATCGGCCGCAAGTTTGCGAAGCTTTGCCTCGGTGCGGCCCTTGCCGACAATCAGAACCTCAACGTCGATGCCCTGCTCTTTGAGTTCTTTGGCGGCGGCAATCACACGCTGCTGGCCTTTGCGCGGTACAAACCTACTGACGCAACCGACAACCGGCGGGGTGTTGTCAGGTGGCGAATCGGCTGGGGTGAAAGTATCGACTTCGACGCCGGCTCCGATCGCCACAACGTCACGCCCGGTGAGTCTGCTCACCTTGTTTTGGGTGAATCTACTGACCGCAAACAGCACATCGGCTGACCGCAAGGTCCTCCTCAGCCAAGATCGCACCCCGGGAATCGCCGCCGGGATTGTCACCTCGGCACCGTGACACAGAATCCCTACTGGGATTCCCAGCTCCTCTTTGAGCCGGGTGGTCGCTCTGGTCAGCGGGTGCGGCGCTCCGAAGAATATGGCGTCAGGTTCGAAGTCCCTTGCCTCTTCGATGAACCAGTCGACGACGCTCTTAGTCGGCCACATGAACCGACGTTTGCCACGACGGACTATCTCTTCGCCGCGGCTGGTTCCGATCGCCGGCCCATCGGCTGGGGCCAGTACCCGCACCGGCCCGGGATAGGCGTCGAGCAGGCTGCCCAGATACGTCTGGATTCCTCCAGGTTTCGGGGGGAAGTCGTTGGTGATTACAAGAAGTCTCATGTCAGGTGTGGTGCCAGATTCCAGCTGACCAGGGCAGGTCCTCGCATCGTGAACGCCACTCGGGCATACCCGGTGTTATCCAAGATCGAGAGGCGGTTGCGGTTCTCGTATGGGATTCCGAGAATCTCAGTTACCCAGGCCCGGGTGGCCCCACCATGGGAAACGACACCAACGTTTTCTCCTGGGTGCCGGCCGATGATGTTGTCCATCGATGCTGCCATCCTTCGGCGTACGCCGGCAAATGTCTCGCCGGTGCCGCCGCGTGCAGCGTCGCTGCCGTTGCGGAAGTCCTCGTACTCGTCCGGGTACTTCTCAGCGATCTCGGGCTTGGTCATGCCCTCCCAGGCTCCGAAGCCGATCTCCTTGAGACCGGGCTCTAAAGTCACGTCCAGACTCTGCTGCGATGCAATGGCGTTTGCGGTGTCGGCGGCGCGGGTGAGCGGCGACGAATAGAGCGCATCGAGCGTGGGGAGAGACGCACCAAGCCGAACAGCCTGGGTTCGCCCCGTCTCGCTGAGCATTCCATCTTGATGTCCCTGCCAACGTCGCTCCTGGTTTGACACGGTCTCTCCGTGGCGAACCAGAAAGACCTCGGTGTCTTCTGGGCTGTGCCCAAAATGCGAGGCTCCGCTTTCAGGCAGGTGGGTGTGGTCGTTGTAGCGCGGAACCGAGATGGCGCCGTTGTCCACATTCATGGTGGCGATGGCGGTGTTGCCGAGAAGGCGGATCGGGCTCGGACGCTTGATTTCGAGCAGTCCAGTGAAGAGCGTGAGAAGGGCCATGCCGTGACTGACGACTGCAACCGAGCCCTCGCCGACTCGTGCGACGACCTCGTTGAGTGCCGCACGGGTGCGCTCCATCACTTCCGACAGCCGCTCCCCTCCGCCCAAGGCGATGTCCTCTCCGCCAAACAGTGCCGCGAGATCGGCGCTGTAGCGTTTCATGATTATTTCTGACTCGAGATCCTCCCACTCGCCGAAGAATGGCTCACGCCATCGTGCGTCGGTTTCCACGGGACGTCGTAGTGCAGCGGCGGTCTCGACCGTTCGGTCAAGATCGCTCGATATGACCAGGTCGAAGTGTTTCCCGGCAAGTCGCTGCGCAAGGCGAGCGGCCTGATCCTCTCCTGTCGCGGTCAGCGACGAGTTCGTGTGGCCTTGCCACCGACCTGCGGCGTTACCCGTGGTCTGGCCGTGGCGAATGAAGGTGATCTCAACTGACAACTGCAAAGCTCCGCATCAAGGAAGGCGTAGGCTAGGCCACATGTTGACGATGCTGGTCGCCCTTACTGATTCCAGTTCGATCCTGCCGGAAGAAACCTCGGCCAGGGTGGTGTGGGCCGCTATCGGCGTCGTGATTCTTGGTCTCTACTTCCTGATGAAGTCTGCACGGAAGAAGGCAGCCGCCGAGTACTGGGCCCGACACAAGGCCGACGAAGAACGAATCGCCAACGATCCGGATATGCGCAAGGATTAGGCGCATGAAGACGCTCAAAGATGTCGTAGAGCACTACGAGACCAACTACGACGAGGACTCGCGGCTCTCCAAGGATGGCCTCGGCCAACTGGAACTCCTCCGCACCCAAGTCCTCCTCAAGCGGTATCTGCCAAAACCACAGGCTTCGATTCTCGATGTGGGCGGTGGACCAGGCGTCTACTCCTATTGGCTGACCGCCGCCGGTTACAACGTGGAGCTCATCGACATCGTGCCTCGCCACATCGACCAGGCGGCACAGAGAGGCATCACTGCTCGAGTTGGCGACGCCCGCAAGCTGCCGGTGGCGTCCCATGTCTTTGACGCCGTGCTAATGCTCGGGCCGCTCTATCACCTGCCAAAACGGAAACACCGGCTCGCCGCGATCAGCGAGGCCGTTCGGGCAGCCAAACCGGGCGCACCGATCTTCGCCGCTGCTATCTCGCGCTATGCCCCAGCCATCGACGGACTCGCCTCGGGTTTCTGGGACGACCCGGCCTTCGCCGAAGTCGTCGTGGACGATCTTGAGCACGGCAAGCACTACAACCCCACTGGTGATCCCAAGTACTTCACCACGGCCTTCTTCCACCGCCCCGAAGACCTGCATGACGACTTGACCGATGCCGGACTCGTCGATGTCGAGGTTCTACCGATCGAAGGTATCGCATGGTCGGCGGCCGACCTCGACGAACGCATGACCCGCGAGAAAACCCAGGATGCCTTGCTGGACTTGCTGCAGCGCCTCGAAAACGAGCCAAGCCTGCTCGGTGCCAGCCCTCATTTGCTTGGGATTGGCTACGCCCCAAGCTGAAGAGGTAAAACTGCCCTATCGCCACGGACCCACCGTACGCCTCGACATTGGCGTTTGAGATCGAGAGCATTGACCCGGGCGAACTCAAGATCGCACACACGGGCATTCGTCTACCGGCGGATCCGCTAGACCCCGAACGAAAACCTCCCCCGGCATTGCCGGGGGAGGCTCCTCCTCCGCAATTCTCGTTGTGACCTAGACGAACGCCGAAGCGAAGATCAGGCTGACGATGGTCATCACCTTGATGACGATGTTCATCGCCGGGCCGGAAGTGTCCTTGAACGGGTCACCGATCGTGTCACCGACAACGGCTGCCATGTGGGAGTCTGAGCCCTTGCCGCCATAGGCACCGGCCTCGATGAACTTCTTGGCATTGTCCCATGCACCACCGGCGTTTGCCATGAAGATGGCCAGGAGGAAGCCAGTCACGAGAGCTCCGGCCAGCAGGCCACCCAGCGCCTTGACGCTGATGAACCCGACCACCAGCGGAAGTGCAACCGCCATTGATCCAGGAATGATCATCTCGCGCAGCGCCGATGTCGTGGAGATGTCGACGCACTTGGCGTACTCCGGCTTGACGCCTTCCCTGCCCTCGCGCAGTCCCGGAATCTCGCGGAACTGACGTCGCACTTCCTCGATCATCTGGTTTGCAGCTCGGCCGACGGCCTTGATGGTCATCGAAGCGAACAAGAACGGGAACATTCCGCCGAGGAACAATCCGACGATCACCTCAATCTCCAAGATGTTCAGGGTCTCCAGTTCGCCACCGGCGACGATCACTGCCTGACGGAACGTGAAGAAAAGAGCCAGTGCGGTTACCGCCGCCGAAGCGATAGCGAAGCCCTTGGCGACTGCAGCAGTCGTGTTTCCAAGAGAGTCGAGAGCATCGGTTGTCTCTCTAACCTCTGGAGGAAGATGTGCCATCTCGGCGATTCCACCTGCGTTGTCTGCGATCGGACCGTAAGCATCGACCGAAACGGTCATGCCCAGCGTTGACAAGACACCGATGGCGGCTATGGCGATACCGTAAATCCCGGCAAGCTCGACATCGAAAGCCATCTCGCCACCGGCGTAAGCACCGAGCATCCCGAATGCGATCACGATGACGGAGAAGGCGGCAGACCTCATACCTTCGGCGATACCTTCAAGAACAACCGTGGCTGGCCCGGTTTGTGATTGACGAGCGATCTCTTTGACGACCTTGTGATGGTCACTCGTGAACCACTCCGAGATCTGACCGATCAGCCATCCGACCAGCAGGCCGACAACCACCGAAAGCACCAGACCCCAGGTGTTGTCTACACCAGGGTCATCGTTGAAGAACGTTGGAGTGATGACAGCCACCCCAGCAACGGTGAGACCCATCGCTACGTAGGTTCCACGGTGCAGCGCCGCAGCAAGACTCCCCTTGCCAGGCTTCACGAAGAACGAACCGATGATCGAGGACACAGTACCGATAGTGGCGATCATCAGCGGGTAGAAGAACGCCTCGGCCTGGAACGCCTGGTCGGCGAAGGCGAAGGCGGCGAAGGCGATGGGCGCAATCATGGAGCCGACATAGCTCTCGAAGAGGTCGGCGCCCATGCCGGCCACGTCACCAACGTTGTCACCAACGTTGTCGGCAATGGTTGCCGGATTGCGGGGATCATCTTCTGGGATTCCAGCTTCGATCTTGCCGACCAAGTCGGCACCGACATCAGCAGCCTTGGTGTAGATACCGCCACCGACACGGGAGAACAATGCGATGGTCGAGCCACCAAGTCCGATGGCGGTGATGATCTCAAAGGATTGAGGGTCCTCGAGCATGACCTCGAAGAACCAGTAGCCAAGGCTAAGGCCAAGCAGGCCAAGGCCGGCAACAGTGAAACCCATGACGCCACCACCACGGAAAGCGAGTGGTAGAGCGGCATCGATGCCACCGGTGCGGGCCGCTTCAGCGGTCC
>RCNF010000421.1_pt1 | contig 21442 bp, 17 predicted proteins | sample 2041311 | NCBI WGS metagenome assembly RCNF01 (sample SAMN09708228, study PRJNA481090) | Marine sediment metagenome, whole genome shotgun sequencing project. | biome: marine sediment; feature: ocean; material: sediment; isolation source: Sewage treatment plant 2 marine sediment (STP2) ... | reverse complement strand
CCGCCACCGCTAAGCGCATAGTCGCTGTCGCCAGCATGGATCGACTGCACCGTCATTTGGTTTTGCGTGAGCGTGCCGGTCTTATCGGAACAAACGACGGTGGTGCTGCCCAGCGTTTCGACCGCTGGCAGGTGGCGAATGATCGCACGACGTTTCGCCATGCGGGCAACGCCGATGGCGAGCATAATGGTGACTGCGGCGGGCAAACCCTCCGGGATGCCGCCGACCGCCAGGGCCACCGCAGCCATGAAGGAATCGACGATTGGCTGTCCGCGAACAATCCCTGCCAGCAGCGCGACCGCCGACAAGAGGAGAATTGCGTACAGCAGAACGTGGCTGAATTGTTTGATACGTCGAGTGAGTGGCGTATCGAGCGTCACGGTGTTGGCGATCATCTCGGAGATGCGACCGATCTCGGTCTTGTCGCCGGTCGCTGTCACCACGCCCAGTGCGGTTCCGTAGGTGACCAGTGTCGACGAATACGCCATATTGAGCCGATCGGCGAGCACCGTATCCGGATCAAGCGCCGTTGGCGCCTTTTCCACCGGTATTGATTCGCCGGTCAATGCCGATTCGTCGATTTGCAGATCGCGGGATTGAATCAATCGCAGATCGGCCGGTACCTTGTCACCGGACTGCAGCGAAACCAAGTCTCCGGGAACGAGTACCTGGGACGCCACCCGCTGACGATCACCACCGCGTACAACTGTGTTTTCGCTGACCAGAGATCGCGACAGTGCATCGATCGCCTTCAGGGCCTTCGCTTCTTGCACAAACCCGACAACTGCATTCAGAAGTACCACCGCAAAAATTACGCCAGAATCGACCCACTCTTGCAAAGCTAAAGTGACAGCCGTGGCAGCTAGCAGGATGTAGATCAATGGTTGATGGAACTGCAACATGAACCGAAACAACGGCCCGCGGCCTTTGCGTTCGCTCAAAGCATTGGGCCCGAAATGCGCTTGCCGTCGCTCGACTTCCGATGGCTCAAGTCCGCGTTGTGCGTGCGTGTCGAGTAGCTGAATGACCTCGTCGTTGTCGACGTGATACCAGTGTTTGCCCAGCAAGGTCTCCATTTCGTAACTCCCGATGTAATGTCCAAGATGACCGCAAACCCCGTCATTGGGCGCTCGCGAAAGCTACTATCTGGTAATTCATATGTTCGTAAAAGTCGAATTATCAGAACTAATACATCGGTTTGAACGAAATCCATTTTATTTCTCGAACATCGAACATCCCGAAGTAACCAGACGAATTCATCGACTGGACGGAAACTATTAACAGGCATAGGCTGATCGACCATAGGTAGTGCGAAGATCCCTTACGGCATCAAAAACTCTGGCATTTTCAAGGCGAATCCATGCGACACCTGAACTACAGTCATTTGCAGTACTTTTGGGCGGTGGCACGTGAAGGCAGCATAGTGAGTGCGGCCGATGTGCTGCATTTGACACCCCAGACCATCAGCGGACAGCTAAAGCGGCTGGAAGAGACGGTTGGGGCGCCGCTATTCAACCGTCACGGTCGCGGCCTGGTGTTGTCCGAATTGGGGCACCTCGTATTCCAGTACGCCGACGAAATATTCAGGACCGGGGCGGAACTGGCGCACGTTGTTCGTGGCAATCGGTCCAGCGGGCCGTTGAGCTTTAATGTTGGGATTGTAAATTCGATACCGAAGCTGATCGCGGAACGAATCATTGCGCCCGCATTCGGCACGGACGAACCATTGCGCGTTCGTTGTCATGAGGCGCCGCTCGAGGGCTTGCTCGGTGATTTGGCCACCCATCGACTTGACCTCGTGCTGTCGGACCAACCGGTGCCACCGGGACTGAGTGTGCGGGCTTACAACCATCGATTGGGCGAGAGTGGCATGTCATTTTTCGTACGGCGAGGCAGTGGGCGGCGCTACAAGGCAAAGTTCCCATACAGTCTGATGAATGCGCCGATGTTGCTGCCGGCGCCCAACTCGGCGCTTCGAAGACGCCTCGACGAATGGTTCGAGGTTGAGGAGATTGTGCCCAATGTGGTTGGAGAGTTTGACGACAGCGCCTTGATGAAAGCATTTGGCGAAGCAGGCAAGGGCGTATTTGCGGGACCATCGGCGATCGAGAAAGAAATCTGTGCGATGTATCGTTCCAGCGTCATTGGCCGCACCGAGGGCGTGACCGAACAGTTTTATGCCATATCGCCCGAGCGTCGATTGAAACACCCCGCGGTCGTGCTAATCACCGAGACGGCGCGAGCCGACTTGTTTCTGAACGGCACGCAAGGCTCGTAGGACACACGGATACCGCGATGCGAAATCTTGACGGACTGTTGAGCAACAACCGGGCGTGGGCGCAACGATCAATGACACGGGACTCCTCTATATTCCTGTCGCTTGCGAAGAACGTTGCCGCTTCGCGCAGTAACTCTCGTTCCTTTTCCAGGCGACTACTCTCGCGATTCAAGGTCGCCAGCGCCTCGTTCGAAATTTTCGATGTCCGCGTGGGGAAAAACCAGATATTTCAGAATCCTCGATTCACGTACGCTGCAACTAAGCAATTTTGGCGTCGGCGCCTGGACACAATCGCCGCCGAAGACATTGCACGACGCGTTGTCGCTGAGTCTCAGCCGCTGCTGGAAAACTATGCCGGGATCGTGGCAATGTCAGACGTCGAGGTTGTGCGGGATGAGCATTTCTGAATTGCGTTGCCGGGGCTCCCAGTTGGTGGACACCTAACTCAGGGTGTATCCTGTTTCGCTGGAAAAACTGCTCATAGCACAAGCCGTTCCAGTTCCGTAGTTGCCGCGCGTGAAGGGTGAAAATGAGTTGTCGTTGCACGCCAACTCAGGCCACTGGAACGAGTTCTGAATCCGGTTCCTGGTTGATTTGCCGGAGTGTTTATTGGGGTAGTCGCGCAATTCACAGGCATGGAGATATTCGAAGTGGGAGGCATTGATGCAAAGCATTACACTCCGGCGACCTGACGACTGGCATGTGCATCTTCGAGACGATTCGATGCTGGTCATGGCGGTACCCAGGACTGCACAGGCATTTGGGCGAGCCATTGTGATGCCAAATCTTGATCCTCCTGTGATAACCAGTGATCAGGCATCAGCTTATCGCGAGCGGATTCGGCGCCTTATTCCAAGGGATTGCACGTTCGAACCGTTGATGACGTGTTTCCTGACCGATGAAACCAAGCCCGATGACGTTGCACAGGGTTTTGCTGACGGCGTCTTAGCCGCCGTGAAAATGTATCCGGCCCACAGCACAACAAATTCGGCGGCGGGAGTGAGTGAGATCAGTCGGGTCTATCCGGTGCTTGAGCGAATGCAGCAGATCGGTATGCCGTTACTAATTCATGGGGAAGTGACCGATTCTGAAATCGACATATTCGATCGTGAGAAGGTCTTTATCGATCGAATATTATCACCGCTGCGATCAGACTTTCCGGACTTGACGGTTGTGCTGGAACACATCACGACGTCAGATGCCGTGCAATTCGTTCGTGAAGCGGGTGACTCTATCGGTGCCACCATTACCCCTCATCACCTGATGATTAACCGTAACGCGATGTTCGACGGTGGAATTCGGCCGCACATGTACTGTTTGCCAGTTGCGAAGCGCGAGCACCATCGTTTGGCTTTGAGGGCGGCCGCAGTCTCTGGCGATCCACATTTCTTCTTGGGCACTGATTCCGCACCTCATCTGATTCAAGACAAGGAATCATCCTGCGGGTGTGCCGGAATGTTTACAGCGCCGGTCGCACTTGAATTGTACGCACAGGTCTTCGATGAGGAACAGGCGCTCGATAAGCTGGAGGGATTTGCGTCTCTTCACGGCCCGCAATTTTATAGCCGGCCAGTGAACACTGAACTCGTTACGCTTATCCGATCAAGTTGGCAACCGTCGAGAACGCTATCGGTCGGCGGCGATGATAACGTTCGTGTATTTTGCCCCGGAGGGACTTTGCATTGGCGCTATAAACAGTAGTCAGGAACCTTGGCTATGTTCGGTAACGTTAATTATCGGACCTGATTTTTGGGCAACACCGAACACTATTAATAATGAGTCACTTGTACAACGATACTGTGGGGGTAGGTGACCACAGTCAAAGTGAGCGTGCAACCATTCATCAGCAACCGCGAACTTGTCTTTCGATGTTGCCGCAGCGTAAAGCCGCTCTCTGGTTGTTAAAAGATCTTTGTTCGAGAATTGTTCGCCGGGCACCACCCGATCTGCAATTTTCTGCATGGGTAGCTGCAGGAACGGGTAAGCGCCGAATGCCTTGAACTGAATGACGAACATCTCTGAGTCGTCATGTGCAGAAATCGACAGATGGTTGCGGTGGAGGCCGGATACCCAGGCCTTTCGAAATGTCCCGCTGGGCTCGAGAGGCTTGTTGTCGCAGGTGTGGCGCTCGATGCCGTCCAGCTCAAATATTAGAAATACGTGGCCGGTGGGCACGACACGTTCAATAGAGTGATCGGGTTGAAAGCCTTTCGTAGTGAAACATTCTCTCGATCAGATCGTTAAAGGGTGCGGGTGGTTCGTGGGTCTCAGATACCATGTCCAATTTAGTCCAAGCTAACCAAGGTCTCTTCTTCAACCGCTATCGAGGCAGCACTTCCCACTCCGGTGTCGCTGCGCATCCGTACCCGGTAGTTGCCGACGGGCAAAGAGACGGCGTCGCCGTTCGACGTTCCGGTGGCGATTACATTGCCGTCGGCATCAAGTACCTCGAATGGTGCGTTTACGGCTTGACCAATGGCGTCAGCCAAATCGTCCGCATTCTGGGCATCGAGGTAAGTTCCATTACCCAGTTGCGCCCAGCTTTCAAAGGTTTTTCGCAGAGCGTACTCGTCGATAGCGAAACCGACGATATTCACGCGTACGTCAATATCGGATGCGGTCAGTTCTCGGATCGCCGCTTCCGGATCACCGTCGCAGGTCTCCTCGCCATCAGTCACAAGAACGACGACGCGCTCGCCGCTCACGCCGGCCAAATCCTCGCCCACCTTGGCCAATGAGGCGGCTATGGGTGTCTTGGACAACTCCTGTGGCTCGATCGCATTGATCGCCTTTATGACGGCAGCACTGTCGAGCGGCGCGAGAGGAATTTCCAAATCTGTACGACACGAACGTGGTTCTTTTTGTCCGAAGGCCCTGAACGCGAACGGTGTACCAGCAGGGATCGTCTCGGATACCAGCGTCACTAGCGCTTCCCGCGCAATCTCGATCCGAAAACGATCATCGAGTTTCTGCCACATCGAACCGGATGCGTCCAATATCACCAGGACGCCAGAGTTTGAGCCGAGTTGTGCCGTCTTCGACGACACTACACGCAAGCTGCCGTAGCTCGCGCCGGGTGTCACTTTGATGATCTCGCGTGCTAATTCACGATTGTTCATCATGTAGATCACGGGGTACTCGCCGGGCTTTTCGGGAGCCTTTAGTGTGACGGGATTGCCTCGACGCGTGTATGCATAGCTGCCTGAAACGCCTTCTATTTCGAGCTCAATGTAGTCGCGCGCATTGTCTGGGCCTTCCCAACTCACATCAAATTCGCTGCGCGCAATGACCGATTCGGGCACGATTATCGAGGCTGAAATTGGCGTGACCTTCAGCGGCACTGTAGTGAGGATTACGTCCTTGTTGCCCTTCTGAATGTAGCGGATGGCGTAGTCGCCCGCAGTGTCGGGTGCCACCAACTCTACCGGCTTGTCCCGGGCACTCTGGTAGCCGTACTTGTAGTCGATGCCTTCAGCATCGACGTCACCGATCGCGACATAACCGTGGCTGCCTTCTGGTTTCGTGAATGCGACCTTGAATATTGCGCCGGCAACCACTGTAGTGGGCGCGTCCAGCGTCGCGCCGACGCTACCGACCACGATGCTCGCCTCGGCCAGATCGCGTTTAGACTGTCCTGCTACCTGACCGGTCATGATGTAACGAACAAGGTATCTACCGGGTGCTGTCGGTGCTGTGAGCTTGGCGGGATTCCCTTTACGCGTGTATACGTAGCCGTAGGTGTAAGAGTAGGGCGCGCCATCCATGTCCGTTAGCCCGATGAAGTCCTGCATCGTATCGGGTCCGTCCCAGGCAACCTCAAATTGAGCGCCGGCCTCGACAGGGGCAGTTGGTGGCGTCAGGGTTGCACTCACTTCGGTTACCGTGAATGTTGTTTCTGCCAGCTTTCGGTCGCGCGGCTTGCCCGAAAGTATATAGCGCAAGCTGTATTCGCCGGCGAGAATGGGTGCGAGGAATTTAACGTCGCCCGCATCGTTGCCTTTGCGCGTGTACACGTAACCGTATTTGTAGTTATTGTCCTCTGAGCCCGGATCGGTCATCGCAATATAGTCAAGCTGGTGCATTGGCCCGGAAGTTCGCACATTGAACTCGTTACCGGCTACCACGCTGGCAGGCGCCGAGATTGCCGCGGTTACTTCGGTGACAACGAATGTCTCCTCGGCCACCACCTCCGGGGGAGTGCCGTCCGTAACGTAGCGAACTGCATACGTGCCAGGTTTCACCAGTGCTTTGAACTCTAAAGGACTTCCTCTTGAAACTCGGGAATAACCATGCGTGTAGCTCTTGGCGTCAGCGCCCACGTCGGTGTAATAGATGTAGTCCTTGGCCGTGTCCTTGCTATCCGTCGTGAACTTGACCTTGAACGCGCCGCCGGCCGCGACTTCGGCCGGCAATTCGAGCGTGACTTCCTGTGCTCCGGCGGTCATTAACCACGAGACAGAGAGGGCTGCAACAATGGCAATTCTTCGAGTTCGCGGCATGACTATTACTCCATTACTTTCTTTCCAAGAAGTCTACAACGCAGTCAGTCTTGTTCTGCAGGATCTCTTGTCGTATAGATCGTGACAACAAATCCTTCTTGCTCACTAAAATGATCAAGATGAGTATAACTGGACGAAGACGAACTGCTTTGTCTGCTTGAGTTTTGTTGAACCTTCGCGAGGTTCTCGTATGAATTGGTTGCAACAAGTTTGCACATTGTTGTCTTGCAAACTATCGAATCGATTGAAGCCGCGCCATAAGGCGTGTTCTTCAAGAAATCCTCTTGTAACCTCAATTCCTCGTTGTAGCTCCACGACGAATCTGTCGGCTCTGCTGCGATTCGGTCGTCATATGATTGGCGGTAGTCGCTGACTCTAGCAGCGAGATCGGCCGCATCCAGATTGATTCCGATTTGGGTGTCAGGCGACGCTGCATCATCGCGAAACCCGCCATCCAAGCTGTTCGAATCGTCGCTTGGCAACGGTGATTGCGATACATCTCCGGCCATAACATTCTGAACAGCATCGGGCGTAGCTGCCTGAGGCGCCTCATTATCAAACTCGGCAGACTTGCCGTCTCTCATTGCCTCGAAATTGTCGATTAGCGCGTCGCGTTGGCTCTTGGGTGCAGCTGAATTATCAATCGAACTGTAATTGGCGCGCAGTATTTGCCACGTAATAAGCGACCCGATTATCGCACCTATCAGCGTTAGCCCGATTCCAGCGATTAGGCTTCTTGGCATCCTATATGAACAGTGGGCGCGAGACCTACTTGTTGCGTATTTCCTGCATGGCCTCATTCATCTTGAAAAAAACGATAAACAGCTCGCACCAGATGCGGGCAAACACCAAGCCGACGAGCATGCCAAGGAAACCTAATATCCCACCACCGTTAAAGGTATAGCCAAGGCCACCAACGACGATACCTACCAATAAGACCCAGTAAACAACTGTAATGATTTTGGGCGTGATCATGTTATCCAGAAACAGAATGTCTTTCATTACGTACCCCTTAGTGTGTTGTTGTTATTTGTGGAGCCACTTCAGTTACAGAGTATAGGTGCTGCACGAAGCAATTGCTGGAGGTGCCAGGCCGGCCGAGCCATTAACGGCTAATCACATAAGCGTATTAATATGCGTATAATGTATATTATGTTAAATGGGATATGTGCTGGCCGAAGACAGTCCTGATGGGCCCTCGCTGGGCCCTGGTCACTTCTCTCGTACAAAATGGCACGATTTGTCGTACAAAGCCCCGACCAGGTCCAATATGTATATTGAAGTCGAACTCAACTGGCTTGATTTCATCCCGCCAAACACTTTTCATCATGAATTTGGCGTCTTAAATAAATCACTATGAATTGCTGAATTCACCATCTCATGATGAATTCATCTTTCAACTAGTAAGTGTTCCATAAAAGTATGGAACCAGGTTCGGTGGAACACTGATTCATGGAATCGACTCAAATTAGGTACCACGAGAGTGCCCTAGATTTAATTGGCGCGCATGCCAACCGCCAGAATGCCACGATTCGAAGTCCCTTCATCAAGGTAGACCGAACAGCTCAATGAACTCCTCAAAACTAGAGGTGTCAGGTATATTTAATGCAGCGACAAATAAACCTGATACCTTTTAACCCTTAGCTCGCCCACGGTCGTCAGCCGCGTCAGACCGTTGGTTGTTCACGCCCTGGCTCAGGTGGAGGGTTTTTCCAGATGTCCACCGAATCCGTATCGCATGGCGGATAACATGCGATTCTGAAAGTCTGCCTCACCGCGGGAGCTAAACCGCTCGTAAAGCGCCGTCGTCAGTACTGGTGCCGGAACCGCCTCGTCAATCGCCGCTTTGATCGTCCAGCGCCCTTCTCCGGAGTCCGAAACCCGACCGGCGAATTTTTCGAGGTTCTGATCCGTTGCCAATGCCGCTGCTGTAATGTCCAGCAGCCAGGACGAGATCACGCTGCCACGCCGCCAAACTTCGGCGATTTCCGCTACATCAAGGTCGTACTGGTACAACTCGGGATTCCGCATCGGTGTCGTTTCGGCGTCGATTTCGTGAGTCTCTTTGCCGACATTAGCCGAGCGTAGTATTCCAAGGCCTTCAGAATAGGCGGCCATCAATCCGTACTCGATGCCGTTGTGCACCATCTTGACGAAATGCCCGGCGCCAGCCGGCCCGCAATGAAGATAGCCGTGGTCAGCGGTTCCGGCATTTCTGTCGCGCCCCGGCGTTTGTTCGGCAAGGCCCTTACCTGGCGCAAGCGTTGCAAATATTGCATTCAAATGCTGGACGATATTCTCTTCGCCACCGATCATTATGCAGTAGCCTCGCTCGAGGCCCCAGACACCGCCGCTTGTGCCTACATCAACATAATGAATATCTTTCGCCGCAAGTTCCTTAGCGCGGCGAATGTCATCGACGTAATACGAGTTGCCGCCGTCAATCAGGATGTCACCAGGTTCAAGCAGCGGCAGGAGTTGCTGGATTGTTTTATCGACGACTGCGGCCGGAACCATCATCCATATAACTCGCGGCTTGGCGAGTTGCTCGACATAGTCTTCAAGTAAGTTCGCGCCGGTCGCGCCTTCTGCAACCAATGTTTTGACCGATTCTGGTGACAGGTCAAATACAACACATTGGTGACCTCCACTCATAAGTCGGCGAACCATGTTCGCGCCCATGCGGCCCAGTCCAATCATTCCGATCTGCATAGCTTCTGCTCCTTCGTCATTCGCGGCTTAACCGTATGAGGCGTCATCATCCCACACGCGGAACCCGCCTGTGAATGCATCGGCATTCGTGCCACGCCGACAGCCGCTTGACAAATTGTCGAGCTTCTCTACATTGCCGCCCCCAAGCAAAATCTTATGCGGTTCCATGGCAGCACGAAACTGCTCGATAACGTTCACGACATGCTTCTGCCACTTTAGCCGGTTTGTCCATTTCGGCGAGAATCTCAATGTTGTCGATTGCGTGGATACCGCTCATTGATCAAGCCTTATTGAATTCGATATCTACTAAACCACCCAAAGACCAATTTCTTTACATCCTTACATGTACCCCATCATTTTTACCCAGAGACTACTCCCCAACTATTACACAAAAGTTAGCCCTTAACTTTGCCGAAATCTTGGCCCCTACCCGGCCTGGCTCTCCCGGCCCTACTTCGCATACGAACGGGCTTTGCAGCTTGATAGGTTGCTGTTCGGGTCGAACTCGAACCACTTGAGCTTACGCCCATAGGCCGCCGCCAAGTCGGCCTGTCGTTTCATGGCATCTGGGTCAAAGTCTAGGCTCGAGTTTTCCAGGCACAGATCACTCGGGATGTAGGTGAACGCCGTGTTCACCATACTCTGAGCACCGCGTCGCGACAGTTCATAGTCGATGTGGTAGATCGCACCGTTCATCGACTCCGACATGAGGGCATCGAGCGAACGCAGCGCGATTGGTACCACGTGATTGTCGACCGAGCCCGGTGCGATTCCCAGTTGACCGTTGACGATCACAAAGGCGTTGAACCGAACAAGGTCACCGACACGTATCTCCTTGCTCGCGTCCATGCCGAACTGTTGGACGTTGGTTGCTAATGCAAGATCGAGTAAGCGACCGAAGGCAACAAATATGTTCTCGCGCGTGCCGCCATCAACGTACAAGGCTGGTCCCTGGTTGTCGGTAATCTCGACGGGCGGAAACGCGACCGGGATTGTCGCCGATGCCAGGAGTACCATGCGGTAGAGGTTGAGGAGCTCCTTCCCTTGCGGTGACTCGTTGCCGGCTTTCATGTACGCCGCGGCTATTGCCGTTAGATCCCATTCCCGAAACTTCCCGGTGTTGAGACTGACCGCGCCAACGCACAGGAGTCGCCCCTTCTTTTGCGCATCAACGGCCATGAGGAGTTCGTGGCTTACTTGCGACCCAATCTGATTGGACAGCGGGCTCGATTTCAGGACCGAGTTCGAAAACGGAATCGAGAGCGAGAAGCGCTTCTTCCAGACCATGTCACTTGTGGTCGTTGTATAGATGTCGTAGATACTGTCATAGTCACCAATGAACGCATAGGTTGCCTGCAACGCGCCGGTACTCACCCCGGTGACCACATCAAAGGTTGGCATCGGCACCCCCTTGGCATCCGCGTCGGGTTCTTGCCAGCCCTTTAAGTACCCGGCACCCCAGGCGCCGCGCGCGCCACCGCCGGATAGCAAGAGGAGGTTGACCGATCGATTTTGTTTCGCCCGGGCCCCGATATTGAGTCGATCAAAAAGCGCCTCTTGACTTAGATCGCAGCCGTACTGCTCGTCACCCGGCACGCGCGCGACCCCACCCGGTCCTGCACACCCTGCCAGCACCAGGGCAGCCAACGACAACGCGACGACGATGAGACAATGGGCACAGTGATTCATCATTGCATACTCCGATTTGGGCGGACAGCGGTGCTTAACAAATAGTAATTAGTTGGGCACCAGCGCTTGCGCTCGCAACAATTAACCAAGCGGATTTGAAATCGAAGCAGCGCCCAAGCTAGGCAATTTCCGGCTGATCGGCCGCCTCCAGATGCCAGGCGAACCCCGTGTAATGAGCAACAATATCGCGGCTGCAAGGACGAGAATCGCGACACTCCACTCCTCCTGTTTTTTTGTTCTTATAGATTCAGTATAGACACAAATTCCCAAATGCGGTGAATCTGGACGAAAATCTGTCGATATTGAGGCAGGAACTCGATCTGAATGGCGTCGACTGACAGCTTTATTCCGGCGGCTGAACTAGGGCTGGGAGCGGCAATTACGCCCGATTGTCGAACCTGGGTTAATCCTGATCTCTTCCGGTGAAATCGACAGAACAACTTCGATCTTAACTTTTGACCATTACTTAACAATCGATTTCTAATGCAGCGGCCCACCGCAAACATCGACTCGGTGACGCTTACCAGACCCTAGATCAGTGACAATACTTTCCCGAAGTTCCAATCGTTGTGATTTGAGATCGTTGAGCAAGAGTAATTTGATTCGATTGAGCTCCGGGTGGTCCTGTAGACCCTCCCAGTACATACCGTAGTCGATGACATTCAGATCACGCCAACCCTTCTCGAAAGCAAGGTCAAGATTTTCAACTAAAGGTGTCAGGTTTATTTGATGCAGCGACAAATAAACCTGACACCTTTTAACCTACACAGCCTCGGCCGATTGCGGCCTGTCGCAACACAACGCGCCATTGGGGATATCTAGCTTGAACCCGAGATATCCCTCCGCGATGAGCAGGCCTCCGTTGTATAGCTGCGGAAGATTGAGTGATCGATACCGTTAATTGAAAATCTGATCCTTCCTGGCATCTTACTGGCTCGACACCACATCAAATCCTACTTCGACGGACAGGAGTTCCTCTACCGACTGACGACAGAGTTGTCGTCGTCAGTCGAGGAGTAGCCCGGTATTCCTAGCCCGTATCCTGCGCTTTAGGATTGCGGACGCTTACCCGGTATCCCGTGCTGCTCGTGCATTCACCGACCTGCTGCGTAACGGTCAGGATATCGACGCCGGTGATTGCACGTTTCAGCATGATGATCGTGCCGCTGCTGTCACCCAGCTCGTCGCCAGTATCGTCGTAGACTCGAATGCGCGCACCCGGCACTGCACTCGTCACGACAACCCAGCCGCGACCAACAATCGGATGCTCGATCAGCGGCGCGGGCAGTTCATCGCAACCGACAGCCGGCACGCCGGTAAACACCGGGCCGTCTGTGCATAGTGTCTGGCCAACGGACAGAACATCGCCGGTCGACAACGGGCTACCCATCCTGGTTGCGACGTCGTAATCGGGCATCCAGCTTATTGGAGTTTCGAATTTGCCAATGTCACCAAAACTGTTTTCAGCGACGCTGGTGACAGCGCCGTACGCGAGGTTGTTAATCGTGACTAGTTCCTGGCCGTTAAACGTGATGTCAGGATTCAGACCGGCCGTTGGCATCGTCGAGGGTGCCGCAACCGCATCTTCTTCGCCTGACACGTCGCTATCGTCACCGCACATTGAGGCCTGCGCTGTAAACTTGTCGCCGATCACGAACGGCCGCTTGAAGGGTCGCATCATCGTCCAGTCGTAGCTGCCGGTTGTGTATGTCAGCGGGTCGCCTCCATTGCTGAAAATCGTAACTTTGGCGCCGCCGAGATGACGTACCGCAATGACACCCGCGCACTCATGAATCAACACCGGATCGATGCTTGGTGTTGGCACGCCGGCGGGATAGTCATCTGTGTAGTCCTTCACCGTGAAAACCGCTGAGTCCGCAGAGGCACCTCCCGACTCCTGGCGGGCAAATACCTCATCAGTTGCTACCAGTGCAGGCACATCGAAATTCAGCAAGTTGGGGTTGCGTGATTCGATAGGCGGATCGACAGCTGTGCCATTGACGAACAGCGTGACTTTCGCGTCGAGTATCGTGCTTCGCACGGATACGCGCTCGGTGCAGCTATACAGTGGATCAATCACGATCGGTGCCGATATGTAACCCGTATCATCGTCGAAATCGACGTCAACGACGACACCACCGCCGGTCGGTGGATTGTTGCACGCTGCTTTCATCGCATCGATGTGCGCCATGTACGAACTCTTGTCCGCGCCGAAAGGCGGCATCGTCCGCTTGCTGGCATCCGGAGCGGTCCCCCCATAAACAGCTTCTGTAACCGCGGTCCCTAATACCGTCCCGCAATAGCCCGATAGTTCGTTCGACAACTCCGGGAACCTGCCGGCGGAGCCTACTCGGTGACAGGAGTCACAGCGTCCAGCCGAAGACACGGCATCGAGAAGATTTGTAGGGCCCGGGTTCTGAGGCCAGCTCGCGTCTACAAGTGGATCTGGCCAGCCGCCCGGAAGGGGTGCGAGGCCGGCGAACGCCGATTTCTCGGGATGCACTACGTACGGATTCTCTCCGGCGTGGCAATCGGTACAGGTGCCCTGACCGTTCGTCGCGAGATCGGTGCCACCGACGAACTTGTCGATGCCTACTTCCTCGTCGCGCGTAAATGTTTCACCGCGAGGATTGTCAAAGAAGCAGGATTTGTTGCTTTGGGTGCCAAGACAAATGATCCCCAGTAGATTGGCTTCATCGCCGCCGCCGGGATATCGCGGCAGTGCCAGGCATATGCCAGCCGGTGAATCGCTCTCATATAAGTGCAACTCCGCCGTCGACGCTCCACTGATAAATTCCTTGTCGAAACTGTCGAGAAACGTCCACTCGTCCGAGAACATTGCTTCCGGCACCGGAACGCCGGCCTCGCGGCACTCGGCAACATAGGCCTCGCCGCTGTTGGTCGTAATCGCGTAAACAACGAAACCAGCTTCCCCAAGTTCTTCCGCCGTTTCCTCATCGTCTACGCCCTTCGCCCACTCGCGGCGATCTTCGGGAACTTTCCTGTTCTGGAGCTTAAGGTAGTAATGCCAGCGTAGCGCATTGTTCACAGTGGTTAGATGAGCAACCCTTTGCGGTTTGCGTTTCGCAATCAGCCAGTCGATAAATAACGCGTTGGCGTAGATCTTGTCCTTAACCAGTTCGTAGACCACTTTGCGGCTGCGTTGTGCGTCCGCCGCATTGTCGTCGCCCTCCAATAGCAAACTAATGTAGTAGCCCTGCGCCCGTCGGATGAACGTCGTGTCGGGCGCAATCTCCTTGCCGTCCACATCGATAAATGCAGCGTGCCCCACGGCCATAATGGGGTCGGAGCTGAATGGTTCAGGCTCTGGCTTTGTGCAGGCACCGACGACGACAACTATCGCGAGCAGAAGGAATGTGATCGGCCTAGTGTTCGGTAAGTGTATTTTCCGTCTCCGTTTGATTCCTGAGCTGGTTCAAAAGGGCCTTCTTGTTTGATTTTTCCCAATTGAGGTCTCAGACTGACCAACTATAGCCTAGTATTTCGTATTTGCTCGAATATCGGGCAATTGAACGAAGGCGACCAACGCTCGGATAGTCCATTCGCATTCAGGAGCCGGCCCAATGTCCAAGAAAAATAACAAACGAGACCCAGCGCGAGGTATCACCACCCAGATGCTGCGTGGTGGCAAAGCATTACCTCGAAAATTGGTACAACAATGCGTCACCGATCTTCGCAAAAATAGAGAGTCACAGATAGACAAGAGAAGTTCGGCTGAGCAAACGTTGACGAAGCACTTTGGCCTGGCGCAAGACCTGGCGAAACCGACTGCCGGCAGTGCACGTGCCGATCGGGCACAGAACAGTTTGCTCAAAGCGCACGAAAAACTTTCCAAACAAAAACTGGCGATACCAAATATCCTGGATGGTTTCGGCCCCCTGCTGCCGGGGCAAATCAGTGCTACCGTCACGCCACCCTTTGACTACGATGTCAAGATCCCGACTGTACTAGCCGGCAACCCGCCCACACTTCAGGGTAGTACCGACAAGAACACTGGCAAGATGAGCCTCAGCGCGTTAACGAATACGGCTCGCGGATTCAACGGCGGGAGCATGTACACGACGGTGGGCATTTACTTTCATCCGCCGGGCAGCGGCACTCTTACTATTTCCGCGGCGCCAAAGTATTCGTTTCAATGGTGGACTAACTCGCTGCACCCCACAGACCTAGTGAGGTCCTTTGGACAATTGGGGCTGACCGTCTATGGCGTTGATGTAGCAGGCCAAACGGCCGGGCAACTTGGCACAATCGAGGCTACCGCTGGCGCCGAGTTTTTCTCGTGGGACGAGACTCAAAGTGGCCAGGTACATCTTGATTGTGGATTCGACGTGCAAACGGGGGTTGTATCCGCACAGCTAAACGTGAATCGCAATCTGGTGTACTTGCTGTTCGTAGATGCCGATGTGCACGTCGAGGGCGTTGGCTGGCCGGGAAGCGTCGCAGGAGCGAAGCTCACTGTGAATGTACCTTATATAAGGTACGATTTCCTGGCGCAGCAGCTCATCCAGCGGTTTTAGGGCAACGTAAACAAAATCGGATCGTCATGAAAGCTTACGGGTTCTGCCTCCTCATCACGTAAACAACGACGATGATGAGCAGAACGATCAACAGCCAACTGAACCAGTTGAACAAATCGCCAACGGATACTTGCGGTTCCGGCCACGGCAGACTCTTGGCCAGGCCGCCGAGCGTCACGTCTAACTCGGCACCAACCGCCATGCTGGTTGGCAATTCCAACACTTGCGAATAGGTACCATCGGCGTTGTCGGTCACGGGATCGGCAGCACTTCCGTGTTCCACAAGGAATCCTTATGCAACGTAAGCCTTCGGTGAAACTTGCGCTGACCGCACCGCGATGTCGGTTGTGTTTTCGATCAGCGGGCGGGATTAGATGTCAAACCCGGAATTGGCTGAAGAAGTTTTTGGCCCGGCAGGCATTATCGTTCGTGCAGCCGACGCAGATGTCCGGCAAACTGTCTTCAACGTGATTGAACCGCTATTTCCATGCTGACAGCAATCCGCGAATAAGAAAATGGTGTCAGATCACTGCTGTCCCATAAACTTCACGTGAAGGCCAATTGTACTTGAGGATCTGGTGGATTGGGTCTGGGCGGGTCTCCGTGCAGCAGCGCCAGCAGATCCCTTCGCATGAACAAATTGAGTTGCAGCAGTCGTAGAATTTGCTGCATAGATGCCGGTGCTTTGGATAAGTACTTTAAGTAAGCGAGCAGCAGGGAAATACAAACGGCTACCCACACCTGGGTCATGACCGCGTTTTGGCTGGTACCGAGAAAGGTTTTGATTTTCAGGTTCTGCTTGATCCACTTGAAGAACAATTCGATCTGCCAGCGTTGCTTGTAAATCGCAGCAATGGTCGAAGCGGCCAAGGTAAAGTTGTTGGTTAGGAACACGTAGCGTTGTCCGGATTCAGCGTCAACATAGCTGACACGGCGCAAGTGCGGTAAGGCCTCGCGTTCGGATTTCTGCCCAGTCAAGGCGATCGTCTGATCGGCACGAAGGCCTTTGGACTTATCCACCCGCCGACGCTCTGTGACACGGTAGCGGGTGTTCTTGCGCGCACGCGTAACGAAGAAAACCCCTTGTTCTGACAGGGTTTTATACCAGCTGTAGTCCAGATACCCTTTGTCCATTACAACAATGCTGCCCTTCGGCAAGCGACGTTTTCTCGCCTCAGTGACTTCATGCACCTTGCCATCGGTCAAACTCATAAATGCCGGAATGCCGCCGTCATGATCGAGTCCCATGTGCAGCTTCAGGGCCCCGTCGCGCTTGCGGAACTTCGCCCACGGGAAAATCGATAGTGACAATTCAATGCTTGAAGCATCGAGTGAGTAGAGTTTGTTTTTGAAGCGGAAACCGTGACGTGGTGCCATCGAACTGCACTGAGCATAGAGTTTGCCAAACAGCACTTCGTAGAACTCACAGGGCTGCTGTTCGTTCACCCGAGCCAATGTCGAACGTGTGACCCGTCCAGTACCCAGGTGATAGTGCGATGCGCTCTGCGCATTCAAATTACTGACAATATCGCGAAGGCTTCGCCGCCCTGCCAGCTGCCCGGTCGCTAGTGCTACAAACTGCGACCAGCGACTGGTTTTTCGAAAGCAGCGCCCTCGGTGGTGCGATTTAGCCAGGGTCTCAAATTGATGTCTCGGCACCAATCTCAGCAGTTGTGCAAACACGGTGTTATGATGAGACAAGGCTTGGTTCCTCCTATGGATACAGTGGTTTGGTGAGACAACTCATTGTATCAATTTGAGAAAACCAAGCCTTTTTTATTTCTTCTTTGTGGGACAGCAGTGGTGTCAGATCTATTTAATCCGAGTTGCAAATAGTCACGCGGCGAAGTTCTTTAGACCTACAAAATAAATCTGACCCCTTTTATCTCGCTGGAACGTCAATTGGAGTCTCAAGTTTGGTTACGAGTTCGCTGCCGCCACCGCAGGCCAACGCCTGAGAATTCTCGCCGAGGCCTACGACGGCTTTACGCCCCACGGCCAGTTTTACAATACCGAAACCGAATTCTACGGTCTGGAGCTATACTTCGGCTATTGAGACCTATTAAGGGATACTGCTGCGCATGAAGACCGACAACACAGTACACCCGCGAAGTCCGAAAAGCCTCGCCAAACGTCTCGATTACCTGATACGGACGCGACTTTGGGCACAGATTCTTGTGGCTATGGTGCTCGGCGTCTCCGTCGGCTTGCTCCTCTCGCCGAGCGGGGGCGCAATTGTCTCACCCCCTACTGCCGACATAATTGCCGGTTGGCTGGCGCTGCCCGGCACGCTGTTCCTCTCGCTTATCCAGATGGTCGTTGTACCACTGGTCCTCTCGTCCATCGTGATCGGCATTGCCGGTGGTGGTAGCACCGGTTTTCTGCGACGCGTCGGTCTACGAATAGCACCTTACTTCGTTGCCACAACTGTTGTTGCGGTGCTTATTGGCGCGTCATTGGCCCTTTGGATTGAGCCGGGAAGCTACATCGACATGGGCGCGGTATCAGTGCAGAACGAGGCCGCCGTCACTGTTGATGTGGATACAAATACACTATCCGCCGATCAATCTCTTCCTGAACGGATAGTGAGCATTATTCCAACAAACCCAATGGACGTCATTTTAAAACGCTCCATGTTTCAGATCGTCGTCCTTGCTATTTTCCTTGCGGTCGCGCTCGCATCGATTACGCCGGCCCGGGCGAAACCGATCATGGAGTTGGTCGCGTCTCTACAGGAAATATCGATGAAAGTGGTTAGTTGGGCGATGGCGATCGCGCCGTTAGCCGTATTCGGCTTGCTTGCACAAGTTAGCGTTCAGGTTGGGCTGGAAGCACTGGTCGGCATGTCAGTCTATGTAGGTACGGTGCTACTTGGATTGTTGGCGTTGCTCGCGTTTTACGCGATCATTGTTGGTGTTGTCGCACGTCGGTCGCCACTATATTTTCTGGCCAACATACGAGACGTACAGCTACTGGCGTTTTCCACGTCGAGTTCGGCGGCCGTGATGCCGCTGTCGATGGAGACTGCCGAAAAGAAGTTAGGTGTTAGCCCCGCCATCGCGCGCTTCATCATTCCACTCGGCGCCACCGTGAACATGGATGGCACTGCGCTTTATCAAGTAATCGCAGCTGTTTTTCTTACGCAGCTGTTTGGCATTGACTTAAGCTACCCGGAACTGGCGCTGTTGGCAGCGACCACCGTCGGTGCCTCAATTGGTGCACCGAGCACGCCCGGTGTTGGTATCGTAATTCTGGCGACCATAGTACAAAACTTGGGCGTGCCTGCCTCGGGTATCGCTTTGATTCTTGGCGTCGATCGAATTCTCGATATGTCACGAACCGCTGTAAATGTGTCAGGAGATCTCACCGCGTGCCTGGTGATGGAGCGTTGGTTGAATAGCGACGCCGTTGCTGAGAGCGACCGCGAGAGCTGAACCTCGGCAATGGATAAGTGCCCTGCCCAATTCTCAGGCAAGGGTTAATCCCCAACTTTTGACCACTAGTTAACAATCGTTTTCTGATGCAGCGGCCCACCGTAAACATCGACTCGGTGACGCTTACCGGACCTTCAAAGATCTGTGACAATACCTTCCCGAAGTTCCAATCGTTGTGATTCGAGATCGTTGAGCAAGAGTAATTTGATTCGATTGAGCTCCGGGTGGTCCTGTAGACCCTCCCAGTAAATACCGTAGTCGATGCCATTCAGATCACGCCAACCCTTCTCGAAAGCAAGGTCAAGATTTTCGATGGCGTTCTCCACATCGCCAAGCAACACGTAAATTTCCGCAAGGCGTACGAATAGGGCTGGTGTCGCCCAGCCGTTTTCACGAGCCCCCTCAACCAGGTTTAGACACTTGCTCAACAATGCATCGGCCTCCTCGTCCCGGCCCAGCCTGCGATACGCTAAAGCCAGTATTTTGAGCGTGGCAATTTCGTCATAAGTTTTGCTTTCAATGCCCTCTTCGCCACCCGCGGCCCAATTCAACAACTCAGCCGCCCTCTCGTTGTTGCCCTTGATAAGCATCGACCGACCATAACGATAAACGTGCGCCACCTCCCCTCGACTGAGTGGATCCCCAACGTTCTGGTCAATCGTCTGGAATTGCTCGGCTGCATATTCGTTGAACGAATCAAAATCTCTCGTCACCAGCCAGAACCCGACCTGAGCGCTTTGCACCTGGGAATCATCAGGGAACGCTTCAAGAGCGTTTTTCAGAACCGCCTTCGCATCGTCAGTCAGCCCAATAGTTACGTACGCCGTAATCAGAGTCGTAACGTTCAGCGTATAATCGGGAGAGTCCCGCAATACTCTTTCACCGTTTTGAACTGCTTCGACAAGCCTTCCATAGTTGGTCAGCCAGTGTGTCATTGCGGCTTTGGGCGTGCGAATTTCCGGATCGATGTCCACGGATTTTTGTATGAACTGGTAGCCGTCATCGAACCGACCCATCAGCATCAGCAGCGCGCCAAGATTGAAACTCAAGTTGGCATTTAGGGGGTCCATCGACTGGGCACGCAGGTACGCGGCGGATGCTTTCTTGAGCCGGCCCTGCGCGACGAGAGCGAGGCCGTAGTTGACCTGGCCGCCGAAATAGTTCGGATTGATCGCTAACGCAGTTTCATAGTGTTCGTTGGCCTCGATATATCGCGCTTGCCTGCTTTTCAACAATCCAAGCGATGCGTGTGCTTGCTCGAGGTCAGGTTGCAGTACAAGCGCAGTGTCGAGAAGGGCCGCGGCCTGATTCGTTGCATCATCGATCGTCATGCCGCCATAGTAGGTCAGTAGCAAGTATCCATAGGCCAGCGCGTCGTACGCGAGGGCAAAATCGGGTGCTAGTTCGATAGCCCGCTGCAGATATTTGTTCGATTCACTCACTGATTCAGCGGAGTAGACCCGTCGTGCGGCCATGGCCTGGAGGTACAAATCGTAGGCTTCGGGATTGTCAGTGGGAACTCGATCCAGCCGCTCCTGCTCATTCATTTTCAAGCGGACTTTCAGTGTAGCGACGATGGCTTTAGCAATCTCGTCCTGTACGAGAAATATGTCGTCCAGGTCCCGATCGAATGTTTCGGACCAGAGGTGATAGCCGTCGTTCGCATTGATGAGCTGTGCGGTGATTCGCACTCTGTTCCCGACTTTTCGCACGCTGCCTTCGAGCAACGTTCGAACGCCGAGTTCAAGACCGATTTTTTGCGCCGATTCGGCCTTGTCCTTGAAGTAGAAAGACGACGTCCGCGCCGGCACAAATAGATCCGGGATCCTCGCGAGCTCGTTCAGAAGCTGCTCGGTCATCCCGTCACTGAAATATTCATTGCTCTGGTCGTCGCTCATATTCACGAACGGAAGCACAGCAATGGAGTTTTCCGGAATGTCAGTAGTCAATTCCGATACGACCGGGCCCTCGCGACTATTCAACACTTCTACGACAACGCCGAAACCAACGCCGACGCTTGCCAAGGCAAGAACAGACAATACGCCGTAGTCCATGTGGCTCAGCGCCCGGCTTTCACCGGCAGGGGCAGTTCGTCGAACACCTCGTATCGATAGGTCGTAGTACCATCCAAATACGATCGCAACGGGGAAAATCAGGACAGCGCCGGTCCAAACAAATCGGATCGATTCCTGAGGAATTCGCCAACCGGGAAAAAGAGTCGCGGCGACCTGCAGCACGATCCATGCGCCGACAATGTACAGTGCGAACACGCCGAGCAGTTCGCGACGTCGC
>RCNF010000420.1_pt1 | contig 21475 bp, 17 predicted proteins | sample 2041311 | NCBI WGS metagenome assembly RCNF01 (sample SAMN09708228, study PRJNA481090) | Marine sediment metagenome, whole genome shotgun sequencing project. | biome: marine sediment; feature: ocean; material: sediment; isolation source: Sewage treatment plant 2 marine sediment (STP2) ... | reverse complement strand
ATGCGATGGTCGGTGACCCGGCTCTGGGGGAAGTTGTAGGTGCGGATCTTGGCGCTGCGGTCGCCGGTGCCGACCTGGCTCTTGCGTTCGGCGGCAATCTTGGCCTCATGCTCCATGATCGCCTTTTCCAGCAGACGCGAACGCAGCACACCCATGGCCTTGGCCTTGTTCTTGTGCTGGGATTTTTCATCCTGGCACTGCACCACCACCCCGGTGGGAACGTGGGTGATGCGCACGGCGCTGTCGGTGGTGTTGACCGACTGGCCGCCCGGTCCCTGGGCCCTGTACACGTCGATGCGCAGATCCTCGGTCCTGATGTCGATATCGACTTCCTCGGCCTCGGGCAAAACCGCCACCGTCACGGCCGAGGTATGGATGCGGCCCTGACTCTCGGTGGCCGGCACGCGCTGCACGCGATGCACGCCGCTTTCCCAGCGCAGCATGCCGAAGGCGCCTTCGCCGCGTACGGCGTAGATCACTTCCTTGAAACCCCCGCTGGTCCCTTCGGTGGCGTCGATCATCTCGGTCTTCCAGCCCTGCTTCTCGGCGTAACGCAGATACATGCGGCCGACTTCCTCGGCGAACAGGGCGGCTTCGTCTCCGCCGGTGCCGGCGCGCACTTCGAGAATGGCGTCGCGGTCGTCGTTGGGATCATGAGGTAAGAGCGCCGTTTCCAGTTTCTGGGCGGCTACCACCAAGGCAGGCTCGAGAGACGACAGTTCGTCATGGATCATCTCCACCATGTCCGGATCGCTCTCGGCCTTCAGGAGTTCCTTGTTGTCGGCGACCTGCTCGGTGAGCAATAGCCACTTCTCCCCGAATTCCAGCTGCTTGCGCACCCGCGAATGTTCCCGGGTCAATTTCTGATACTGGGTCTGGTCATTGAGCGCCGCGGGGTCGGAAAGCTTTTCCCCCAGCTTGGCATATTTTTCACGGAGGGTTATGACGTTGGCTTTCAAGCCGGCGCTCCTTCTTCCTCGACCTCATGTCCTACGGGAATATCATAAAAGGTGCGCTCGGTGAAGTCATCCGCTTCCGGGGTCAGCACCGCCCGCAGTGCCGCCATGCCGACGGTCAACTGGTCGTCGTCCGGTTCGCTGGTGGTGATCTTCTGCATCATCAGGCCGGGAAAGATGAACGGTTTGATCAGCCAGGACTTGGCGTATTTCCCCGACAGCTTGATGGCCTCGTAGGCCAACCCGCCGATCAAGGGCACGAAGGCCAGGCGTTCCAGCCGGTCGGCGATGGTTTCGGGCCGTCCCAGGAAGGAAAAAACCACGATCGAGATCAGCATCACGAAAAACAGGAAGCTGGTGCCGCACCGCGGATGCAGGGTCGTGAAAGGACGGGCGCCGTCGGCGTCCAGAGAGCGGCCGTTCTCGAAGGCGTGAATGCTCTTGTGCTCCGCACCGTGGTACTCGAAGACCCGCTTCATGTCCGGCAGTTTGCTGACGGCCCACAGGTACAGGACAAACATGACCACACGGAAAACGCCGTCGACCAAGTTCCAGATCACGCTGCCTTCACCCTCGGCCACCACCAGGTCGGTCAGGAGGATGGGCAGGTAGAAAAACAAACCCATGCTCAGCACAAAAGAAATGGCCACCGTACCCCACATCAGGGCCGTGTCCCAGAAGGAGCTCTTCTTCTGATCGACCCGTTCCTCACTGGTAGCCTGGTCCGCCGAAAACATCAGCGCGTCGATACCCAGGGCCATGCTCTCGATCAGGTGTATCCCCCCGCGGATCACGGGAATATTCAGGAACGGCAGTTTCCGCATGACGCTCTTGAAGGGTTTTTTGCGGATCACGATCCGTTTGTCGGGCGTGCGCACGGCCATGGCCATGTAGGCGGGGCTGCGCATCATCACACCCTCGATGAGGGCCTGGCCGCCGACGGCAAGGTCCATCTGGCGGGCTTCGGTGGCATCTATCTGTCCGGGGTCATCCTGGGGGTCGGAACCCTCCGGGGATTTCCGGATTTCGGCTGCGGATTCGCTCATGACTTCTCTTTCGAAAATTCCTGTGAGGGCCGGTCGCCCGTTCCTGGTGGACTCGCTACAGAATAAGCAAAAAAGGGCGCCGGGACATCAACCCGGCACCCTTTCTGGATTCGATTCTGGATATATTCTGGATATCCCGCCCAGAGGTCCGGGGTCCGTCGTACCAGAACAGCTCCTATTTCTTGCCGTAATTGGCCTTTTCGTAACGCTTGCGGAAGCGTTCGACGCGCCCGGCGGTATCGACGATTTTCTGCTGACCCGTGAAGAAGGGGTGGCAATTGGAGCAGATTTCGACGTTGAGCTTGTCTTTGGTCGAACGGGTCTGGATCACGTTGCCGCAAAGGCAGGTGATGGTGCAGTCCACGTACTTGGGATGTATGTTCTTCTTCATGGTCCTATAAGCCTCTATTTCCAGCCAGCAAGCTATTTCGCGCTTGATTATCTCGCGCCAGGTTGAGGCCAAAAAGAAATAGGGAATGTTCCCTTATGCAAGAAAATTTTCCGGTTTTCGCCCTTTCCCGGCCCCTTATCAGGCGTTCATGGCCCCCAGGAACTGGTCGTTATCCTTGGTCTTACCCAACTTGTCGATGAGGAATTCCATGGCCTCGATCGGGTTGTAATCGCTCAGGTACTTGCGCAGAACCCATATTTTAGCCAGATCCTTGGGCTCGATGAGCAGATCTTCCTTACGGGTGCCCGATTTGAAGATGTCGATGGCGGGATACACCCGGCGGTCGGCGATCTTGCGGTCCAGGACCAGTTCCATGTTGCCGGTGCCCTTGAACTCTTCGAAAATCACCTCGTCCATGCGGCTGCCGGTCTCGATCAGAGCCGTGGCAATGATGGTCAGTGACCCGCCGTCCTCGATGTTGCGCGCCGCGCCGAAGAACCGTTTGGGCTTCTGCAGGGCGTTCGAATCGACACCACCGGAAAGGATCTTGCCCGAATGGGGCACCACGGCGTTGTGGGCCCGGGCCAGGCGGGTAATGGAATCCAGAAGGATCACCACGTCCTTGCCGTTTTCGACCAGCCGCCGCGATTTGGCCAGTACCATGTTAGCCACCTGCACGTGGCGTTCGGCCGGTTCGTCGAAGGTGGAGCTGACGACCTCGCCGTTCACCGACCGGGCCATGTCCGTCACTTCCTCGGGCCGCTCGTCGATCAAAAGCACGATCAGGATCACTTCGGGATGGTTGGTCGTAATCGCGTTGGCAATCTGTTGCAGGATCATCGTCTTGCCGGCCCTCGGAGGCGACACGATAAGACCGCGCTGCCCCTTGCCGATAGGCGCCAGCAGATTGATCAGCCGTGTGGTCATATTCTTGGCGGTGTATTCCAGATTCAGCATATCTTCCGGGTATAGCGGGGTCAGGTTGTCAAAGAGCGTGACCTTCTTGGCCGTCTCGGGGTCGTTGTAGTTGACCGACTCCACCTTCAGCAGGGCAAAATAACGCTCGTTGTCCTTCGGGGGACGCACCTGGCCGGCAATGGTGTCGCCGGTCTTCAGGTCGAACTTCTTGATCTGAGAGGGGGACAGGTAGATATCATCGGGCCCGGGCAGGTAGTTGAACTTGGCCGAGCGTAAAAAGCCGTATCCTTCAGCCAGAACCTGCAAAACGCCCTCTGCGTAGATCAGACCGTTCTTTTCGGTCTGCCCTTCCAGAATCTTGAAGATGAGCTCTGATTTACGAAGGGTGCTGAGGGCCTCGATGTTCATCTCGCGAGCGACCTCCACGAGCTCGTGGATGTTCATCTCCTGAAGTTCCTTGATGTCCATTTTTCTCCTCGAACCTGATAGATTGGAAAGGTGATTGTGGTAGACACCAGGCGTGCCGTGGCAGCCCGATTGGATGGGAGGATTCCCCTGAAAAAAGTGTGATGGTTCCCCTGATTATTCCGGAATATTTCCCGACAAAGGCGGTGCGGGCTCTAGTGTCCCGTATAGGTACAACCATCATAGCACAAATCGTGCGAGAAGGCCATTCGCCTTGGTGATTTTTTCGAGTTTTTCCACCGGTCTTTTACGGTAACAGTTCCTGGGACGTTTGGTAGTTACGTTCCGAGGCCGCAATATCGCCCAATTCCAGCTGGGCCAAGCTGAGGTACGCGAACCCGTCCGCATTGCCCGAGTAACTATTGGTCATGGCTATTCCGATTTCAACCGCACGGTTGAAGAGCCCGTTGGCTTTGTCGGTCAACTCGATCTTGGCGACGGGATCAGCTTCGATTTCCGCCTTGTTCTTGACGTCCTTGCCATAGTTGTAGTAGGTCCGCAAACGCATCAGCATCGTATTTTCCAGCGGCGCCATTTCCAGGTCGGCCGCTCGATCCAGCATGGCGATGGCGTCGTCAAACCGTCCGATATTGTTGCCCCCATACCAGGTTCCCGCCGCCACCAGCATATCCTTGTTGTTGGCGTCGTTGGTCGCGTCGGTATCGGCCTCATTCAAGTCAACGACCTTGACATAAAAATCCGCCGCCCGTGCGTAGTCCTGGTCGTCGATGGCCAGATTGGCGATGTCGATGAGCAGGCCCGTGTCGTCACCGTGCTCGGCCAGCAGGGTATCGAAAATCTGCTTGGCGTCATCATTCTCGCCCAAAGCCGCCAGCACGTTGGCCTTGTTCAACTGTAGATCATAAGCCTCGGGATGTTTGGCCAGCACCTGGTCCAGCAATCCCAAGGCTTCGGTAAGCAGTTCTTCCTGCTGATCAATGAAACGCTCGTCCTGGGACATCTGCATTTTCATGCGGGCGATGTTCTTGACCGGCGCCATGGAATCCGGCAGCGCGGTGTAGGCGAGCCTCATGTGTCCTTCAGCTTGCTCGAAGAAGTCACTGTCCCAGTCCAGGCTGGCTTGCCGCACCCGGTTGTTGTAGTTGTAAAGGAGAGATTTTTCGACCTTTTCCGTGAATCCTTTGGGATCGAGGATTTCGGCTTTCTGATAAGCTTCGTAAGCGGCCTGGTATTTTGTTTTGGCCTCGACGAAATCGTCGTTCTCGACGGCTTCCTCGGCAAGAGCGCTGTAGGCCTCCCCCAGGTAGTAATAGGCGTCGGGTTCATCGTCGCGATACTGGAATCCTTCGTGGATCACCTGGACGGCCTTGTCATAGTTCTGCTCATCGATATAAAGAATGGCGCTGGTCGTATGTGCGGAGCGGCAGCCGGCCATTCCCGACAAACCAGCCAGAAGGAGCAACCCGGCCAAAAGGATGATTCGCGCTTTGGTCATGATGAGTCCCCCCTCGGGACAATGCTGGGGAATAAAGGAAATCCAGGACATTCCTGACCTAAAGGACATTCAGGACCATTCAGGACCATTCAGAACCATTCAGGACCTAATGGTGGGGATCAGTGGCGCACGAAAGGGCCAACCCCTTCATCGCCCTTAATAAGTAAGAAATCAGGGCCTTGGCTGTCAACCTGGATTATTGGCTGCCGGATCGCCGCGGTCCCCGACCCCGCATCCGACCGGGCCCTTCCTTTTCAAGTGAGAGCATTTCGAGATATCGTCCCCGTTGATCCGGATCCAGGACCGCCATTTCCTGGAGTACCGTTTCGGCCACCAGTGAGTCCAGAACCGCCTGTTCCTGACCAAGTTCTGCGATTGCCGTGCGGATCTTACCCTGGTCCACCACTTCGCTGGTCACCAGGTCATGCAGAAGATCCCGTTTTTCGGCGATGATGATTCTTTTGCGCATCAAAAGGCGCCCTGTTTCCGCGTGAACCCTGCGGAAAATCTCCCTCTGATCCGGTTCCAGGCCGAGGACGTCGGCCATTCTGTCCATGCGCCGGTTGAACATCTGGCGGCGGGCGACCGAATCCCGGTCCGCCCAGCGGCCACCGAAACGGGGCGACCGCTCGCCGCGGCCTTGGCCGGGCCGTTCACCAGGTCGGCCACGATCGGAATACATCCGCAGGCCGAGCCCCAGGTTCAGACCCAGGGAAAGCAACAAGACCAGCACCCAGATTCTTTTCATGATCCGCTCCCCTTTTCAACCAGATCCGCACCCAGGAGAATATCATCCAACCCCGCCAAGCCTTCGTCGGCAAGCCAGCTCGAGCCGGACAACCAGGATGATTCCAGGAGCCAGGAGGCATCATTTACCGCTCCAGCCGCCGCCTGTTCCGGTGATCCGGCCGGAGCCAACACCCCCACCAGCAGTCCGGCCGCCACCGCCGCGGTGGCCAGACCCGTGCGCATCCAGGGACCATTACCGAAGAACCAGGCCCGTGATCCGTCCGACAAACCCAGGGTTCGCGCCTGGACGGCCGGCCAGACACTGGCCCCTTCAGGCGGGTGTATTTCAGCGGCGCCCAGCAGATCCCAAAGGTCCCTGGATCGGTCGACTTCGGCCCGGCACTCCGCGCATCCGGTCAGGTGTTCCTTGACCGCGGCCTTCTGGTCTTGGTCCAGCTCTCCAGCGACATAGGCCTGGATCAAATCCTTGACGTGTTTCATATCAGATCACCTTTTCCCGCCAGATCGGAGCGCAAAGCTGCCAGCGCCCTTTGGATGAGAGATTCGACACCGGCCACGGTGGTGCCCATCGCCGCGGCGACTTCCTGGTAGCGCATCCCCTGGAACCGGTGCAGGACCATGGCCTCTTTTTGCCGGCCCGGAAGTCGGTCCAGGGCGGCCTGCACCGCCGCGGTCCGCTGATCCTGTTCCAGGTTGGCGTCCGGACCCCGTCCGGAACCTCCCGTGTCGTGAATCACCGGATCGAAACGAACCCAGCTGAGGATCTTTCGCCGCCGCAACCGGCTGCGGGCCAGGTTCCCGGCAATCTTGAAGAGCCAGCTTTTGAACCGCCCGGCCGGCCGGTAGGAAGCCGCCTTCTTGAACACCTGGACAAAGGTGTCCTGGACCAGATCTTCGGCCTCCTCGACCGAACCCAGCATGTGGATCAGAAAACTCAGTACATCCCGTTCCCACCGCACAACGAGGAGGCGAAAGGCCTCCTCGTTGCCCGCGGCGATCCGGATCATCAGAGCATCTTCGTCCAAGTCTTGGGTCACCGGCAACCGTCCTGTGGGTGGTTCTCATGCATGGACCGGTCGTCAACCCTGCTGGCCCCTGGCGCGGTGGCCTGGACCGGACCCGTCACATTCACGGTCACATCGACCGCCGCCGTGGCGGCCTGCGCGGCGGCCATGGCCCCGGTCGGAACTCCCGTGCAGCATCAGCATCTTGTCGAGCTGCTGTGGTGTCAACTGCCGACGCACTTCCAGCCTGTTTTTCAACCTGATCGACTGGATCTCGGTTTTCAGGTCTCCGATCTTGTCAACCAGGTTCAGGGCCGTTTTTTCGGACGGTTCATCCTTGAGCATCTCGCCTTCCAGCTCGTTGCGCAGGCGCATCATCTCCTTGTGAAGGGCGACGCCGTTTTCCCGGCCCGCGGTGCGAATGGCCTCGATGGCGGCGGCCTGCTCATCCGTCAGTTCCAGTTTTTCCTTGAGCATCTCCATCCGGTGTTCGGGACCGAATTCCCCGCTGCCAAAACCTCGGCCCTGGCCTCTGCCTTGACCGGACCGGCTGCCGTGACCCTCGGCCAGGGCACTCGCGGCAAATACCAGGATCATCGTTGCCAGAACCAGAAAGGCTCCGGTCTTCCATACTTTGGTGTTGCTTGCGTTCATCTTCTTTTCCTTTGGTGGGACCGACTGGTCCGGTGAAACGTTCCTCGGCAATTACCTCGTTCATTCCACCAAACGAAAGGGCGGGGAAAAACCAGCGGAAAAAATTCGGGCAGGGGATTCAGGGCTGGACAAGATCGAGATTCCGCTGAAGCTGCCGATGCCCCGGAACCGCCGCCAGGCCCTGTTCGAACACCTTCCGGGCCTCTTCACGCTGACCGGTCCGCGCCAAGATGATCCCCAGATCGATATAACCCCGGGGGTCGGTGGCATGGGCGGCGATCAGGTCCCGGGCCGCATTCACCGCCTCGTCCGAACGGCCCTCTTCGGCCAGAAGCAAGGTGCGGTTGTGGAGAGTATCCGCGTCCCGGGGATGATCCGTCAGGATTCCGTCGGACAGTTCCAGGGCCTCAGCCCGGCGTCCGTCCTGGAGCCACAAGGTCAATAGGACCTTGTTGATTTCCAGGTTTCCAGAATTGGCGGCCGCTCCTTCGACCAGGATCTGGGCAGCTTCGGTACGCTGGCCGCCTTCGATCAACAGGGCGGCCAGACCCAGCCAGGGCGCTGGACCGGAGGCCTTGCCCGCCAGGGATTCCCGGTAGAGCTCGATGGCCGTTTCCCGGGCCGGAGCGGAGTCCTCCGCCGCGGCCACATCGGCCCAGCGAAGGGCCTCGTTAGCCAGAGCCTGGGCCTGCCACATCTGCCTGGTGTCCGCCAGACCCCAGGGAATGGTGATAAGGACCCCCAGAAGGGTTCCCAGCAGGGCCCGGCGGTTTTTTCGTAGAATTTCGAGGCCGCCGACCACCGCCAGCAGGCAAAACACGGGCACCAGGGCCAGGCGGTATCGCGACACCACGAAAAAAATACTCTGGCCGATTACCAGCACTCCGACCGAGGCGGTCCACCAGCGGACCTGGGCGTGGCGCCACCTGGCCGCCATTCCCCCCAGCCCCAAGGCGACAATCAGAGCGAAAGGAATCGGTAACCAGGCCAAGGCCGGAGCCGCGGTTAGCCAACCCCCAAGGGGAGTCAGCTGGTCGATTTCCCATCCCTGCAGATGAAGCCAGACCTTCTTCAACCAAAGACCGGCAGTGCGGGCGGGATGGCCGGTCATGGCCAGCCAGGCTTCGTCGCGCCAGATCCGGTCAGCCGCTGCCAGGGTGGGGATTGGTGGTCCCAGCCTGTCGGCAAGGAATTGTCGGCCGGCCGGGTCGCGCCGCCAATCCCCCGGCACCACCGCCACGTAAAATCCATTGGCCTGGGGCCCGTTGCCGATGTAGAGATTCACCCCCGCGTTGAGGGTGGGACCGGTCAAACTTCCACTGATTCTGCTGTTGTGAACCGCAGCCGGCGCCATCACCGCCAAAGCGGCGGCCAGAATTATAAGCGCCCCTACAAAACGGACCCGGAAGTCTGATCTGCACCCGGCCGCCGACGCCACCGCTGGAATCAGTAGTAAAAGAGCCGTGCCGCGCAGCAATCCCGCCAACCCGATGGCCAGCCCCATCACCCCCAGCAGGAAAAGGGTCCTTCCGGTGGCCCGTGTTTTTTCGTCGGGGTCGGCCAGAATGGTCATCAGGTAAATCACGCCGGTGACCAGAAATAGAAGGGGCAACTCGAGAAGGATGGACATGGCGTAAACCGCCGCCGGCCGGTACAGAGCGAACAACACCGCCGGCAGCCAGACGACCATTTCCCTTTTCCAGCCCGGAGCCAGATCCCTGCCCAGAACACGGCCGGCCGTCAGCCTCAGCAAGATCACCACCAGCGACCAGCAGAAGATCTGCATGAGCCGGATACCGCGGAGATCCGTCGGCGAAAACACCCGGTTGTCGGGCACACCATCCGCGCCGCCGGCCAGCACGATCAACAACGGATATAAAGGAGAAACGAAAAAGGGATCCGGCGGCGGAACGGGACCGTCAGCCCAGGCGGCTGCCCGATCCAGGTAGTAGACTTCGTCCAGGATGGGAACCCGGCCAAAGACCGAATCCTCGGCCTGGCCCAGAAACACCACCCAGAAAACCAGGGCGGCCACAGAGACAGCCAGCGGCCAGATCCACCGGCGGGTGGGCCGGGAGGGATATCTTTCCCCCGCGCCGGCCATCACACACTGAACCTGATTTCCAGGATGTCACCGTCCTGGACCACGTATCCCTTTCCCTCCAGGCGCACCTGGTTGGCCTGCTTGGCCGCGGCCATGGACCCTGCTTCGATCAGCTCGTCGTAGGGGGTGACCTCGGCACGGATGAAACCACGCTGAAGATCCGAATGGATGACCCCGGCGGCGACCGGCGCGAAAGACCCCTTGCGCACGGCCCAGGCCCGGCACTCGTCCTCGCCGACGGTGAAAAAACTCTGAAGATCGAGCGCGCCGTAGGAGGCCCGGATCATCTGGTACAGGGCGGGTTCGGCGATGCCCAGATCGGCCAGGAATTCGGCAGCGTCGGCGGCGTCGAGTTCCGCCAGCTCCTCTTCCACGCTGGCGCACAGGGCCACGGTTTCGGCGCCCGCGGCCTGGGCGACGGCGATGACCTCGGCCGGGGGCTCGGCGCCTTCTTCATGGTTCAGGACCACGATCATGGGCTTGAGCGTCAGAAAAGTGTAACCCGAGGATAGCTTGACCTCATCAGGGTTGAGCTCCAGGTCCCGCAGGGGCCGATCGTTTTCCAGCTGCTCCCGGAACCTTTCCATCATGGGCGGCTCGAGGGGATTGGCCACCTTTCCCATGCGGGTCTTTTCCTTGGCCAAGCGCTCCAGACGGTTTTCAACGATCTGCAAATCAGCCAGGGCCAGTTCGAGGGCCATGGTCTCATACTCACCGGCGGGATTCGGCGTGCCGTAGCCACCGTCGAAACAGCGAACGACCTGGGCTAGGGCGTCCACCTTGCGCCCGTGCTCCAGGAAACGGGTCGCTTCCCGGCCGCCGTCCGCGGTGGCGCCGGACTGGAACCCCGGAATATCAACCCACTCGATGGTGGCGTGAACCGTGCGTTTGGGGTGGAACATTTCAGTCAGGCGCTCCAGCCTGGGATCCGGAACTTTTCCCACCGCCAGATGGGGCTCGACGCCGCCCTGCCCCGTCGGCAGCCCGGCTCCGGTGATCACGTTGAAAAGGGTGGTCTTGCCGGTAAACTTGACCCCGATGATGCCGATCTGCACGTCAGCCTCCTAGATATGAAATTTTCCAAGGATGATCAGAACACACCCCGGCCTTTAGGAGTAGAAAAATCCTACCGGGTCATGAAAAATCCGGGGTGAGCAATCGTTTATTCTGCAGGCGGGACAGGGGGCGGGCCCAGCTCCGGGGTGTAGGGCACCGACCAAATGGACATTGGTCCCTGGATATCGTTGACGTCAACCCCAGCCACCCTGACATTGTACTTGTTGCCGTAGACAACCGGCACCAAAATGGATTCGGCCGGAAGCGAATCAAAAAATAACGTATCGATATCATTGACCAGAACCTGGGCCACATAGTGATCAACCGGAGAACCAGTCGTGGGCGCGGTCCAGATGAATTCCGCCTCCGGAGCACTCTGGTCGTCGGCGTTTTTATTATCCTGAACCAGAGCCGTCCCGAAACCCACCACTGAGATCAGGGCCACCGCCAGGAGCACCTTCCAGCCTGTCGATCTGAATTTGTTTTCCATTTTTTTACTTCCGTCATTTAAGTACATGCGAAACTCTGAAGGAAAATGACCGAGTATGATTCTGTTCATTGACAAATATATATCCATTTTTCTTTGGACGCAAAATTAGAGATTAAAATTGAAATCATCCCCAATTAATTGATAAATGCCAAATTTTTGAATTTCAGGGTTGCCAAATCGGGGTGTGGCTCCCCATATTTAACCGGGCGGCACGAAGGTTGCTTTAGTGTTTGACCCAGTGGAGGGTGGTTGAATACTCAAAAAATTCACGGAGGAATTTGATATTATGAACGGTAAAGCCCTAATAGCCCTTGGCTTTATTTTTATTCTTTCACAAAGCCCCTTAACCACTCAGGCCGAGACTTTTTCCGTTCCCCATGACTATTCTTCGATCAGTTCTGCCCTGGAATCTGTCCAGTCCGGAGACCGGATCGAAATCTCTCCGGGGGTATATTCCGAATTCAATCTCGTTATGCCTGAAAATATTTCACTGGTAGGATTGGGTGCAGAGCCGGGCGATGTCGTTATTGACGGCGGCGGGCAGGGCCGCATCATCCTGTGCGAAGGAAATCTCCAGACCAGTTATCTGGAAAACCTCACCCTGACCAATGGCCGGGCAACCGGTACCACCAGTTATGACCAGAGCGGCGGCGCATTGATGGTCAGCAACAGCGTCCTGCGCCTTTTCAAGTGCGACTTTTCGAATAACCAGGCCGACAGTCACGGTGGGGCCCTTCGCTGCAACAATTCCAGCCTCATTATTACCGACTGCAATTTCGTCGGTAACAGCGCCCCCAATGGCGGCGGCGGCGCCGTGGACTGCAGCTACGGCTCCAGTCCCCTGTTACGGAATTGCGAATTCGAAAACAACACCGCCGCCTGGGGCGGGGCCATGTCCTGTCGCGCCGACTCCTCTCCGGTGGTTTCGGACAGCCGTTTCATGGGAAACGAGGCCGGCGGCGAACTGGGGTTCGGCGGGGCTGTCTTTTCCGATTTTGAAGCCCGGCCCCTGTTCACCAACTCGACCTTCTATGACAATCACGCGCAGTACGGCGGCGCACTGGCCAGTTTCCAGGACGCCGAAACGAACCTGGAATACTGCACTGTCACCCAGAATTCAGCGGAAATCAGGGGTGCGGGTCTCTTTTGTTTCGAGTCCTCCCCCCGGGTGACCGCCTCGATCATCGCCTTCCAGGATGGTACCGGCATCGCCGCCCAGGGAGGTGCCGTTCCCATGATTACCTGCTCCGATCTTTTCGGGAATAGCCAGGGCGATTGGGTGGGCGATATCGCTGATCAGGGCGAGGTCCAGAACAACCTTTCGGCGGATCCGATTTTCTGCTCCGAAAATCCGGGCGAGGATTTCGAGTTTTCCCTTCAGGACGATTCACCCTGCGCCCCTGAAGTCAATACCTGCGGGACCCTCGGCGCCTGGCCGGTGGGGTGCGCCCTGGTTCCCACCCAGCTTTCTTTTTTCCTGGTGGAATGGGACGGCAACCACGCCCACATGTCCTGGCAAGCCCTGTCCAACGGTGGGACTCCCACGTTCCGCCTGACCGGGGCGCTGGAATCGGAAAGCGACGTGGAGTGGGAAATCCCCTTCCAGAACGATGGTGGCGGTCTCTTCTTCGGGGATGACATGTCTACCATGTCCACCAGTGGCGAGAGCTACGTCTTCCGCCTTTATCTCGTTGATTCGAACGGGGACGTTTCCCTGCTCAGCGAGGCCAAACTGGGTTCGGTGCCGGATTTCCCGGGAATCCGGGACCTGAAAGCCTTCCCCAACCCTTTCAATCCCCTGACCTCCATCTCCTTCAACCTGGGTCAGTCCCAGAAGACTCGGGTTTCCATCTATTCGGTGGACGGCCGTCGGATCAAGACCTTGGCCAGCAGGGTCTTTAATGGCGGGCCGCATGAAATTAAGTGGGATGGAACCGATGACTCCGGGCGCTCCATAAGCACCGGAGCCTATATCGCCCTGGTGGAGGGTGAGTACCAGATGCAGACCATCAAGCTGACCATGCTCAAGTAGTTCCTCGGGGTCACCCGGGGTATTTTTTGCGAGCCACGATTCCTGCGGCCGGCCGGCCATCGGGATCGTGGCTTTCTTCATGGGCCAGGATTTCGAAGCTCCCGGTGGGGAAGTATCGCAACAATTCATGGGGTTCCAGGCGGTACCTGGAGTTGGGATGTCCGCAGTAGCCCGGGGCCGACCGGAAAGTCCGGACCAGCGCCACCCCTCCGGGCTGCAACAAACCCGGGAATCCGGCCAGAAGATCCGGTTGCCGAAAGCGGAAGTTGAGGACCACGGCCCACAGCCCGGGGGGAATCACCTCTAGCCTGCGCAGATCCCCTGCCAGGAACCGGCAGGACACCCGACGGCTGGACGCCAGCCGCCGGCCCAGCTCGAGAGCTTCTTCCTGCCAGTCGATCCCGGTGACCCGATACCCCCGCTCGGCCAGCCAAACGGCTGCGCGTCCGCTCCCGCAGGCCAGGTCCAGGACCGGACCGGCGGCCGGTGGAGGCAGGAATTCCTCGTACCGGGCCAGCCAGAAAGGAGGTTTCCAGAGGCAGCGGGCCGAGGGCCCCACCTCCTTCAGATCGTCCGGCAAACGGCCAGCAACGTCCTCGGACAGGGCCAGGCTTGTCACGGTGGCTCGTTCGCGGCCGGCAAGATGAGCGCCCAGAAGGTCGATTTCGGTCTGCCTTGTCCCGACTAACAGCAGCGGTTCGTGACGAGGAGGCAGGAAAATGGAAGGAAGCTCCTTTTCCAGGAAATCCGTGCGGGTCCACTGTAGGCCCGCTTCTTCCAGGGGAAGATGGGCTGAACCAACCAGATGGCCCTCCTTAAACGCCTGCAAAGAACGCACATCCAGCACATTCCCTGCGGTCCAGCCGGGGGCATCGAGCAGGCGGGACAGGAAAAAATTTCCTGGTGCTGGAACCATGGAACCTCTTGGTGTAAAAAGGTGGACCGGTCAGGCCTCATACCCAGCGAACCCACGGCTGAAAATCCAGCCATTGGCCCCCGGCACGTCCTGCTTTATTATGGACCATTACAGCCGATGTCAAAGGAGCAACTTCCACTGCATCGAAAATGTGGACCCGCCCTCGTTGCAGGGACTTTTCCGGCCTGACCGGAATCCAGGAGATGAATATGCCAACAATCCAAACTTTTGTCGTCACCCCGAATCTGCCGGAACCCCTGGAGCCGTTGCTGGACATCGCCCGCAACGTCTGGTGGAGCTGGAATGTGGAAGCCATTTCTCTGCTGCGCCGAGTCGACCCGGACCTGTGGGACCAGCACAACGGCAATCCCGTGGCTGTACTCGGTTCTCTGTCCGCCGAAAGAGTGAGCGAACTGGAACGGGACAAAGCTTTTCTGGCCCATCTGGAAAGAGTGAAAAACGATCTGGATCGTTACTTGACCCTGTCGTCTTGGTTCGAGGGGGAACACGAAAATATCAAGAACGGTTTGATCGGATATTTTTCGCTGGAATTCGGCCTGCACGAATCGTTGCCCCTTTACTCGGGCGGGCTGGGAATTTTGGCCGGAGACCATCTGAAATCCGCCACCGATCTGGGGGTGCCACTGGTGGGCATGGGGCTGGCCTATCAATACGGTTATTTCCGGCAGTATCTCAACCACGACGGCTGGCAGATGGAGGAGTACTCGGTCAACGACTTCTACAATATGTCCATGTCGCTGGAAAAAGATGAAAACGGGCTCGAGCGGACCATCGAGGTCCACTACCCCGGTCGGATCGTCAAGGCCCGGATCTGGCGCCTGCAGGTCGGGCGCAATCCCCTGTTCCTTCTCGACACCAATATTCCCGAAAACCGACCCGAAGACCGTGAACTTACCAGCCGCCTGTACAGCGGTGACAACGACATGCGCATCCGCCAGGAGATCCTGCTGGGCATCGGTGGCCTACGGGCCCTGATCTCCCTGGGCTTGGAGCCCACGGTTTGTCACCTGAACGAGGGCCACTCCGCCTTTTTGGCCCTGGAACGCATCAACCTTTTGATGGAGAACCGGAAGCTCGATTTCGACACGGCCTTCGAAATGGTCCGCGCCAGCAACGTGTTCACCACCCACACCCCCGTGCCGGCGGGGAACGATCATTTCCATCCCGACCTGGTCCGCACCTATCTCAAGCGCAAAGCCGATCAGCTAGGCATCGACATGGAACGCCTGCTCGCCCTCGGCCGCCAGGACCCGGCCAACAAGTCCGAGACTTTCTGCATGACCGTCCTGGCGCTACGTCTGAGCCGCTTCGTGAACGGCGTGAGCGAACTTCACGGACATGTGTCCCGCAAGATGTGGCAAGAGGTCTGGCCGGGAGTGCCCGCCGAAGAGATTCCCATTTCCCACGTGACCAACGGTATTCACACCCGCAGCTGGTTGTGCACCGAAATCGCCCGCCTGTACGATCGATACCTGGGCCCCCGCTGGTACGAGGACCCCACCAACAAGATGTTGTGGGACCGGGTGGATCACATCCCCGACGCCGAGCTATGGCGCTCGCACGAACGCATGCGGGAACGTCTGGTGGGTTTCGTGCGGCGACGCCTGCGCCAGCAGCTGGCTAACCGGGGCGCCAACCGCTCCTGGATCAAGCAGGCCAGTGAGGTGCTCGATCCTGAAGCGTTGACCATCGGTTTTGCCCGCCGGTTCGCCACCTACAAGAGGGCGGCCCTGATCCTGAGCGATCCGGCCCGCTTGAGCCGGATCCTCAACGATCCCGAGAAGCCGGTCCAGATCATCTTCGCCGGTAAGGCCCACCCCCGGGACCATCCGGGCAAGGAGCTGATCCGGCAGCTGATCCACCTGGCGGAGAAGGATGAATTCCGCAAACGTATCGTATTCGTCGATGATTATAACATCGAGGTGGCGCGTTACCTGGTGCAGGGAGTGGACATCTGGTTGAACAATCCCCGCCGTCCCCTCGAGGCCAGCGGCACCAGCGGCATGAAGGTTCCGCCCAACGGCGGCATCAACTTGTCGGTGCTCGACGGCTGGTGGTGCGAGGGTTACCAGCAGGACAACGGCTGGGCCATCGGCGCGGGCGAAGACTACGATGACCAGACCTACCAGGACGATGTGGAAAGTACCGCTCTGTACGATCTGCTGGAGAATGAAATCGTGCCCACGTTCTACGAGCGCAGCAGCGATGACGTTCCCCGGGAATGGACGCGCATCATGAAAAATTCCATGCGGACGGTGAACGCCGAGTTCAACACCAACCGCATGGTCGAGGAGTACACCGAGCGTTTCTACATTCCCTGCGTCGAAAACGCGGCCCGCCTGAGTGATAACAGCTTCGCCCAGGCGAAGGAACTGGCGGCCTGGCGCCGCCGGATGGTTTCCGGCTGGAGCAAGGTGAAAGTCGTTGGCGTGGATGCACCCCCGGTCTCGGCCCAGCCCATGGGCTCGAACCTACCGGTGCGGGCGACGCTGCAGCTGGGTGAAATCCCCTCCGAGGAAATCCTGGTCGAGGTTTATCACGGACTTCTGGACTCCGAGGGGGAAATCGTCAACGGCGAATCGTCCACCCTGTTCCCCGCCGAAACCGCGGCCGATGGAACGGTGGTCTTTGCCGGCGACATCGCCTGCCGCCGGGCCGGTCGCCGGGGATTCACCGTGCGTGCGGTTCCCCGCAAGGAGGGCTTTCCCCTGGACAGGTTCGAAACAGGCCTGATTTCCTGGTGGAGCGATCCCGTCAGCGGGTCGACCGATTCCGCTGCCGGTGCTCCCAGCGTCACCGTTCACCGCGCCTGATAAAACGGCCGGTCCGGTCCGTGGGGGCCGGCCTGGCCAAATTTATCCCGGCTGAAATTCCAATCCTGCTCCGGCGACCGGCCACGATTTTGGTTCATGGCCAGACTCCGGTTTTCGGTCTGGACCAGGGTCAGATAGGATGACAGGTTTTCCTCGAGCTCCCGGCGCACCTGGACCGCTTCATTTCTTCGCCCGAGTTCTTCACACAGTTCGATGATCCCCACCGCATATTCAGTGGGCCCGGGGTCCAGGCGACGGGCACTCCTGGCCATGTGAAGAGGAATGACCTGGAATCCCTGTTCCCTGAGGATGACACTCCCGGAGTTAAGCTGTCGCGCCGCGCTGGTGGGATCCCAGACCACCGCCACGGACAACAGGGTGACAAACAGGGCCGCGGCGTACCAGTCACCCCGCATCCGGTGGCGGATGCCGGGTTCACCCATCATCTGGCGGGCGCCCTCCAGAGCCTGGGCCACCCAGCCGATCAATCCGACCACCAGGGTTCCGGCGGCCGCCAAAAAGATGGTTTCCAGGACGACCGGTTGAATGGACACTCCCCCGGCGCCCTGGTTCCGACCCCAGATCTGCAGACCATGGGCAAGCACCAGAACCGCCGCCGCCACGGGCCACGCCAACCAGGTCACCGCCGCGCCCCGACCGGGGCAACCGGCCAGCATCAAGCCCAGGCCCGGGGCGAACAGCCCGGCGATCCCCACTGCCCACGGGCGGCGCAGCATCGAGGGCAGTTTATGCCGGGGCACGCGGTGGCGGCTTCCGGTCAGGTAGACGCTGCGGGACCAGACCGAAAAGGCGATCAGGGTCACGACCATCCCGGCCATGGCCCATGGCCACAGCGGCCAACCCTTGCCGATGAGGTCCAGGATGAAGCTGCGACCGGCGAACATTCCCATAACCGCCATACCGCTGATCATGCCGGCGGTAAGCAGTCCCTTACGCTTCTTGTTGTCCGGATTGAGGTGGACCGAGAAGGGGCCCAGCAGATAGGTCAAGATCATCAGGGGAGCAAATTGCAATCCCCCGCTGGGCGGTTTGCTTTCGGTTCGCGGCTGGGGCTTGGCCGCGGCCCTGACCGAGCGGGGACGCGCCCGGCTAGCGGGGACAGCAACCTTGAGTTCCTTGGGCGGGGTGGTAATTTCGAGATCTTCCCCCAATTCGATCGAATAGATTTTTTCATCGTCATACATGGCGGTGCCTTCTCATCTGGCGGCGCTGGCAACAGCGGCCGACTTGCCCTCCCCCTCGGTTTCACCACCGGGGTTTGCAATTTGTATTCCGCGTCGGCCTAATCCAGGCCGGGCACGATCCCCCGCAGGTCGGCCACGTATTGCTTGAAGAGCCGGCGTCCCTGGGGAGTGACCCTGATCAGGGTCAGCGGTTTTTTGCCTTCGAAGGTTTTTTCGATGCTGACCAGGCCCCCCTGCTCCAGCTTGGTCAGGTGGACCGAGAGGGTGCCGTCGGTCAGGCCGAGGCTGTTTCGCAGGTCGGTGAAGCGGTGGGCTTTTCTGGCACGCAGCAAAAAGGACAGGATCAGCAACCTGACCCTGCCATGAATCAACGGTGATAGTGGAGCCCGTCCCCGGTCGCCCGGGGACCCAGGGGGTCCAGATCCCGTCTGTTGGGTGCCCGCCACGACTTCCGGCCTCCTTGCCGGGCGTCATCGCCGCCACTTCGTTCCTGGCCACTTCCTTGTGACCGCTTGGGTCCGAAGCGGGTTCGCTGTGCAGGGACCGGCCGAGCCCGGGTCTGAAACCCGCGAACTTCCGGTCCCTGTGTCTCAGGAAAGGCCGCCCTGCCTTTCCTGAAGCGGGTCTGTCGATTGGCTGTGGCCTCCGCCCGTCAGCCCAACCTCCCCGAATCCTTTCGGATGAAGCTGTCTGACGAGGGGGCGGCTGGCACCCAGGACCAGGTAATCCGCCCCCCGTTTGCCGTTCGGAGTTCCATCTCCGGCCCCATGCGGGGGTCCTTGGTCAACGACCAATGCTCCGTCGGGACCCGGCTAAACCAACTCGACAAACCAAACCCGGAATACCAAAAACCCCTCCGGGTCGATCTTGCGGTGGTCTTCGTCGCCGGAAATCCTTCTCCGGTTCGGAGATCCATTGACCAGCCGCAGTACTTTAATATTCCAAGTACTTTTGTATTTCAAGTAAAAAAACGAAAATTTCAAAGTTTTTTCGGGGTTGAAAACCCGTTCTCTCCAATGAGTGAAATAACTGCCTCAAAACGAGTTTCCGGGCTGGACTTGGATGTGTGCGGAGTTATCTTGATCCGGACCGTCAGGGGCGGGAAACCCTCCCGCAACACCCATCAAACCATGAATCATCCATGAAGGAGGTTGTCATGAAGGCAGATAAGCTCATCAAGATCGAGGACCAGTACGGGGCCGATAATTATCACCCCCTGGACATCGTCATCAAGAAGGCCGAAGGCGTCTGGGTCGAAGACGTCGAGGGCAACCGTTTCATGGATTTCCTGGCCGCCTACAGCGCCGTGAACCAGGGTCACTGCCATCCCCGGCTGCTGAAGGCCCTGCGCCGGCAGGCCGCGAAGGTCACCTTGACCAGCCGTGCCTTCCGTAACGACCAGCTGCCCCTATTCTGCCAGGAAGTCTGCGAGCTGACCGGGTACGAAAAGGTGCTGCCGATGAACTCGGGCGCCGAGGCGGTCGAAACCGCCATCAAGGCCGCGCGCAAGTGGGGCGAAAAGGTCAAGGGAATCAAGAAGAACAAGGCCGAGATCATCGTCTGCGCCGACAACTTCCACGGGCGCACCACGACCATCGTCGGTTTCTCGACCGAGGCCCAGTACCAGGACGGCTTCGGCCCCTTCACCCCCGGGTTCAAGATCATTCCCTTCGGTGACGCCGCCGCCCTCGAAAAGGCCATCAACAAGAACACCGCCGCCTTCATGGTCGAACCCGTCCAGGGCGAGGCCGGCATCAACGTGCCTCCCAAGGGCTACCTGAAGAAGGCCGCCGCGATCTGCAAGAAGCACAACGTTCTGTTCATCGTCGACGAGATCCAGTCGGGTCTGGGCCGCACCGGCAAGATGTTCGCCTTCGATCATGAAGGTGTTAAGCCTGATGGCGTGATCATCGGCAAGGCCCTCAGCGGCGGGTTCTACCCCGTGTCGGCATTCCTGTCCGACGCCGAAATCATGGACGTCTTCAATCCCGGCGACCACGGCTCGACCTTCGGCGGCAACCCGCTGGGCATGGCCGTCGCCCGCGAGGCGTTGAAGGTGCTGGTCGATGAGAAGCTGATCCTCAACAGCGCCAAACTGGGTCCCTGGTTCATGGGTGAGCTGAAAGCCATGAAGTTCAAGAGCATCAAGAAAGTTCGTGGACAGGGGCTGTTCATCGGGCTGGTGCTCAACCGTCCGGCGCGTCCTTACTGTGAAGCGTTGATGGCCGAGGGCATGCTCTGCAAGGAGACCCACGAAAACGTGATCCGGTTTGCTCCTCCTCTGGTCATTTCCAAGAAGGAACTGAACATGGCGTTGAGAAAGATCAACAAGGTGTTCAAGAAGCTGGGTTGACGTAGGGATTTCTGAAGAGTCAGGAGGGGCCCCCGGGGGCCCCTCCTTTTTATTTGTCGGATACCGGGGACGCCTTTGCTAATCCTGGTTCACGGCCATGGGATACGGGTCATCATTTAAATGACCCCGATGGCCCACACACAGGAGATAGGTGTTATGAGCGATATCGTCGGTGAGCATTTCCTTTGAATAGTCGATGGTGGACCCTCGACTGGCAAGTGGATCATCCATTCTGATATGGGCAAGTATTTGTCCCGGGATAATCCCAAATCCCTCCGAGGTAGGACCCGGATTCTACTTCTCCCCACACGGGACGTCACATTTGGCGGCCGTTATGATTTTCAAATTTCAACAGTCCTTGGTTAAATTATTCTTCCCAAATAACTTATCTTCGCCCTAACTCCCAGATTCGTAACTTGCGCATTTTTAACAGCTTTCCGCCAGGATTGGAATACAATTTGCTCCAACCGAAATGGTGTTTTGTTCTGAAGAAACCGAACGACCCAAGGAGCCGTCATGAGGAATTTCAGCGTACTTTCGTACATGTTGGTTCTACTCATATTTGCAATCAATGGTTGCAATAACTCAGACGATCCGGTCGAGCCCGGTGGCAGCGACAACAAGGTTTCGCCAACGCCCGTGGACACTGCGTTCAGCGTCCAACTGGTCCAGGATTCGTTGCTGAAACGAATGTGGGGTGATGTCGAAGTGGGAGATGTCGATCCGCTGGTCACCTTTCGGCGGTGTCTCGGTTCGAGCCGCGAACTCCTTGGAGTTGTAGGGTTCGAACTCGTCGCTGCTCCAGTAGCTATCGAAGGTGGTAGCGATTCGGTTTACTACCGAAG
>RCNF010000419.1_pt1 | contig 21486 bp, 18 predicted proteins | sample 2041311 | NCBI WGS metagenome assembly RCNF01 (sample SAMN09708228, study PRJNA481090) | Marine sediment metagenome, whole genome shotgun sequencing project. | biome: marine sediment; feature: ocean; material: sediment; isolation source: Sewage treatment plant 2 marine sediment (STP2) ... | reverse complement strand
ACTTGAGGAAGCTGCTTACAGTCAATACCCCAATGATCCCGCTCAGTCTCTTCAGGGAATAGTATCACAACTTGTAACGGTTGAATCACAGCTGAGGGCTGAGAGAATAAGGGAGTCTGTTCTGAGAAGTATTGTGCTTGATCTTGAGGATAGCATCTCGGTTCTTCCTGAACTGGAATTGAGACTGGCAAGGCTCGAGCGAAACTGGAGAGTAAGCGAGAACATCTACCTTATGCTCAGAACCAAGTTCGAAGAAGTCAGAATTGCTGAGGCGGGTCAGATCGGTAACGTGACAATAGTCGATACAGCTCTTCCCGGCGGCATGATAAAACCCAACCGAAAACGAAATCTGATCCTGGGAATATTCGCTGGACTGGCCGCGGGAATCGGGTTCATCTTCCTGAAGGAGCAGCTTGATTCTTCTGTCAAGAACCCAGAGGACGTCGAAAATCTGGGCATTCCTGTAATCGGTGTGATACCCAAAGTACCCAGATCCGATGTCACAATACCGGGGGGCAAACAGGGGCTTATAATGATAACCGCTCCGAGACAGGCTGCCAGTGAGGCGTACAGGGATCTTAGAACAAGCCTTCGCTTCAGCGCCATTGAGGAGGGGATACACTCGATTCTGATTACAAGCGCCGGTCCCGGGGAAGGTAAATCCACTACAGCTGGAAACCTTGCTGTGGCCATAGCTCAGGCCGGGTCCAGGGTTCTGATCGTGGATACTGACCTCAGACGCCCCATCCTGCATAAGGTATTCGGTCTTAAACAGGAGCCCGGTTTTACTGAAACGGTAACCGGTATGATTCCGCTGGAAGAAGCGGTAAACAGCACGAGCATAGAGAATCTGTCAGTTCTTACATCCGGGCATATACCGCATAATCCCTCTGAATTACTCGGCAGTAGAAAATTCAGGACTCTTCATGCGCTATTGAAAAAATCCTACGACATGATCGTTTTCGACAGCCCGCCGATTGCAGTCGTTACCGATCCTATTGTAATGAGTCCGGAAGTCGATGCCACACTGATGGTTGTTGGCGTAAAAAAGATCGACAGGAGAGTGCTCAAGTCAGCGTGGGAAAAACTTCAGAGAGGATCCGGCCACAGTGTAGGTGCCGTTCTTAATGGATTTGATCCGCTGAACACCTATACCTCATACAATTACTACACATATAAGTATCATTACTACTACCATGATAAGAAAAAATAATAGAGAATAACCACCATTTCAGTCCGCCGAAGGCACTGTACTATATATCTTCATTATAGTAGAAATCCTCTCGCTCAATTCGGAACGATTGCGCTAATCCCATAAATCATTATACAGTAATACTATAAAGTAGTATTTATTTCCAACTATGAATTCGTGTGGGATGTAGTCCCATGAAATGGGTTGACAGTGGGGAATTGTGGGATAGAATTGATCTGGAGGGTTGCCCATGAATGATTACACAGGGAAGCACATACATACGCTTGACGATAAGGGCCGGGTAAGCGTACCCGCCCAGTTTCGGAGGCAGCTGCCCAGAGAAGGTCTTTTCATCGGGAAGGGCATGGAGGGTAGTCTTATTCTCTACCCGCCGGAGAAGTGGCAGAATGTCAGGGACGGGCTTGCATCACTCTCCCGGAACGTCAGAAAAAACAGAGACATTATTCGCGAATTCTCCCAGTACATTCGACCTGTGAATATAGACGGTCAGGGCAGGATAACCATTCCTTCCGACCTGATTGAAGTTTCCGGAATGACCCATGAAATTGTTTTCATTGGCCTGCTTGATTCAATCGAACTCTGGGCTGCCCAGCGGTACGCTGGACGGGAAAAGGAACAGGTATCCTCTCTGGAAGAAGCCATTGAGGAAATCGACATCGATATTTACTGAGTTATCGTCTCTCCCTTTTCAGGAGGCCTGGTTTCAATGTGCGCAGAAAGATCTGTAGAAGACAGTCTGAAAAGTCCCGATAACGGGATAGATATCTCCTCTCATGTGCCGGTAATGGCAGATGAGGTTGTTGAGTTTTTCGCAGGTGACCTGAATGAAGGACTTCTTGTGGATGGAACGGCCGGTGCAGGAGGGCACCTGGCGATGCTTTCCCGCGCCTTGCCAGGGATGACCTTTCTTGCTGTTGATCGGGATCCTGCAGCTGTTGAAATCCTCAGAAGCAGGTTCAGCGATAACCCTGATGTAATAGTGCGGCAGGGGAGTTATACGGAAATACCTGAAATCATTAACGAACTGAGTTTAGGTAAGGTATCCGCAGCTCTTTTTGATCTGGGTTTTTCATCGTTGCAGCTTGATGATCCGTTGCGGGGGTTCTCCTACAGGTTCGAAGGCCCTCTGGATATGAGGTTCGATGATTCAGAAGGCGAAACAGCGGCAGAACTGCTGAACAGAATATCCGAAAAAGAAATAGCTGATATCATCTACAACTACGGTGAAGAGGGCAGAAGCAGGAGGATAGCAAAGGCGATAGCACGAAACCGACCTGTCAGTACAACCCTTGAACTTGCTAAGATAGTCAATGCCTCAGTTCGAAGAAGCTCCAATAAAATACTCTCCAGAGTTTTCCAGGCTCTCAGGATCGCTGTAAACGGAGAGCTTGATCAGCTGAACAGGCTGATCGATGAACTGAACGGTTGGACTGAAATTGGTGCTCGAATTGCATTTATAACGTTTCACTCCATCGAGGACAGGAAGATCAAGCTGCTGTTCAGAGATACTCCCGGGTATCGGCAGCACTCTCCCCGGTGGGTTGTTACCGGTGAGGATGAAGTACGGAGGAACAGCAGGGCAAGGTCGGCAAGGCTTCGGATGGGGATAAGGATATGAAAATCGGAGTGCGCAGAATTCTCCAGGTGATCGCGGCGGCGGCTCTTCTTCTGCTCGTGCTTGAGGCTGGTGTTTACAATTGGAGGCTGGTGCTTTCGATGAGATACAGGGATCTTACTGAACTGAATCGTCAGCTCATCTGGAGAAGGGATGAACTCCAGGTAGAGAGGGCTGCTCTCCTGAATCCTGAGAGGCTGCAGAGGGTTGGCAGTGAGCTGGGTCTTGCACCTGTATCCCTCGAGCATTTTACAGTTCTACTGTTGGATCCAAGCGTATCGGGGGGTGAGCAGTATGTCTGTATGGAACAGTGAGATCTCCCCCGAGCGGCGCTCGGCAAGGCTGAAGATGATTATGATCTCAGCATTGATAGGTTTTCTGATCGTCACCGGACGGCTGATCAATATTCAGATTGTGCTCCATCAGCACTATTCCGATATAGCGTGTAATCAGCATACAACTCAGATCGATGTGGAAGCCCGGCGGGGGAGGATAGTTGACAGGAACGGCTACCTTCTGGCCGGGAACAGAACAGTTGCGACTTTTCAGGTTTACTGGCCTGAAGTTCCCCGGGAAGAAACCGCTCTTATCGACACTCTTCTTCTGCAGCTCAGTGAATATTCACTGGTGAAACTACCTGCTGAAAGACGTTCGGGGAATCAGATTCTTGCGATCGACGTTCCCTATCAGGACGCAATGCTTCTTACTAATTCGGGTCTGCCCACAGGTGTAAGCGTTGATGTTACGCAGAAGCGGACCTATCCCATGGGTGATATGGCAGCCGGGATCTTAGGAAGATTCACAGCCGAGAATGCAGAAGGTATAGAGCAATGGTTCAATTCCGATCTTCAGGGGATCGATGGGAGATTGTTCATAGAGAGAAGTGCCACTGGGAGATATAACCTGACCGATCCCGAAGCGGACAATATTCATGCCGTTGATGGCCGTGACATCATGCTTACCATAGATGCAAGATTTCAGTGCATCATCATGGAGGAGCTGGAAACCGCCATGGATCAATACAACAGCGACTGGGCCGCGGCAGTGCTGCTGGATCCGACCAATGGAGAGGTGCTCGCAGCCGGCAGTGTGCCGGTCAGAGCCGAGAACGGATCCCTCGCCACTAATCACTGTTTTCAGGGCTATCATGAACCGGGCTCAACCTTCAAGATCGTCACCTACGCAGCCTGCATTGAGGAAGACCTGATAGAAGAAGGAGAATTATTCAACTGCAGTGATGGGTATATCGACGTTGCGGGGGATAGTATATCCGATGCCCATGAAATGGGTGTCCTCAGCCGCGACGAGATCATTATCAATTCAAGCAATGTGGGCACCGTGATGCTTTCCCGCCTTCTTTCAGACACCACTCTCTGCGACTACTGCAGCCTTTTCGGATTCGGTCTGAAGACAATGATCGAGTACCCTGACGAATCGAGAGGAATACTGCCGGTTCCCGGATCTCACGGATGGTCTGGAGTGTCATCTGCCCAGATCGCCATTGGCCAGGAAATAACAGTTACTCCCATTCAGCTTGCAATGTCGTACAGTGTTATAGCGAATGGAGGTACTCTTTATTACCCTAGACTTCTGGATGCCTACCGTGATGGAGATCAGTGGGTACAGGAAGAGTCAATCGTACGATCCCACCCTCTTTCACCGCAGACAGCGGAGACTGTAAGACGCACGCTGAGAGCTGTTGTTGAGGAAGGAACCGGCGCGAATGCTGCTGTAGATGGAGTTGCAATTGGAGGTAAGACCGGCACTGCTGAACGACTCAGCGGCAGCAGCGACTATCTCAGTGCATTTGTGGGATTGGTTCCCGCCGATAATCCCAGTTTTGTACTTGTCGTGATAATAGACGGCCCGGATTACGAGTACCGATGGGGAAGCGCATCCGCAGCACCGGTGTTCGCGGAGATAACCTCGAGAATTCTTGCAGTTGAACCGGAACTGGCCCTGGGATCTGGAAGAGGGGAAGAGAATCTTATGGCGGGGGTGCTCGAGTGATCCTCTCTGATCTTCTGAGGAATACCCGTGTCCTGCTCCCCGGAAATCTTGCCCCGGTGGAGATAACTTCAGTTGAGGAGGATTCCAGAAAAGTCGTAGCGGGATCCCTCTTTGTGGCGCTCAAGGGTTATAAGACGGACGGACATATTCACATTGAGCAGGCACTGGACAGCGGAGCCGCTGCCGTGCTGGCGGAGCGGCAGGTCTCGAACGATTACAGGGTATGCGTGAATCCCGATCATGATAACAGGGGAATTCTCTCTCTCATCGCCGCACGTTTCTACGGTTATCCCTGGGATGAGCTTATCACAGTTGGCATAACCGGTACGAACGGAAAAACATCAACCGCGAGAATGCTTCACTGGATACTGGAAAAACACGATATGCAGAGCGGCATCATGGGCACAATCGGTCATCTCGTCGGTGGGGAGAATATAAACGCGAAAATGACGACACCGGGTGCACTGATCACTGCAGGCATGATGAGAGAAATGGTTCAGAAAGGTGACAGATGCTGTATAATGGAAGTATCGAGTCATGCCCTTTCCCTCAGCAGGGTTGATGATGTAAGGTTTGACGCGGCGCTTTTCACCAACATCACGCAGGATCACCTGGATTTTCATCAGAGCATGAAGGAGTATCTCGACTCCAAGAAGCACCTGTTTGACCTGCTCAAGAATAATGGAACTTCTATCGTAGGCACCTACTCAGATGGATTCCCGTCGATAGGCAACGCTGTGACCTTCGGATTTCGTGAAAACGATACTTACCGGATCAGCAATGTCTTCGGTGAGCTGGGCAGAATCTCCTTCCAATTGCAGACAGACGGAATTTCGGTTCCGGTAGAGATGAGCATCCCCGGCAAATTCAACATCTTCAATGCTGCAGGTGCCATGGCGGCAGCGATTGAACTGGGTATCGATCCTCTGTCCGCATCTGCAAGCCTTAAAGATTTCCCGGGTGTACCCGGAAGGTTCCAGTCCGTTAATTTGGGCCAGGATTTTCTTGTAGCAGTTGATTACGCCCATACGCCTGACGCTCTGAAGCAGATACTGAAGCAGGCTTCGGAGCTGACTGCAAACAGAGTTATCACTGTTTTTGGAGCAGGTGGCGACAGAGATGCATCCAAGCGTCCCATCATGGGGCAGATAGCGGAAAGTATTGCGGATATCGTAATTATTACAAGTGATAATCCCAGGACAGAAGAACCGGATTCGATTATTAGCGATATCACCGCCGGGTTAAGTACAGAATCTCAATGCCGGGTAATCGTGGAGCCGGACAGACGGGCGGCCATAAGGTCTGCAATCAGCGTCGCCAAAACGGGAGATGTCGTGATTATCGCCGGTAAGGGGCACGAAGATTATCAGATCCTGGGGAAGAAGAGAATACATTTCGATGATCGTGAGGAAGCTGCAGCAGCATTGAAAGAGGTGCTGGAATGATGCGCATGGGTGACATCGCTCTCGCTTGCGGCGGCTGGGTCGCGCCCGAAAGTGCAGGCAGGATTGTCACCAGCGCTGTGATTGATTCAAGGGATTCCACCAGGGACTGCCTGTTTTTCGCCCTTGCCGGAGGCAGCACTGATGGACACCAGTACGTTGATAACGTACTCCAGGACAATGGAATGGCGGTAGTTTCCCGCGGGAGTAAGCGCTGCGGGATAATCCTTGTTGAAAGTGTTGAGCAGGCTCTTCTTGATGCTGCGCAATGGAGACGGAGTAATATCAGGTCAAGGGTAATAGGAATTACCGGTTCCAGCGGAAAAACAACCACCAGATTGTTTCTGACTGCCGTACTTGAATGCAGTTACAGTGTATACAGCACCAGTGGGAATCTGAACAATCACCTGGGTATGCCTCTTACCATTCTTAATGCTCCCGAACAGGATCCCGATATCATCATCCTTGAACTCGGCATGAACCATGCGGGAGAATTGCTGCTCCTGGGTGAGGTTGCCTCTCCGACAGATTGCCTGGTAACCAATATCGGGCATGCTCATATGGAGTTCTTCAATACTATTGATGACATAGCAAGAGCCAAAGCTGAACTCATCAGGACAACCGCTCCCGGTGGGCTATGCGTAATCCCTGTGGATGAGGATATCCTTAGAAGCACTGCTCACATTGCAGGATTGAATATCAGGTATTTCGGAGACGGTGGAGATGCATGGTTCGAGGAGGAAGACGGTACATACACTATTTACCCTTATAAGAAAAAGCTGAGACTTCAGTTCGAGGGCAGTCACAATATGATGAATGCGGTTTCGGCAGTGCTGATGGCGGGAGCACTGAATGTACCAATTGAAAGGGCGATCACAGCGATTGCTGCCGTTTCTCCCGCAATCGGAAGGGGCAGGATTGTACGGGCCGGTGGGATAACCATCCTTGATGAGAGTTACAATGCGAATCCTGATTCGACCAGAGCATGCCTTGCAGTACTGCAAGGGATAAAGGGAAGCAGAGGAGCAGTTCTGGGCGACATGCGGGAGCTGGGCGAGGATGCGCCCATCTTCCACAGGGAGATACTTCAGAAGGCGGACAGCATTGGACTGGATTTCCTGATCCTTACAGGGGAATTGTACGATTCAGTTAAGACCGATGCTGTAAGAACAAGGATATTTATGGCAAAAGACTGGAAAGAAGCCCTGGGGATTCTGAGGGATACCGTTTCTTCTGAATGCACCGTGCTCGTAAAAGGGTCAAATTCGCTGCAACTCAGTGAACTGGTTCGTTCCATGGAGGAGGGTATCTGATGCTTTACTGGATACTGTACCCGCTGAGGGAATCCGCTTCAATTTTCAACCTGTTCGGTTATATCACTTTCCGTGCTGCAGGAGCCACCGTTACCGCTATGATAATAGCGTTCGCCGCAGGCCCCTTCGTGATAAGATTTCTCAGGAAGCACCAGATCGGTCAGACCGTCCGGGACGATGGTCCGCAGAGTCACCTTAAGAAGGAGGGTACCCCCACTATGGGAGGTCTTCTCATTCTTCTATCTGTTCTGATTCCGGTACTTTTATGGGGAGTGCTAGATAACCGTTACCTGCTGGTTGTGCTCATTTCAACGATATGGATGGGGCTTATCGGGTTGCTGGATGATTATCTGAAAGTTGTCAGACACTGTTCAAAAGGATTGATAGGAAGATATAAGCTTGCAGGGCAGTTCATCATTGGAATCGCTCTTGGAGCATGGCTCTGTTTCAGCCCTGTAACACCCGGCGGGAATGTACCGGATATCAGGCTGATGCCTTCAGTGCGTACTGTAGATCTTGAATCCTCAGAGGGTATAAATATCACATCGACAGAAACGACAGTTCCGTTTTTCAAGGATATCAGGCTTGATCTGGGACTCTTTTATATCGTATTCGTTGCGCTGGTGCTTGCCGGAACGGCAAATGCAGTTAACCTTACCGATGGCCTGGACGGACTTGCGACAGGTGTCAGTCTAATATCGATCATAACATTCGGTTTGATGGCATATCTCCTCGGACATGTGAATTTCGCCGATTATCTGCAGTTCTCGTACCTGCCCGGGGTGGGAGAAGTGTCCATTTTTGCCGGGGCGATGGCAGGGGCATGTCTGGGTTTCCTCTGGTTCAATGCACCTCCAGCATCGGTTTTCATGGGTGATACTGGGTCTCTGGCTCTGGGCGGCGCCATCGGCTCCATGGCAGTAGTAACAAAGAACGAACTTCTTCTCTTTCTTGTTGGTGGAGTTTTCGTTGTGGAGGTTCTCAGCGTTGTTCTACAGGTCAGCTGGTTCAAGAGAACAGGGAAAAGGGTTTTTCGTATGGCGCCCATCCACCATCATTTCGAGCTCTGCGGGTGGATGGAAAGCAAAGTTGTTGTACGATTCTGGATAATAGCGGCTATCCTGGGACTTCTGGGATTAACTACATTGAAGATCAGGTAAAATATGGGATACTGGACCGATGGCAATAAAGAGATAGGAGTATTCGGGCTCGGGAGGAGTGGAAGAGCAGCAGCAGCACTTCTGCGCCAGAGGGGTTTCTCGGTAACTGGTCTTGATATCAGGGATGATGTGCAGGACTGCCCGGACTGTAACAGGATAGTGACCGGGAACGATATGACAGGCTCTCTTGGTGGTCTTGACGGTTTTGTGATAAGCCCGGGCATTGACCCCGAATCTGCTCTTCCCTCAGCAGCAAGAGAACTCGGTGTTCCGGTCATTGGAGAGATCGAGCTGGCCTTCCGCAACACTGATATCCCGGTACTGGCAATTACCGGTTCCAACGGGAAAACCACCACCGCGGAATGGCTGGGATATACACTCAGTAAAGCCGGTTTAAATGTAACCGTTGCTGGTAACACCGGCTATCCGTTCTGCAGGGCGATTATAGAGAATCCTGATGCTGATTTCATCTCTCTGGAGGTTAGCAGCTATCAACTGCAGACCATAGAGACTTTCCGTCCCTTAGCTGCGGCAATACTCAACATTACACCGGATCATCTTCAGCGTCATGGAGGTATTGAGGGGTATATCAACGCCAAGGCCAGGATATTCATGAATCAGCATAACAGTGATCTGCTTATTCTTAACAGGGATGACTCAGGATCGATACCTCTTGCCGGCAGAACCTCCGGTCTTGAATGGTATTTCGGTATTGGGGGAAGCTTTGAAGCAGGTGCCTTCTCCGAGGGGAATTCAATCTACTATTCGGATTCCGTAAGCACGAGATTCGTGATTGACGTAAGAGATTTATCTCTATCCGGTCTTCATAATCTGTCAAACGCCCTGGCAGTTGTATGTCTTGCCGGTATGGCCGGACTGCAGCCTGAGGAGATGGTTTGCGGGCTTTCATCCTTTCCCGGTGTCCCTCACAGGATTGAATGCATAAGAAAATACCGTGGTGTTTCCTTTGTAAACGACTCCAAATCTACAAATCCGGATTCTCTGAAGGTTGCTCTGGAGAGTATTTCGGAACCAATCACACTGATTGCCGGGGGAATGGCAAAGGAAACTGATTACAGCCAGCTCAGAAGTCTGATAGCAGATCGGGTAAAAGTACTCATCCTGATCGGAGATGCATCCGATATGCTGGAGAATTGTTGGTCTGGTACAGCACCGATCTTTACGGAAGGCACATTGGATAATGCAGTGAAACGGGCTTTGGATCAGTCTGTTAATGGAGATATTGTGCTGCTTAGTCCAGGATGTGCAAGTTTTGACCAGTACAGCAGTTTTGAAGAGCGGGGGGAGCACTTCCGGAAGCTCGTGGAGTATTTAAATTGACAAATATCAATCCATCCGGAGCCCGGAATATAATGATTGCTTCTGCGGTTCTGCTGCTTATTCTGGGGACTCTGGCAGTATTCACCGCAAGCTCATTCAAATCTCTGCTGCTTACGAATTCAGAATCAAGTACGATCTTCCTGTTACCTCACATCAAAAAGGTTCTCATAGGAATTGCTGCGGGAGTAATTGCCTGGATGATCCCACCGGGAAAACTGAAGAAAGCTGCTCCTGTACTCTACGTGATATCGTTAGTCATGCTGATAGCTTTACTGCTGCTCAGGGGTACTCACTGGGCACCTGTAATCAACGGCTCAGCGAGATGGCTGGTTCTGTTCGGCGGTTTCCGGATAATGCCGTCAGAAATAGCGAGGATTGCATATGTGATACTTGCCGCTTCCCTTGTTTCTGAAGGCGTAATCCGTGCGAGAACGGGTGCCGGTGTTGTCTGGCTTGCGCTTCTTGGCATCATCCCTGCAGGTCTGGTTGCATCTCAGCCCGATTTTGCCGGAGGTATGTACATTATCATTCTAATGGTCACTGTTCTGTTCCTGGCCGAATCCAGATTCAAGGATATGCTGGTTCTTTTCCTTCTCATGCTTGCGATGGCTTCTGTGGTTGTATTTTCGTCCGAATACAGAAGGGAAAGGCTGGTCAGCTGGTTTTCGCCAGGGGATGCTGCTGAGGCATCAACTTACCAGCCCGAGCAGGCCTGTATTGCGCTTGGAAGCGGAGGAATAATGGGAAGGGGCATCGGCAGAGGCAGGCAGCAGAGGGGCTTCCTGCCCGAAGCATTCTCAGATTACATACTTGCCGTAATAGGTGAGGAGTCAGGATTTGCCGGTGTTCTTCTGATACTCACTCTGCTACTGCTGCTGCTGCTGTCAGGATGGACTATTGCCGAAAATGCTGATCACCTCTTCGGTTACCTGGTTGCAGGAGGCCTGATAGCCTCAATTGCCCTCGGGATGTTCATTCATGTCGGCGTGGTTACAAGAATGTTTCCATCCACAGGTATGCCGCTTCCACTCGTGTCATGGGGAGGATCAAATCTCATGGTTACCATCGGGACTCTGGGAATTGTATCCAGAGTTGCCAGTGAGGGGGCAAGTGGATGAGAGTTGCCATAGCAGGTGGAGGTACCGGTGGTCACATAAGCCCTGCAATCGCAGTGGCGGAAGCTATCTGGGAGAGGTACCCGGATACCAGTATCGATTTTATAGCGACTCCCCGGCCTGTTGACAGAAGGATGTATAAGCAATTCGGCGATACGGTACATATTTTGAACCCTCCTCGCATCGACAGAGGTATACTGGATGTTGCGCTCCTGCCTTTCCGGGCTGTTCGGGAATTCTTCAGGACGAGGGAACTGCTCCGCAAACTGGGACCTTCCGTGCTTTTTGCTACGGGAGGCTATCCGTCCTTTTTCCCGGTTGTTGCTGCGCGCAGCCTTGGTATTCCCTCAATAATCCATGAATCGAACAGTATTCCAGGGAGGGCGAACAGGCTGGCATCCCGTTTCTCCTTCAAAGTACTTACAGGTTTCCATTCGGCCACTTCCGTTTTCAGGAGAAGTGCTGTTTACTCCGGAAATCCTGTCAGGCAATCACTTAAGAAATACGACAGAGGTTATGCAAGAGAGAAACTGAATATCCCGGATGGTGTTCCGGTTGTGCTTTTTCTTGGCGGAAGCCAGGGTGCGAGAGCAATAAACGATACATCACTGGGAGCGCCGGAGAATGTATATGTCCTGCTTCAATGCGGCAGCAGAGACAGGGAAAGAATTATTGAAGAAACGTCCGATCTTCAGATGATTAAGGTTATCGATTTTGTGGATGATCCAGCACTTCTCTATTCAGCTGCTGATATTGCGGTGGCCCGTTCGGGGTCGATGACAGTCGCTGAATTGACGTGGTTCAGAATTCCCGCTGTTTACATACCGTACCCGTTCGCCGCTGATGATCATCAGAAGTGGAATGCTCTCGAGATAACCGATAAGGGGGGAGCTCTCGTTTTCAATCAGGACAGTTCCGACACTGCTGTTATATGGAACGCCATAAACGTCCTGCTTGAGGATGAAAGGATGATTCAGAGCATGAAAACAGCTCTGGAGGAAACAATGCCTGTCAACCCGGCAGACACCATCGCGGAAATCGTGATCAGTACTGCAGAGGAGGGTTCGTAATGGCCAGCAGAGTGCATCTTGTTGGGATCTGCGGCAGCGGAATGAGTTCTCTGGCTCTCTGGTATCGATATCGAGGGCTTGAAGTCAGCGGCTGCGACAGAAGTCCCGGCGAAAATTATGCCGAACTGCTGGACGCAGGAATAGTCGTTCTGGATAAACACGATCCACTTCATATTGAAAATGCCGATAAGGTTGTCTTCAGTGCTGCTATTCCTGTCGATCACCCCGAGATCATCAGCGCCAGAGAAAAGGGGATTCCTGTTATGCGAAGGAGTGAAGCCCTTGCTGAACTCGCTAATGATTCGCAGCTGCTGGCAGTAGCCGGCGCGCACGGTAAAACGACCACGACTGCCATGACGGGATGGATACTGCAGGAAACCGGGCACGATCCAACAGTTATGGTAGGCGGGACAGTCAGTGCTTGGGGCGGTAATTTCAGATCAGGATCCGCACTGACGGTTGTTGAAGCCGATGAGTATGACAGGGCATTTCTGAGGTTGAGACCTGTATCAGCTGCTGTTACGTCCTTCGCAATAGAACACCTTGAGTGTTATGGCACCCCTGAAGCACTATCTGTTGCATTCGGAGTATTCCTTGAGATGACCCGTCCAGGTGGAACGGTAATCGTTCCTTTCAAAAACAGAGATCTGGCAAAATGGGCGAAAAGAATCGAAAGAACTGTCATCATAACAGGACAGGGAGGTTCAGTGTCCTGTAAACCTCTGGAAACTGATAAATGGCGGCAGAAATACATGATCGATGGAATTCAGGGGTATCTGCCTCTTCCGGGGAATCACAATCTGAGAAATGCAGAAACAGCTATTGCTCTTGCATCAACAGCAGGTGTTGAAACTGAAGATTCTGTACAAGCACTTGAATCTTTTCCGGGTGTATCCAGGCGGCTGGAGCTGATCGGAAACATTGGTTCAGCGGTTATCCTGTCTGATTACGCGCATCATCCCGATGAGATTGAAGCAGCTCTTCAGGGAGTTTCCCAGGTGTCACAGGGAAAAACAGTTGTTGTTTTTCAGCCGCATCTTTATTCCAGAACCGCGATCCAGTATGAGGCTGCAGGTATAGCCCTCAGCAGGGCTGATATGGCGCTTGTTCTTCCCATTTACCCGGCCAGGGAAAAACCGATACCAGGAATCACCAGCCAGCTGGTGGTTGATGCATCAGTAAGAGCAGGTGGTAATTGCAAATTATGCACGCCCGTCGATGTGAGGAAACTGCTGTCAGAGATGGAAGCAGAAATAATAGTATTCATGGGAGCCGGCAGCATTGATCCATTTGCACGAGAACTTGTGGAGGATGCCGAATGAAGGATCGACGGAGGGCTGCATTCTGGCTGTTATTCTCCTCGGGGCTCGCAGTCTTTGCCCTCGCCATGGGATACAGATGGTTCGAAAGGGGAGGTGCTTTCGATCTGGATACAGTACGCATAAGAGGAGCACGGCATGCCGATTCATCTGCGGTCTGCCAGGTTGTGAAACCTTTATTCGGAACATCAATCTGGCAGATAGATCCTGTTGAATTGCAGAATGTGTTGTCCGATGTACCCGGTATCGATTCCGCTCATGTTAATCGGGTGGCCTTCAGCTCTCTCATACTTGAACTGACAATCTCGGAACCTGTTTTTGCGATCAGTGACTCATCGGGAGTTACCGCTGTTTCATCCATTGGAGAGGTCCTTCCGCCCCGCTTTATTACTGACAGTTTACCAGTTGTTGAATCCCGGGAATGGTTAGATCCGGAGGTTTCGAGGACGCTTGCGGCATGGTTCGGGGCTTCTGACATGCAGTCAGACTGTCTTTCATTCAGATATACGAACAGAGGATTATCTGTATTCGTTGGAGATGGGTGTGAAGTGCTTCTTGGTAACGAACGTCTTTCAGAAAGATGGACCGGCTACCAGCAGCTCGCGTCTTCGATGTCCGATTTCGAAGGCTGGTATCAGGTGGATATGAGATACTCGAATCAGGCTGTTCTGAGAGAGCCGCATGAAAACTCAGCACCTTCGGGGGGTGCAATATGATTCCTGAGATCTACGCCGGAGTTGATGTTGGCAGTAAGAACGTCACCTGTGTCGTGGCGGAGGTTGATGAAGATGGGATACTCCATATAACCGGAGCAGGCCAGGCACAGACTTCAGGCTGTGTAATTGAGGGTGTAATCGTGGACCTTCCTGGTGCTTCCCAGGCAGTATCTCAGGCTATCGAAGAAGCCGAATCGCTTTCATCATGGAAAATAATTGAAACAGCCGTATCGATAAGCGGGTCCCACGTGAGAGGATTCCCGGGCAGGGGAACTGTGAATGTTGAACGGGAGGATGAGTTTGTTTCCGGGAAAGTGACCTGGATGGATATTGAAGATGCAACTGAGACAGCACAGATGATCAAGCTGCCCAGGGAATCCATGGTTCTCCGAACGGAGAAATGCGGGTATACGATAGACGGTTCCAGCAGACTGACGCGCCCTCCAGTAGGTCTTCGTGCGGAGAGGCTTACAGCGGACATCTACATGGTTACCGCTGACAGAACTGCTGTTCTGAATCTCGAGCAGGTAATAAGTGATGCGGGAAGAAAGGTTTCAGTGCTCTATCCCTCAGCATCTGCTTCCGCAAGATCCGTTCTGACTCCAGATGAAATGGAAATAGGAGTGGTACTTGCAGATATCGGCGCTGATACAACCGATATTGCTGTATTCCATTCAGGTGTTCTGGCTCATCTTGCAGTTATTCCGTGCGGGGGAGAATCGATAACAAGAGCTCTGCAGAAGATTCGCATTCCCAGATACGAAGCTGAAAGGCTGAAGAAGGAGTACATCGATCTGACCCACAGGTCCAAAACGCAAGACAGGGAAATAACAGTGAGTACTTTCGGTGGAAGGAGAACGATTCCAATCACAGATGAAGAAATAAATGAAATTGCATATCGAAGCGCAGGCAATCTTATTGGAGACATTCTCTGTGAACTCAAACAGGCGGGAATCCAGGAATCGGATCTGCCTGCGGGAATAGTTCTCTCCGGTGGGGCATCTTACCTCAGAGGATTAACCAGTATGGCATCCAGGATCATAGGAGTACCAGTTGAAGTGGGAAGACCGGGCGGAATAGATATGTCGTCTTCCCTGATAGAGAGAGCTGAATTTGCCAATGCTGTGGGACTTGTTCTGCTTTCTCATGAAGAGGAGAGCGAATATGAACAGAGGAAAATATCGAACTCGCTCGGTAAAGTAGCTATGCGATTAAAAGGATTGATAAGGAAACTCAGATAGTGAACAAGGGAGGAAAAATGATACCGCAAGAGGAAGGACCCAGGCTCCAGATAGTTGACGTGACCGAGGAATATCACGGCAAGCCGAAAATAGTCGTGATCGGCATCGGTGGATGCGGATGCAACGCCATTGACAGGATGTTGAATGCGGACATCATAGGCGTTGAATATATCGCGTTGAATACTGATCTTCAGGCACTTCAGAACTGCGAGCCTGATCTGAAGGTGCAGCTCGGCCCAAAACTTACCGGTGGTTTAGGGGCTGGTGGGAATGTGGAAACGGGAGAGAGTTCTGCTGAGGAGAGTAGAGATGAAATCGTCGAAAGCCTCCAGGATTGCAGCATGGTCTTCATAGCTGCCGGTATGGGTGGAGGAACAGGCACAGGAGCAGCTCCCGTCGTTGCACGCATCGCAAGGGAACTCAATGCAATTACGGTCGGAGTCGTAACCAGGCCCTTCGAGATCGAGGGTTCCGTTAAGAAGAACAGAGCCGAACAGGGTATATCAGCGCTGCGAAAGGAAGTGGATACTCTGATCGTCATTCCTAACGACAGCCTGCGCCGGGAAGCCGGCGATGATGAGACGCTGTCGAATGCTTTAGAGAGAGGAAACAGAACTCTTAAGGATGCTGTAGAAGGCATAGCGAACATAATTTCATCACCGGGTCTCATGAACCTCGATTTTCAGGACATCAAAAAGGTTATTACAACCGGTGGAGGCGCCATGATGGGTACAGGCTGCTGCAATGGTGAGCACCGCGCCTCCGAAGCGGCAAGCAGAGCCATATCTGATCCGCTTCTGGAAAATGTATCGATAGAGGGCGCACAGTCACTTCTTGTAAGTATTCAGGCTTCTTCAAGTATGAAATTCGCTGAGTTCCACGAGGCTGTTGAGATCGTTACAAAAGCTGTGGGGCCGCAGGCTGATGTATCACTGGGAACCAGCATAGTTGAAAGCATGGGCGACAAGCTGAAAGTTACGGTCATCGCGACAGGTTTCGGAGAGGTCGAAGACATGGAAATTGAATCTGTGGACATAAGATTGCCTGACAGTCTTAAGTCCAAGAATGCTTCCCGGGAGGTTGAGCGGGATAGAATCCCCTTCATTCTTGGAGCTGCCAGAAGCAGTGGAAAGGAGGAAAGAAAAAAGCACCCACCATTCTTCAGAAGTTAACCTGGCATATATCTGACATTGTAAATATATGTGTAACATATATATAGCAACAACATCTACCGCTATGCGTTTCAATATCGTATATTACCCGCATCTAAGAATGGAGGGTAACACCTATGAGCAGAAAACCTGCTGCCGAGTACTATGATGAACGTCGACGCAGGCTGCTGGATAACGAATCATGCACTCTTACCGTATCAAAGCAGGGTATCTTTGAAATAATCCTGGCTTCTCCCAGCGAATACCGTTCCGCAATGTCTTCTCTTCGATTCCAGAGTATTTTCAAACAGTTGGCTTCCTGGCCGGAAACCTGCTGTGAAAGGGCATTCTATCCCGATAAAGATGAATTCCACTGGAGAAGCAGATACGGGAATCCCTCTATAACGCTTGAAACAGGCAAATCTATAAAACAGTGTGATCTGCTTGTTTTTGCTCCAACGAGCGAAGATGACTACCTGAGAATACTGGAGATGATGAAGCTTTCGGGCATCGAGCAGAGGAGCGAAGAAAGAGTCACTAAATGGCCCCTCGTTATTGCCGGAGGAACACCGGTTACAGCTAATCCCATGCCCCTTTCACTGTTCATGGATGCCTTCGTGATAGGGGAGACTGAACCATCACTTGGTCCCGTTCTTGATACGATTAAGAGCCTCGGCGCACAGGGCGCATCCAAGAGGAAGATACTTCGAAGGCTTGCCACACTGCCCGGTATGTACATTCCTTCTGTACATGATATACCTGGCAAAGTAAGCTCGATTATGCGTCAGTGGGCAGGTTCGGATGGGATGGGGATGACCTCATTCATTCATTCTCCCGATTGCATCAACAGCGATATAGCAATGCTCGAGATATCAAGGGGATGTTCTTTCAACTGCAAGTTCTGTCAGCCCGGATATGTCAGTCTTCCATATAGAGAATGTAAGCTCGAAGAACTGGAAAATACTATTGCAAATCTGCCGGATATAAAGAAGCTGGCTCTTCTCGGCAGCTCACCAAGATCCTATCCTGAAATCCGCAAAGTCATCAAGGCAGCTAAAAAACGTGATCTGGAGGTTATATTCTGCTCAAACAAATATGAGGACCAGATTCACTCCAGCGAGGTGCCTGATGACCTGACTGAGAAATCCATAGTACTATCTCCCGAAACCGGGACGGATTCCCTCAGGAAAGTTATTGGAAAGAAACTCCTGAACAGTCAGCTTTTCGAATCGATCGAGAAATATTTTGATAAGACCGTTAAGAATATCAGGATATACTTCATGATTGGTTTACCCTTCGAGACTGAAGCGGACAGAGCATCAATTATTGATTTCGTAAAAGAGATCCGGAGTCGAACCACTGTACCAATTCGTGTTAATATTAATCCGTTCATACCAAAACCATGGACTGCATTTCAGTGGTCTTCGATGGCGGCTCCCACCAGCCTGAGAGAATGGATAGAATGGTTCGAACCCCAGTTCAAGAAGATAAAGAAAGTCACAGTGAGATTCGGTGACCCACGTGAGTCTCATATCAGAGCTCTTCTTGCAAGGGGAGATCACAGAACCAGCACTGCTCTTGAAGAGAAACTTTCAGGCGTGGGATGGAATACCGCTTTCAAGAAGGCCGGTGTGAACATTAAATGGGTTCTGGAAGATATCGATTCGGATACATCCTTCGAATGGAGTTTCCTGAATATGGGTTTTGGCCACACAAGGCTTGCCCGGGAATATCACGCATCATTTTCTCTCAATCAGAGCAGATTGAAAGATATGGAGAAGGAATCGGAAATAGAAGATTCTGAGTAGATACCGATCATCTTTTTAATATGAAAAGCGGGAATGTCAGCCATTCCCGCTTTCTTGAACGCAAAATGTCAGTTAGATCTTCTGAAACTTACCAGTTTTGAGACAGCTGGTGCATATCTTAACTTTTTTCGGTTTGCCGTCGACCAATATTCGTGCATTCTGAAGGTTTGGTTTCCAGACATGTTTTGTATGTCTGTTAGAATGACTGACCCGGTTTCCAACTGAAGGCCCTTTACCACAAATATCACATTTCCAGGACATTTTCAGCTCCTAATTGTATTAATATGACTCAAATAAGAATCAGTTTAATAATGCAATTTCATATGTTTAGCAAGTCCCGCTATGCTCCAGGGGTTGACAGATATTATATGATTCCCATAATTGGTCAGTGTTGTTCAGACTGCGGGGGCGACAGGTATCGACGGGTTCAGAAGCGGTCTGACGGTTGCATGTCGAGGTTATCCGCTTCCTCGTTAAACTGGCGGATAGAAACAACTGCCGCATAAATACGGCACGCTGCTCCGAATAACAGGAGCAGCCGTCCTCTCCGGAATAGCTTTCCTTTCGGGGGTTGGGCGGAAGAAGGAAAGCTGGCTGTGAAGCCCCGTTCCCAGACGTAAGCAGCGAGATTAAATGGGAGCTAGGTCTGACAAGGCCGACCGGAGCCGAATCAGAATGACATTAATCCGGACTAAACATGTAGAGCCGACAGGTCCCTGATCTCGGACGCGGGTTCGAATCCCGCCGCCTCCACCACTTACATATTGACCCTAAGTCCCTTATAGAAAGGAACTTAGGGTTTTCGTATATGCGGACATTATCTCGAAGTGCACGCATACGGCACGCTATCCATCCGAATTACCGATTTGCCTATCTTTTCAGCGAGGTCGGCGAGTCGTTCTTTTCTTGCACGTGCATATACATTCATAGTAAGCTGCAGAGTAGAATGACGTGCCGGAGATAGAGGTTGGATAACAATTCATGGCTCCGACTTCTGTAGGCACGTACATTCTCCTACCGAGTCTTCAGTACATATCTGTGGCAACGATGTTTGATTGCGGGTGTTTCAAGCGATATGGTCAGTTTCAGGCAGGGAAATGGTGATATCTGCGTGCGGATGAGCTGTATTTGGAGCAGGTATGGGATTAAGGAAAATCAACTTTCCTATTGTTTTACATTGCCTGGTATGACATTGATAGACTCTGGTTCTACAGCAGTGATGACGGTAGTTATTACTACTGGCATACTGAAGAAGACTGGGAAACGGTATTCTGGGATGCTACTGCATCCAGCGATATAGCCCCCCCATCAGAGCTTCTAGAGCAGATGAACGGAAGCAGAAGAAACTGAATTTAGTTCAAGTCAGTTGATTGAGAACACACAATCTGAATCATAGCACCTCACGTATAGTCTTTCACCATCCAGGAATAAGTAATTCGGCATTGATGGTACTGAAACTGACCGAAGTACTTCCCCAGTGTGGCGATTAAGGATGTACACGAAGTCATCTTCATAGCTGAAGCCATACCCGGTAATTATCACATCACCTTCAATCAGGAAGTTCTGACTGTTGGAAACCAGAGGTCTGCTTCTCCAGAGGATTTCATGAGTAGCAATATCAATAGCTGTAATGTATCCATTGCTTCCACCGGATATGGATGCATAAGTCCTGTGTGCGTTTGAAACATAGAGAATGCCATCTTTTACTTCAGCCCATCTGAGTGCCTGAAAAGTGAATTCCGAATTCTCTTCCGGAGGATGAGAGTACATAAGGAAATCCAAAACTCCAACTATTTTAAATGTTTCCTTCACTTTAAGTATCAGTATTCTGGGGTTAAGAATCACATCAGCTCTGTTTGGGGGTGAACCATAAAATGCCAGGATGAAGTCACCGGAGTTAACTATCTGGCTAAGATAAAAAGAGGCTTCACCGGGTGTGTTTATCACACTTGCGATACCTTCAGGTGGTGCATCTCCACGGATCGCATCATTAATCCCACCGTTGTGAAAGGTAGCGGAAGACCATTGCCCCGGCAGGTTCTCAAACCATACCTCATAATCAACCACTCCGTTGTCAGTGCATTCAAGAAGCTCCAGTTCAGGTATCTCGATTTCTGATATGCCATTAACAGTGCTTTCAAACGGAGGAGTAAGAAGAGGAGTTGGAAGAACATCTTCAGTCAGTACTGAAAATATCAAAACTGGGATAATAGCAAACATGACATCTCCTTTGATTTTCATACAGATTTACAAGAGTAATCCTGATTGTAGATAAAAATCATACTCCAGGCAAGCCCAATCGCACAACGGAATTATTCAAGGCACAGGAGACAGCTGTGGGCAATACTTCTCAAGAAAGTCTGGGATGTTGACGCCCTGAAGTGTACCAAGTGCGGAGGGAAGATGAAGGTCATCTTCTTCATCGAACAGCCCTCTATCATCAGGCGTATCCTTAAACATCTTGATCTCTGGGAAGATCCCAGGCCTCCGCCAGAGCCACTAGAACTGGTATGTGAACCCGATGCGGATTACAGTCCATGGCAGGATGATGTACCGGAGATAGAGGTTGGATAAATGACAATTACTTATTACTGGGTCGGCTTGAGGGAAAACAGTCTTGCCATCATTCCCGGATTCCATTGATCATCGATACGATCGCATTACGGATCATCTCAGGCAATTCTGACCAAGCATCAATTACTGATTTCAGATCGCTTGGCTTTAACTTTGGTGCACGCATAGTGCATACTTTAAGTGCAAGGAAGTGTAGAATTTCTGTTTTAGAAGTGTACTGGTTCTGTGGATATGCAGGATTCTGTTCAGATGCCAATGTCATGATATGCAAGGTTTTGTAGCGTTTATGTAGTGGATATGTAGTGGTTCTGTCAACCTAAGTTATTGCAAGGCAACGGCTTCGAATCCCACCGCCTCCACCACATTGATTAAGCACACTATCTCTCAAAACAATTCCT
>RCNF010000418.1_pt1 | contig 21500 bp, 19 predicted proteins | sample 2041311 | NCBI WGS metagenome assembly RCNF01 (sample SAMN09708228, study PRJNA481090) | Marine sediment metagenome, whole genome shotgun sequencing project. | biome: marine sediment; feature: ocean; material: sediment; isolation source: Sewage treatment plant 2 marine sediment (STP2) ... | reverse complement strand
GATTAAAAAGTGCTTATAAGTAGGGGGGTGTGAATTTACAGAGGATTTTAGATGTTTTTTGTAATCCACACATCCACTTTACCCCATAACCACTCTTTGAAGCGCTGCATTCTTGAGCGATTAACCCAGCTCTTATAATCAATCTCGATACAATTTTCGAAGTCTGCCTCCATGACTGCACGCGCGTCATCGGCGCTATCCTGACTTTCAACTTCTAGATTAGCTTCTAAGTTCCAACGAAAATTCCAACGGTCAACATTAGATGATCCAATCGTATACCAATCATCAACTAGCACCATTTTGGTATGCGTGAAACGTCCTTGATATTCGTAAATTCGTACACCAAATCTTAATAAACGCGCGTAATAACGCCTGCTAGCATAACGTACTGAAGGATGATCAGTAATTGGCCCCGGTAAAAGCAAGCGCACATCATTTCCTCTTAACGCTGAACGTCTTAGCGCCTTACGTACTTTCCCTGAAGGTATAAAGTATGCTGAAGCAAACCATATTTGGCGCTGGCACTTATTCATACGATTCAATAACACTCGCTTTATCTCGAGCTTTTCACCGCCACTAGTAAACGATAAGCGTCCAAGAATTCCATTATCGATAGAGTCAGGTTTAATCGCTGCAGGCACGGGTTGATCAGACCATTTAGCAAACACATCGTTGAATAAAGCATGCCAATCTGAAATGACTCTTCCTTTTATTTCCACGACTGTTTCGCGCCAAGCATTTTCACCATAGAAATAATCGGTAAGGCCTGCGCCCCCCACAAAAACTTTCTCCCCATCTACAATCAAATACTTGCGGTGAGTTCGATATAAATTCTTCTTTAGTGTTTTAATCGTTTTAAAGTTCAAAGGATTATAGAAAACTAGAACCACTCCTGACGCTATCAGTTGCTCTCTATCACTTTCAGACAAAGCCCTGGCACCAAACCCATCTACAAGCAATTGCACGCAAACGCCTCTTTGGGCAGCCTCACTAAATGCTTTTATAAATTTAGTGGCTATATGGCCTGATTCGAATAAATACATCTCCATCAGCACATATTCGCTAGCTTCTTCAATGGCATTTAACATGGCAGGAAAAAACTGCTCACCATCAATGAGAAATTCAACGATATTACCTTCACGCCATGGAAAGGCAGTCTGCGAATGGGAATGTGTCATTAATTTAGGAATAGACTTTCATGTTTAGGGATAGACGCTCATGGGTTATTGATGTGATTTTAACCTTTATTGCTACTGACACATATACATACCCATTGAATATTTACAGTCCAGCCCAACACTAGTAGAAAGCTAAGCAAATACTGAAAACAGGCTAAACTAGAGCTCAACCAAGCTCACGACAAGTGGTATCTCTTACATGTTTGATTTAATTAGAAAAATAAAAGAAGAATTTATTCTGCGAAAACATTTAGTCGATGACACTTTATGGCGAAACACAATTAACAAAATCCAGATTTTAAAAGCGTTAAAACCTAGAGATTTAGCTAAGTTGAAAAAGCTCAGCAGCCTATTCATTCATGAAAAAACATTTACCGGCATCCGCGGATTTGATGTGGATGACGAAAAAAAGATAATTATCGCTGCGCAAGCTTGCTTGCCAATTCTACATCTCGACATGAGTTATTACGAAGGCTGGATAGAGGTTGTCGTGTATCCAGATAACTTTGTGGTATATCGTAATGTTACCGATAATTTCGGGCTTGTTCACGAAACCAGTTCGGCACTAAGCGGCGAAGCTTGGTCTAGAGGGCCTGTGATTCTAGCGTGGGCCGATGTTGAACGAGACAGTCTTCATGGCCACCCTGGTCACAATGTCGTGATCCATGAATTCACTCATAAACTGGATATGCTAAACGGTCGTGCCAATGGAATGCCGCCATTACACCCTAAAATGCACCGTAAACAATGGACCGATTCACTCAGCCACGCTTACAATATTTTGGTCGATCAAGTAGAACACTTTCATCCAACTACCATCAACGAATACGCGGCTACAAACCCAGCTGAATTTTTTGCCGTCATCAGCGAATACTTCTTTACTGCGCCTGAAATTCTATTCGAGTACTGCGCAGAAGTTTATAAACAATTGGTGCTGTTTTATAAGCAAGATTACTTAAAGTTAGAGAAGTTTTAAAAAAGTGCCTAGCCGAATGCAGAGAGACAACGTTGGAGCACTGCGACGACGACCCGAAGGGCGTGGTTTTCATTATTTTTGAGTGAAAAACCACGAGCTCTGCATAAATTCTAAGGTCGTTTTAAACTACAAAAACGAGTTGTCATTCAAAAAGGTGGGGGTGAGTTATTTAACTATCTAAACACTAATAAAACTGCCTAGTTAAGCACCCCATTTAGTTTGATTATCATCTCCTTTTTGGTTAAGAGCAGTCTGAATCTGGATAAGCTCAATAATATTATCGAGATTTACAATCCCTACAAAACCCCCATCTTCAGTCACTGAAAGTAGCGAACAGTGATGACTCTGGATACTTTTTAAAACTTGCTCCAATGGCTCTTTAATATCGGCACTATAGACTTCGTTTTGCATAAAGTCCTGTACCCGGTTTAGTTCTCCACCTTGTTGCAAACCCCTCAGAAGATCAGCCTGGCCAAGCACAGCTATCATGGCATTATCTTTCAACACAGGGAAGTCTGTTTGACTACCGGCTAATGTTAGCTCAACAACATGTGACAAGAGATCATCTGGTGCCAGTACCTGAAAATCAGTCAGCATCGCCTTGCCGACGCTAGAACCCGAAATCGTCGATTTAATCTGCTCTGATTCTGCTTCTGACGCTGCACCAATCCACACAAAAAGAGCTATAAAGATTAAAAATGGGTTATACAATAATCCCAGAAAACCCAACCATAGTGCTAGCCCCTGCCCTATGCTGGCGGCAATCCTGGTGGCTCGAACATGATCCATGCGTAAAGCCAAAACAGCCCGTAACACCCTACCGCCATCCATAGGGAAGGCCGGAAGCAGATTAAAAACGGCGAGCATGATATTAATCAACATCAATCGCTGTAAAAAAGATCCTTCGGTAATGCTCAGTTGTTCTGCATCTATCATTGAACCCGTTGCAGAAAGCCACAACCAAAGTCCAGCAGCAATCACCACGTTAACCGCAGGCCCTGCCAGTGCAACGGCTATCTCCTGTTTTGGGTCGTCAGGCATTCGTTCCATCGATGCGACACCACCAATTGGCAAAAGCGTAATTTTTTCGGTACGAATACCGTAACGACGGGCTGTGAGAGCATGTCCAAACTCATGCAACACCACGCATGCGAATAGAGCAACGATAAAGCCTACACCTGTAATAACGGCTTGAATCGTGCCGTCTATTGCCCAGAAACTCATCGCTATCCAGGCAACTAAAATAAAGAAAGTAGCGTGGACGTAAACATCAATACCAGCGAGAGTCGTTAATTTCCAAGCCCATTTCATGAGTTCTGTACCGTATTTAAGTTGGTTTTTTTATTAATGCCAGATAGCAATGACTTAATATCCAAGGAGTTCTCTGTATTAACGCTAATGGCACTCATAGATTCACTGTCATTCAAAGGTTTCCACTGAGAGAGTTGATGCTCTAACACTGAAATATCTGCATCTGACACATCATTTTTTCTCGCAATGATTCGCTGGCGTAACACATCAAATGATGCGGTTACTTCGATAATAATAAATGGCACCCCCCTACTTTTAGCCAGTTTTTGAAAAGGCTCTCGTTGTTCTTGTTTGAGAAAAGCAGCATCTACCAAAGCTGTATTGCCTGCTTTTATTATCGTTGATGTTAACTCGAGGAGTTTTTCATAAGTTTGTTCTGATGATTCAGACGAGTAAATACCTTCATTAACGTCATTAGACACATCCATTTTCTCGTTAAGAGAAATATCGAACATGCGTTTCCGTTCAACATCTGAACGTATTCTTATTGCGCCTGCATTTTCAAGAATTTGTTGAGATACTGTACTCTTCCCTGAAGCTGAAAGCCCTCTCATGATAATCAATTTCGGTGCAGTGATTTTAGAATAACGTAAAGCCAACTCAATATAAGATTGAAACTCAGCCAACTCTATTGTTTTCGTATCATCAGTGATTTGCTCTATTCGTAACGCATCAACTTTGGCACGTACCATAGCACGGTAACAAAGATAAAAAGGAAGTACGGTAAGCCCTTCATAATCGCCCGTAATTTCGAGATAAGTATTGAGAAATCGATTCGCAAGCTGGTCTTGTTGTCGATCTTGTAAATCCATCATCAAAAATGCTATTTCACTAATAACATCTATCCAGCGCAAGTTTGAATTAAACTCTATGCAATCAAAAGCCAATGGTTTGCTATCTAGCCACACTAGGTTTCGCAAATGCATATCACCATGACATTCTCTGATAAAACCATCTTTCTTACGTTGAGTAAATAGGGCTTTCAATTTATTAAACTCGGAGTAACTCCAACTTTTCAGCTCATCTAGCTTAGCTTCATAAGCAGATATTTTTAGTGATTCATTAATTAGCTCAAAATTTTCTTTTACGGGCTTAAATAGCTTCTCGGGTTTACCGTAATCAGTATCATCTCTTGCAACTGCTGTACTCTGGTGAAACTCCGCAATCATGTGTGCAATTGCATCAATGTGTTCATCCCCAAGCTCACCCGCTTGCAACATATTATCTAGCTGTGCCGACTGCGGGAATTGCCGCATTTTAACGGCATATTCAAATGCTTCGGCGCTACCAGAAATCTCAGGCTTCTGTTCTGATCCAGAAATAGCAACAACATCCAGATAAATATCAGGTGCTAATCGACGGTTTAAGCGTAATTCCTGCTGGCAATACTCTTTTCTCTTATCTAATGTGGAGAAATCAAGAAAACCAAAATTTACCGGCTTCTTGATTTTATAAGCATAATCACCCGTTAGCACAACCCATGATATATGCGTTTCAATCAGTTCAAGCTTGCTAACTGGATGATCATATACATCCGGACTAAGCATATTTTGGATATCAAATTTCATTTATCTGGTGTAAACCTGCCTTAAGTGTTGCTGGATGCGATCAGCCACATTTTGTGGATTTTCTACTATCCCCTGGATCAACTGAAATAGCGGATAGTCATCTGTATTAAATAAGCTAAATTTAGTTACCATTTCAAGTGTATGGACACCCTCACCTTGTATTGATTCAGTTTCTTCTCTTGCCAAGAGCCGTCCCAATTCATGGTGGTGTGAATCTTCACTGGTAGCTGTCGTAATCAAGTCACCCAAACCTGCCAAATTGTAAGGAGTACCTACTTCTCCCCCCATTTTATGTACAATATTATCCAGCTCATACAGCGCTGCCATAGACAGATAACCACGCAGGTTATCACCCAGTTTCAACTCATCAGCCATACCAAATACCAGAGCATAGACATTTTTCAAAATAACTGACCAGCTAATCCCTGTTATATCAGTGGATGGCTCTATATAAAGGCCTGTATCCTGAAAAAGACTGCACACCTTGCTACTTAAAATACTATTTGTACTTCCAAGTTGTGCAAAAGAATATCTCCCTGCTCGAATTTCCTCAGAGATCATTGGGCCATAAAGCAAACCATAATGATTTAAAGAAAACACGTCTGAAAAAATTTGGGCAGCAGTTTGCCCTGCTTCATCCAGACCTTTGGCAATACTCAAACATATACAATCTTTTTGTATTAAAGGCCTAATTTTCTCAGCTATTTCACGATGCGGGTTAACTGGCAGGCAAAACAACACGATATCTGCCTCTGGAACTACATCATCCAGAGCTACTGACTGAAAACCTTCCTCGGGGAACTTTTCCCAGATAAGCAACCGACTGCGACCTCTGAGAAGGAATTCCATGGCGCGGCCCATCTCACCGTATCCTAGTATTAATACCGTAAATTGTTCTGACATATGTCACACCTTTATAAATTTAGTTTAACTATAGTTTGTATCAATGATTTAAACAAAACTACAAGATGAGAATGGGCTCAATTACCACCGCGACTATGACTATCTGGTCAACCCTATTGTCGGATCAGTAATTGCTGACTGGTGGAAAAACTCTAAAAGAGCATCCTATGATTAATAAACTAGAAATATGAAAAAAACTACAGATGAATTGCAGGAGCCAGAGAATTGGTACAACCACCATACAAAAGAAGTTCTGGAGCATTTTAAAGTAACTGCAGACTATGGCTTATCATCACAAGAAGCAAAAAAAAGACTGCAATTATCGGGGCTCAACCAGATTACTTCTGCCGAACAACGCGGCACTCTGAAACTGTTAATTTCCCAGTTTACAGATTTCATGATTCTAGTGTTGATCGCAGCCGCAGCCATTTCAGGTTATATAGGTGATGCAACGGATGCAATCGTGATACTGGTGATAGTATTACTCAATGCCATTATCGGCTTTATCCAGGATTATCGTGCAGAGAAAGCCTTAGAAGCCTTACGCAAAATGGCAGCCAGCTCTGCCAGAGTAAGGCGCGATGGTCAGTATCAGGATATTCCAGCCGAGGAGTTGGTACCAGGCGATATCGTATTTCTTGAAGCTGGTAATATTGTTCCAGCCGATCTCAGGTTAATTGAATTAGCAGAGTTACAAATAGATGAAGCAGCGCTGACCGGGGAGTCGCTCGCAATCAATAAGAACAGTGACGCTTTGCTGACAAAAGTTCACGCACTGGGCGACCAACTTAATATGGCTTTTAAAGGTTGCGTAGTAACCAAGGGTCGCGGTATGGGTGTATGCGTAGCCACTGGCATGAGTAGTGAGTTTGGCAAGGTTGCTGCTCTATTGCATAAAGATGGATCAAACAAAACACCTTTGCAACGAAGACTCGCCAAATTCAGTAAACGTTTGTCTTTAGTCATACTAGCTATCTGTGCTTTTATTTTCACCATAGGTTTTCTCAGGGGAGAGCCTCCTGCCTTAATGTTCCTGACTGCCATAAGTCTTGCTGTAGCAGCCATTCCAGAGGCCCTACCTGCAGTGATAACCGTTTCCCTGGCATTAGGCGCCAAACGCATGATCAAGTCTAATGCTTTGATTCGTCGCCTGCCGGCAGTGGAAGCATTAGGCTCCGTTACTTATATATGCACCGATAAAACTGGAACCTTGACGCAAAATACCATGTCTGTGGAAGAAATTTATACTGACAATAATCTGCATACTGAATTTAGAGAAAATAAGCCCTTATGGGATCTCATTGGTACTGCACTAGCACTGAACAATGATGTACATCTTGGCAAAGAAAATAATTTACTAGGTGATCCTACAGAAATAGCACTTTATGAAGTCGCTCATAAAGCGGGGTATATAAAGTCAGATCTGCAAAAAACCATGTCGCGCAAGAAGGAAATACCCTTTACTTCTGAGCGTAAACTAATGACAACTTTGCATGATCTTAACACTGGTGATGACAAGAAAATGATTGCCTTCACAAAAGGTGCACCAGAAGCTGTTATTGGTTTGTGCACAAATATGCTCACCAGTGATGGAATCACTGTTCTTCCAGAAGAAAAATTACAACAGACTGCAGATTCATTGGCTAAAAAAGGTTATCGCGTGATAGCGATCGCTTTTCGCGAATGGGATAGCCCTCCTCAGGAAATCAATGAAGGCATTGTCGAAAATTCATTGACCTTTCTTGCTCTTTTAGCTCTGATAGACCCACCGCGAGAAGGAGCTCAGGAGTCTGTTGCCATATGCCGTAGTGCGGGTATCAAGACAGTAATGATTACTGGTGACCATCCTTCTACGGCATTTGCTATTGCTATGCGTCTGGGGATAGCCAATGAAAATGATAAAGTTATAAGCGGAGAACAATTGGCACGCTTATCTGATGCCGAGCTAAAACAAGATGTCACACATACTGCTGTTTACGCAAGGGTCAATCCTGAACAGAAAATCCGTATTGTCGAGGCATTACAATCACATCAACAATTCGTCGCAATGACGGGCGATGGCGTGAATGATGCACCGGCTCTGAAACAAGCTGATGTTGGCGTTGCCATGGGTAAAATAGGTACCGAAGTGGCTCGCGAAGCTTCCCAATTAGTTCTGCTTGATGATAATTTTGAAACGATAGTCACGGCAGTGCGTGAAGGGCGCAGGATATTTGATAACATCCGCAAATTCATCAAATACAATATGAGCGGTAATACAGGCGAAATACTTACTTTGTTGTTAGCTCCGTTGCTTGGAATGCCAATCCCCTTACTACCCATCCATATCCTCTGGGTCAACCTTGTCACCGATGGTTTGCCTGGCCTGGCGCTATCAGTGGAACCTGAGGAGAAAGGCATAATGCAACGTACTCCACGCCCCGCTAACGAGAGTGTTTTAGCCCATGGTGTATGGCAACATATGGTCTGGGTTGGGGTATTGATTGCATGTTTGTCGCTGTCCTCGTTGGCGTGGGCAAATAGTCAGGGTTCGGCAAACTGGCAAACAATGGTATTTACTACACTGACTTTTTCCCAATTAGTGCACGTGCTTGCGATTCGCTCAGAAAGAGACTCACTTTTTACAACGGGGCTATGGTCAAATCGACCATTGCTACTCACCATTTTTCTCACCATCGGATTACAATTGATGGTTATTTATATCCCTGTATTACAAACCATCTTCAAAACACAGCCATTAACCGGACTGGAATTAGGTATATGTGGAATGCTTGCATCGATTGTTTTCGTTGCTGTTGAGATTGAGAAGTGGTTAGTAAGACGTGGCCTACTGTATAAACAACTAGCAGTGGCAGGTACAGATATAACTTAAAACTCACCCCCCACCTTTTACTTGGTTTTTAACATAGAATCTGGGCGTGGCACTTTTTTATCTATTTGTCCCTATAGTCACGAAGTAGAAAACGGTCCAAATTCTCGGCCAACATACCTATTAATGAGACCGCATTAGTAGCGTGGCTAATACTATTGCAACTCCAGATATTTGTAATACCTTCGTCATGTAAATTTTTAATAGCATTACCCTGAAACAAGGCATGGGTAACTAATGCTGAAATTGAAGCAGACTGATATTGATTAAGTTGTCGAGCCGCCTGGATTAAAGTTTGTCCTGAGCTCGCCATATCATCAACCAAAACCATGTTTCGCCCTCTGTAATCTCCCTCGGGCAATGTGATTTTCACATCCAGGTCACCTCTACGCTGTTTAGTTGCAACACAAAAATCCATTTGATGATGTAACGCGATTGCCTCTACCCATTGCCGAGATTCTGCATCGGGCCCTAGCAAAAAGGGATGATCAACGTTGTTTTTTAGGAAATTCCCCATGGGCTCGGTGGCGGTCAAGTTAATTGCTAATTCAACTGGGATGGCTTCTGAAAGTTGTTTGATGCGATGTAAGTGGGAATCAACTGTAATCACACCATCAAAACTTTCAGACAGTAGTTTTCCAATCACCTGTTGGCTGACAATCTCTCCAGGATTAAACGCTATATCCTGACGCATATATGCTAGGTAGGGAGCAACAAGGATTATCTTTGTAACACCTAATCTCCTTGCGCCTTGCGCAGCCATAATCAGCTCTAAAAGCTTCTCATTAGGATGATCGAGGCTGCGATAAATAATTAACTGCTTTGTAGATTTTAAGGCTTCTGCAGGCAAAGTGATTTTGCTTTCGCCATCCGGAAAAGTATGGATATTAATTTCCGCATACGAAATTCCCGAGAGATTCGCTAATTCCCGAGCTTGTTGTGGTGACTCAGGAAAACCTAATAATAGATACGCTGAAGAGATTTTCATGGTTAGCTCAACGCCTCTATTCGATAACCATTACTTTTCTCGCTGAAGGCTTTGGCAAAACTAAAATCGGCATTTATTTCGGCGTATATCGAATATAAAGGATCGCCTTTTTTGACCTGATCTCCTATTTTTTTATGCAAATCGACACCTGCTCCTTTATCCATAGGTGAGCCTGCCAATCTGGCTATTTTCGCCATTTTAAAATTATCTATCGCTGCAACAGTGCCAGCCTTTGGCGCTGTAACGGTGTGTTTTAATTTCCCTGGTAAGAGCTTTTCAGTATTTTCACCCTGCGCTTTGATGATGGATTGCATTTTTTCTAGCGCACGCCCTGATTCGAGTATATTTGAGGCCAGTTTATATCCTTCCCCTCCTCTAACATCGGGATCAAATTCCAGAATACGACCTGCTAGTTGCAATGATTTTTCTCGTAAATCACGAGGAGCGTCTGGATCATTCTGCAATATTTGCATTACATCACGAGCCTCCAACACTGGCCCAATACCCCGTCCCACTGGTTGTCTACCGTCAGTGATAACCACATCAATTTCGAGCCCCATTCGATCACCCACATATTCAAACAACTTGCGTAATTTCAAGGCATGGGACTGTGATTTAACTTTGGCACTTGAGCCTATAGGTATATCTATCAATAAGTGGCTTGATCCAGCGGCAACTTTCTTCGATAAGATTGAGGCTATCATTTGGCTGGATGAATCCAGTGAGAGCGGGCGCGAAACTGAAATAAAGAAATCATCAGCGGGAGCAAGTTTGGCGGTACCACCCCATGCAATAAATGCGCGCTCATGGCGTAATATTGAATGAAGTTTATCTAGGGGCAAAGCCACATTAGCCAACACTTCCATAGTATCAGCAGTGCCAGCGGGCGAAGTAATAGCTCGGCTGGATGTCTTCGGCATTAACATTCCATGTGCGGCGATAATGGGAGTAACAATCATGGTAGTGCGATTACCTGGGATTCCGCCAATGCAGTGCTTATCAACGACCAGAGATTCTTCCCAATCGAGAATTTCACCAGTGGCTACCATTGCCTGCGTTAAATACAGAATTTCTTCGCGCTCTAATCCAGATTCTGCCGTACCCACCAAAAATGCAGCAATCTCTATTTTAGAATAACGATTTGCTACAATATCTTTACAGATATCCAGATACTCATCGGCGCTTAATCTGTTACCAGCAATCTTGCTATGTACTGCTCGAATAGATGCAGGCGGAGTTGCATGATTAATACTAACTGATGCACCTTCTGCTACGGCAAACTGACGAAACGTACGTTCACTCAAACCTAGTTCGTCGGTAGCAATAATATTTTCATCATCAACGATATTTAAAACCGCAATAACAGGCGGCTTACCCTCGCCATCCCTAATTTCGATTTTATTCAGCGCCTGAAAACCTTCAGTGTGATACAAGGGACAATCACGATGCAAGTACGCGACATTTTCTTTATAGGTGTCGATAGCAATTTTGCGTAACTTTAAAGTGGTCATACGGGGTCCTTAAGGAGCAACAGGAAATGATTGCACATCCAAATAAAGTGAGGATTAAGATAAATGTATTTTTAAACACACCCCCCACCTTTTACGAGGTTTTTATTCTTCATAAACGAAAACCTCACCCTACGGGCTGCCGTCGCTGCGCTCTAGTATTGTCTCGGTTACGCCTCGGCTGGGCATTTTTTTATCGTTTAAATTAACTTTTCAGCTAATAATTTAATATCAGCTACTGTTTTTCCAGTTAAATCCTGATCCGGCTTATTAGCCGCCATCCCTATAAACAATACGCCTACTGATTCAGCTCCAACAGTTTTTGCTGATTTTTTTAGTTGGCCTGTTGTGCCAAACAACAAGCGTCCCATAATGCCTGGAGCTGCACTCGAAGACACCAGAATAGCTTTCTTCTTATCTCTTATTTTCGCTTTTATAAATATTGGAAATTTAGCTCCCCATGGCCAATACCCATAAACAATCAATCTTTCCATAAAGCGCTTGTAAAGTGCAGTTACAGAGCCAAAATTTGTAGGGGATGCGAAGATATAAGCATCCGCTTGTTCTATCTTTTCTACTAACTCATTTAAACCATCATCTAATACACATTTGCCAGGAGATTCTCCAGCTTGCTGTGTGCACTCTCGACAATTCAGGCAAAATTCAATCGGATAATCACGCAGATGGATATACTCAACTTCAGTCCCTGCTGCTAAAAGATTTTGTATCAATAAGTCTACTGCCTTATCCGTTATACCATCATCTCTATAAGAACCATTAACTGCTAATACCTTAGTCATGATGCTTTACCTATCGCTTAAGGGTTCTCTGTTCTAAGCTGAACTAAAGCTCATACTCCTGATCTCGTTTACCAATACGTACTTCTGTATCTTTAAGAAGTCCTGCAAAGGCCTCCATGGCATCAACTTCACCGTGAACCAAGTAGGTTATTTGTGGTTTATTCACTGCCTGATGCCAAGCTAATAATTCACCTTGCCCTGCATGCGCTGAGAAACCGCCAATGGTATAAATTTTTGCATTTACTGCAATTTCTTCACCAAAGATTGATACGGTTTTAGCGCCATCAACTATTCGTCTAGCCAGTGTTCCTCTAGCGGCAAAACCAACGAAAATGACGCTGCATTCTTTTCGCCATATATTCTTTTTCAAATGATGGCGTACTCGTCCTCCGGTGCACATTCCAGAACCCGCGAGAATAAGCGCACCACTGTGAATATTATTCAAGGCCATAGACTCAGAAGCTTCATGTAAAAAGTGTAATGATGGGAAATCAAAAGGATCATGACCACCAGCAAACAACTTTTTGGTTTCACTGTCATAGCATTCTGGGTGTCGAGAAAAAACATTGGTTGCCGAAATTGCCATCGGCGAATCAAGAAATACCTGTAAGCCTCTAGGTAATAGCTTATCTTTCCAACCTTCGTGCAAGTAATATAAAAGCTCTTGCGCTCTTTCTAGCGCAAAGGTTGGAATGATGATATTACCACCACGCGATACCGTATAATTGATGGCCTCAAACAACTCATCTATAGACGGCTCAAGTTCTTTGTGAGCTCTATCACCGTAGGTTGTTTCCATTACCACAACATCAGCATGCGGAGGTTTATCAGGATCTCTTAAAATTGCTCTGCCGCTTGTTCCCAAGTCACCTGAGAATAATACCGTGCGTTTGCGCCCTTGCTCTTCCAGCTCTAAAAAAATACAGGCTGAACCAAGAATATGCCCCGCATCAATAAAAGTAGCCCGTATTCCCTTTGCCACTTCAACAGGTTTGTTATAGCTAGCTCTACGACCGAAATAATTTAGCGCATGCAGCGCATCTTCAGTCGTATACAACGGCTCAATAAGGTTTTTTACGTTTCTCTTGCGCTTCAGTTTGCGATTCTTTCGACGAACATCTTCCTCATTTAAGTAAGCAGAATCTAGCATCACGATACGCGCCAATTCCTGAGTCGCCATAGTGGTGATTATTTCACCTTCAAACCCTTGCTTTGCGAGTAAGGGGATACGACCACAATGATCCAGATGAGCATGCGTTAGCAAAAGGTAGTCGATAGTCGCGGGATCAAACCCAAAAGGTTTAGCGTTATCTTCCTCGACCTCTCTCGAACCTTGAAACAAACCGCAGTCTATCAAAAGCTTTTTTCCAGCCACTTGTATTAAGTGGCAAGAACCTGTCACTCCTTCTGCTGCACCATGAAAACTGATCTTCATCGACTTATACCCGTATTTGACCTAAAACTATAAATATTTTGGCAGGTGTTCCCGAATCTCTTCAGGCTCCATCATCGTTAAGTCTTTATCGAGTTGAAGCGAAATTACTGCATCGACTCCCTTACTTAATTCTTTACGCAGTAAACCCAGAAATCGAGGAGCCGCTACTAGATGCAATTTCCCAAAAGCCTTGGCGTTTAAATTTTTATCTAGATATTCGCTGACTTCTTTCGCAAACTGAATAGAATATTGTTCTTTATGCTCAGACTTTTCTTCAACAGCATGTTTACCCTGTCCTGAGCCACTGCTTCCCCTGCCTGGTTTATCAGACACAAGATCCTGCTCCAACATACTTGCTTCAGTTGAAGACATTACTTTTATTTCAACGAGAGGATCAACAGGCTTCTCGACAGAAAAGATCCTGGCTTTGGCTTCATCTGCAACTACAATCCATATCTTGGACATATCTGTTCTCCTTTTAGAAGGTTAGGAATGATTCATTTACAAAGTGACTTTAATTAGATACTGACATGGATATCCGTTTAGCTTCTTGATCTCCATCATTAATATTAACGATACTTTTTCACCGCTGATGTGCTTGAGTTAAAAACGAAATGAAGCCTTACTGAAGGAAGCTCAGAATAACCTAGATGAATTCTGGCAACGCCAAAAATCCAGCATCAAGGCCTAGTTATGTAGGAATACTCATGTCTTTCAAATGACTACAACGCAGAGGCTGGGTTTTTGGCTAAGCCCCAAAGGGTAAGTCTCTAAGGCATCATCTCCGTCGTTGCTCTTCTTGTGAAGGCAATAAGCATTCCCTGCAAAGTGAGCCTAGGATAAGATGCCTTAGAGACTTACAGAATTTCACCTAGGCTACTCTGAGCTTCCTTCACTAATACAATTGGGCAATGTACATGATGAATCAGCTCCCCAAGACGATCTTCATCTTGCGCCCATTCAGTATCACTTGGAGAAATCAGCATATGGATTTGTCTCCTCCGCAAAGCGCTAATTGCATGTTTTTTTGTAGTTGTTTCTACAGTTAACGCAATATCAGAATAGTTATGCATTAGGGAATCCAATTGTTTTTTTAAGTATTCTTCCGTTGATACATCATTAGCAAGTAACAGTACAAGCAAATTCTTATTGTTTTTTTCTGCTATTTGTAACGCTATTTTAAATGCGTGTTCTGATGCTGATGACCCATCAAATAGTGCTATAAGTGGGGGGGTGACCTCACTACAATATTTAAGAGATTGAAAAGCTTTTGGTTTTAAATCATGACCTCCAATGAAGAGTATTTCTGTTGTATTTATATTTTCTTTTATCCAGTTAGTTTTCTCTCCACGAATGACTTGAAATGAGTACTCTATTTTTTTCTCCGTAGCAACTCTCTTAAGTTCCTTTTGCTGGTGACGAGCATGCGCACGCAATATCCGATGCACGCTCTCACCTGTAATATGTCTTTCCTGAGCTGACCAGAGTGAGACTTCACGGGATAACGGCAAATTTGCAGCGCGTATCAGATCATCTTCCTCTATAAAGTATCCCCGCAATTGAACTTTGAGCTTTCTAGCCAATATTGCAGCAGATAAAAGCGATTCAAACTGGTTCTTCTGGTTATCCAGTAAAATCTGCACAGCCATGTTTCGTTTGTTCCGTTTGTTTCGTTTGTTCCGTTTATCTTTCTTGTTTCGCTCTTTAGACATAACGATTGCCTAGCTTTTATCAGTCATCGCGTATTTATCGTGTAATTGATGAAGCTCTTCAAGGCGTTTCATCACCAGATGATTAATTGTGCCCCTGCGGTAGTTGCCCTTTCGATTTGCAACTCCCACATTCTTTCCCATCAGTAGCTCAAGCGCATCATTGACATCATCAATCGTATGTACATGGAATTGTTTATTTCTGACTGCCTCAACAACATCATGTCGCAACATCAAATGCTTAAGATTTGCACGAGGAATAATCACGCCTTGTTTACCGCTAAGGCCCCTTGCTTTACAGATATCGAAAAAACCTTCGATTTTATGATTTACACCACCGATTGCCTGTGACTCCCCATGCTGATTAATAGAACCCGTAACCGCAAAACTTTGATTAATTGGAATACCGGCTAAGGCCGAGATAAGCGCACAAAACTCTGCAATAGACGCGCTATCACCATCAACACCGCCATAATTCTGTTCAAAAACCAGTGTCGCAGAAAGCGATAGCGGTCGATTTTGCGCATAACGATTAGCCAAGCAGGATGATAAAATCATCACACCTTTTGAATGGATAGGACCACCGAGTTTGATTTCTCGTTCAATATCCAACACATTACCATGACCCAAACGCGCCGTTGCTGTAATTCGAGACGGCTGACCAAAACTGTAATCCCCCAGCTGATAAACCGATAAGCCATTTATTTGCCCAACGCACTCGCCTTCTGTATCAATTAGAATTATGTCGCGTAATATTTGTTCGCGGACTTGTTCCTGCATTTGATCCGTGCGACGAATACGTGAATCAATAGCACTTTGTACGTGTTCAACTTCGACTTCTTCTTTATCGCTTTTCCCAGCCCAGTAATCTGCCTCAACAATCAAATCTTTGAGCTTACCTCGGTGTAAAGATAGTTTTTCAGCATCGCCTGTTTCTCGAGAACAATGCTCAATAATCCTGGCAACGCTTTCGCGTTTAATTGGGCGTATTTTTTCAAGATTTGCGACGATAGGTATTATCTGCGCTAACTGGTTTTCTGACTCTGCATCACGATCAAACGACTCTGAAAAATCAGCCGTTGCCTTAAATAATTCATTGAATTCAGGATCATAGGTTTTTAATAAATAATAGAGATAGCGATTTCCTACCAGCACCACTTTTACATTTAATGGAATCGCTTCAGGTTCCAACGTTACGGTACTTACCATACTCAGCATTCGTTCTAACGATTGCATACGAATCTCTTTCGCATATAAGGTTCGCTTTAGACCTTCCCACGCAAAAGGATTCATTAAAAGATTCTGCACATCAAGAATCAGATAGCCGCCATTTGCTCGATGCAATGCACCTGGTTTTATTAAAGTGAAATCGGTTATCAAAGCACCATCTTGCGCGATATGTTCTATTCTACCGATGAGATTGTTATAAGTAGGATTATCCTCATAAACGATGGGAGTTCCTTCGAGCCCACCATTGTTTACCAGTACATTAATCTCGTAGCGTCTCAATTCTGCTGATGGCGGAGAACCCTGCCCTTCAAGAAGACTAGGATTCGCATTTAAGGGAAGAAAGTACTGCATATTCTCAACGATATCTTTGCTCACAATATCGAGATATTTTTTGACTTCAGGCGTATCTGAATACTTATCCATTAACGCCTTAAGAAATGGTTTCACGGACGATTTAGCAAAGCTAGTATTTAGCTCTTTAAACTGTTCTCTGGTTTCTTTTTCCCATAATGGAATTTCCATTATCAGGTCTTTGAGTTTTTCCTTTAACTCGTCAATTTTTTCCTGTTTTGAATTTTGCTCGATCTCATCCAGCTTTTTGAATTCGTCTTGTGACATGGGTTTGCCGTCACTGATAGGCACAATGGTGTAGCCTGTTGGCGTATTGATCATAGTGATGCCTTCTGCATCGGCCTCTTCGCTAAGATCAGCAAAAGCTTTATCCCTGCGTTCCTCCAAGATACTTTCTATTTCTTGAACTCGGGTACGGTACTCATCACTTTCATACGCTGTCGGAACCGCTAATAATAAATCATTAACTAGCTGTACCATATCTGTACGCAGTTGTGGCCCCATTCCTGCAGGTAGCTGAAGTGCTATTGGCTTATAGAATTCTTCATAATTATCGACATAACACCAATCGGATGGTGGACTCTCGTCTTTGGCATATTGCTCTAGTACTTTCTGCATTACCGCGTGTTTACCTAAGCCTTTGGAACCAGCCAGGTAGAGGTTGTAATTATCCCTGCGCATCCCCACACCAAATTCAATGGCCTCTAAAGCACGAGACTGGCCAATAGCACCGTATTCAGAGGTATCGATTTCAGCAGTCGAATCATACTTAATATCTGCAGGGTTAGTTACAGTGTAAAGTTCCTGAGGTTTTAGCCTAATATTGCTCATAAGTAACCACTATTCTGTCTTTATGGTTTAAAGAATAATACATAAAGAATTTAAGCAACTTGATTATTGACAGCTTTTCACTCGATTTATCATGAATATGAAAATTGTCGGTTAACAATCATCATCAATCACTATAAAAACTCAGATTTGCCCATATATTAATAAACACTAATATAAACACTTGCTTAAAAAAACACAGGGAGAAAACGAGTTAATGACTTACCGGAGTGAAATAGACGGGTTACGCGCCTTTGCGCTAATACCTGTGGTCCTCTTTCATGCCGGATTTGAATGGTTTAGTGGAGGCTATGTTGGTGTAGATGTATTTTTTGTTATCAGTGGATATCTAATAACGTCAATCATCCTAAAAGAGAAAGAAGCAGGGATCTTCTCGATTGCTAATTTTTATGAGCGGCGGGCACGTAGAATCCTGCCCGCTTTATTCTTTATTATTATGTCCTGCATTCCATTTGCCTGGTTTTTACTTTTGCCGCACGAACTTAAAGAGTTTGGTAAAAGTGTGGTGGCAGTGCCTTTGTTTTCTTCTAATATCTTATTCTGGAAAGAAAGTAATTATTTTGCCGCAGATGCCGAGTTGATACCGCTGCTTCATACATGGAGTCTTGCCGTAGAAGAACAATTCTACGTATTTTTTCCTCTTATAATGATTTTCTTCTGGGGTTTTGGCAAGCGCTGGTTATTTGGAATAATAAGCATTATCGCTATATCAAGTTTAGCTTTGACTGAATGGGGATGGCGTAATTTCCCCGAAGCCAATTTTTACCTTATTCCCACGCGGGCCTGGGAATTGATGATAGGAGCACTGATAGCTTTTTATCTATCTCATAATAAACAACCACAGGGATATATTAGAGAATTAGGCAGCATTACAGGTCTTTGTCTTATCCTGCTCTCCGTGTTTTTTCTTGATAGGACACTGCCATTCCCGAGTCTCTATGCACTCTTTCCAACCATAGGCACTGCGTTAGTCATTCTTTTTACAAGTCGTGAAACATTGGTATATAGATTACTTTCCTTGAAAGTTTTTGTCGCAATCGGCTTAATCTCTTATAGCGCCTACCTTTGGCATCAACCACTATTTGTATTTGCCCGGATATATTTTATGGATGAACCTAAGCCTTGGCTGATGGGCCTTTTGAGTATATTAGCATTGGTTTTGGCCTATTTTAGCTGGCGTTTTATTGAAGCACCTTTCAGGAACAAGCGTCGCTTTACGCAGAGACAGATATTCCTGGCTGGGTTAGCAGGTAGTCTATTGTTTATTGGGATCGGCACAGCTTTTATAATCACTGATGGCGCTGCGTTTAGATATAGCTAAATATATGACTGAACTGTATGAATACTCCGTCGTCTAAGGGTTTTAGGATAAATATTTAAAGGGAAAATTTAATTTATGATTAAAATCATACAAGCAGTATTGCTCGGTATAAGTGTGTTCACAATGGTTCCAAGTACAGCATCTAGTGTTAATCGCACGGAATTGTTGAAAGCTGCAGATATAAAAACTAGTGGCGAATATGTCCGTAAACGCTTTTTGCAGCTTATGAAAAATCCTTTTGATCAGGCAGACAAGAAAAAAGCACTGATCATTGGTGATAGTCATGCTCAAGACTTTCTGAATGCTATTCTTGAGAATAATTCATTATCAGAGTACCAATTAAGCACACGTTATATCCCCGTGCGTTGCCAGATTTATCTTGGTGACAATGCCACGCAACATATAGCAGCTAAAGACAAGAGTTTCTGCGCTAATTCAGATAGTTTGTCGAAGGCAAAGAAACAGATAACAGAATCTGATCTCATTATAATCGTGGCCAACTGGAAGGAATGGTCAGCTAAACTATTGCCAAAAACAATAAATAAGCTAGCACTTAGCCCTGATCAAAAACTGTTTGTTATCGGCAGTAAGAGCTTTGGTAAAATTTCGATAAGAAAATATCTACGTATGTCAAATGAGGAGCTCGCTCGACTAAGAAATATGCCAGAGGCACATCACATCAAAATAAATGACATAATGAACCAATCTTTAAGCAAAGGTACGTTTATTAACCTGCACGAGAAAATTTGTGGGAAATCTGAAGGATGTCCTGTATTTACAAATGACCTCAAGCTAATTTCATTCGATGGAGGGCATTTAACCAAAGAGGGCGCTAAGCATATCGGAAAAGTTTTATTCCAGAACACCGCTCTTGGCGACTTGTAAAACTAACTATTCTTTACCAACTACCAGAGAAGTCCCTACGTGTCAGCGCATTTAATACAAAGAGTGCTATAAGGTATTGCTTGTAAACGTGCTGCTGAAATATCTTCTTCGCATTTGGTACAAATTCTGTAGTTACCTTGTTCGAGGCGCTGGAGTGTATGCCGAACTTGCTGTAACTCAACCCTGGTATCATTTTCAAGCTGGACTATAACTTCATCGTTTTCACGCTCAACAGCTTGTTCTGAAGAATCTGCGTCATGGCTTTTTGACATGTCCGCGGATAGATTTTCTAAACGATTAGCTAACTCCTTTTCTAGTTTTAAAAGTGAACGTTTGGCGCTCTCGTCTGCTTCAGTCAGTTTATTCATATTTTACTCTCCGGTTTTTTAATATTCCTGATAGATTCAAACCACCCAAAAACTGCTTAAAAGGTGGGGGGTGTCTCTTATTACTAGAATAGACCTGCTTAAGCTCCAAAGACTTGATGAGTGTCATATAATTATTAGAACTTATGTTAAATAATAGTCATGAGCAGTTAAACAGGGACTAGAAAAGGATTGATACTTGAAAATACGCGTTCTCAGTTACAATATTCACCGTGCCATTGGTTTTGACAGGCGCTTTGCCCCTGAGCGAATAGTTGAAATATTGAGCGAACACGATGCGGATATCGTTCTATTGCAGGAAGTTGATGAGGGCGTACCGCGCTCGCGTGAGCTAGAACTTGCTAAAGAGTTATCAGAAGCTCTCGACTATCCGCATTACGTTATGGGTCATAATGTGAGCGTTAAAAAAGGCTGGTATGGAAATGCAACGCTAAGTCGTTTTCCCATTTTGAGAGAGCGTAATATTGACTTAACCATCGGCAAGCGTAAACGTAGGGGCTGTCAGCACTCAACCATCGAAGTTACCAGCCAAAGCGGAAAAACATATCCTCTAGAAGTGTTTAATTTACACCTCGGCCTTTCTGCTAAAGAAAGGCAAAAACAAGCCGGAGTGCTTTTCAGATCTAAAGAATACGAAGATTTAGATACAGATATGGCGTGTATGATTGGCGGTGATTTTAATGACTGGCGTTCACTACTGCGCTCATTATTCATTGAAGGAATGGACTTCCAATGCGCCACCGACAAAAAAAGTAAAACTGGCTCACCCAAAGCCATCAAAACCTATCCTTCGTTCGCTCCTAGAGGCGGACTTGACCGCATTTATTATCGAGGTGGAATGCGTATGCTTTCTGCCAAACGTTGTAAATTCAGAAAATCTAAAATTGCTAGTGATCATCTAGCTATCATTATCGAGTTTGATCTATATTAAGGAAGACTAATATTAAATAGTTATAGTTGGAATCATGTATAAGACAATTCCACTATATCTGCATTATCGACATAAGCTCACAAGCTCACCTTTATTTAAAGGACTGAAAAGTCAAACCCTAGATAAAATGATGGAAGGCTTTCGTTATGACGACATAAGACGCTGGAAGCAGGGCGCCAAGTTGGTCAATAAAGATTTTGGTATTCTGTGGGATGGTGCAGCTGAAGCCAGATTGGGTGGAAGCAAATAATAATCTAGGATATGTATATTTCGTTCTGGGTCGTCTTGATGAGGCGATCGAT
>RCNF010000417.1_pt1 | contig 21526 bp, 14 predicted proteins | sample 2041311 | NCBI WGS metagenome assembly RCNF01 (sample SAMN09708228, study PRJNA481090) | Marine sediment metagenome, whole genome shotgun sequencing project. | biome: marine sediment; feature: ocean; material: sediment; isolation source: Sewage treatment plant 2 marine sediment (STP2) ... | reverse complement strand
CGTTGCAATTTTCGCTACGTTCTTTCGAGGCCATCAATGATTTCCTCTGCCTTTGAACAATTGCATCTACGCTTGATTGTACTCCAGAAACTCGGGGATGTTCGATTGCGCGATCAGCTATGTAACACGAATGGTGTTAGCGTGCGATTGCGGCTGCTGGTTTGTCTAACTCACTTGTTTCTAAACATATCCTACCACAGAGAGGCGGAAACCCGGCTCGGGAATCGGTCGAATGTATCTATCGCCGGGGGTTTACGCCCCGGTGTTTCGCTACCTCCGCACCCGCACCGGGAACGGCGGTCGCACCGGCTCGATCGGCGGGTCGATCTCGAGCATCTCCATGATCACCTCGATGGCCTTCTCGAGCTGGGGGTCGTGCCCGGCGATGGTCTCGGCCGGGAGTTGCTCGACCTCGATGTCCGGCGGCACACCGACATTCTCGACAATGAAACCCTCCTCGGTCCAGATCCCGAGATTGGGCGCGGTGACAAAACCGCCGTCCATGAGCACCGGAAACCCGAGCACCCCGACAAGACCACCCCAGGTGGGCCGGCCGATGAGCGGGCCGAGATCGAGCTGGCGGAACATCCAGGGCAGCAGATCGCCGCCCGAACCCGCGTTTTCATCAATGATCATGGCCTTGGGACCCTGAATCGACGACAGCGGGGTCTTGATGTCGGCGCCATAGCGCATGGCCCAGCGGCAGAGCTCGGGTCGGCTCAGGATGTCGATGTAGTAGTCGGCCACCTGGCCGCCGCCGTTGTAGCGTTCGTCGATGATGATCGCTTCGCGGTCGGCCTGCGGGAAGAAATAGCGTTTGAAATACGTGTGCCCGAGGTTCGTGGTGTTGGGCACGTAGACATAGGCGACGCGGCCGTCGGTCGCTTCATCGACCTTGCGGAGATTTCCCTCGACCCAGGCGCGGTTGCGCAGGGCCCGCTCGTTGGCGACGGGAACGACCTCTACCGTCCTCGATCCACTTCCGTCTGCGTTGGAGCCGACCGTGAGTTCGACGATGGCGCCGGCGGTGTTCTCGAACCGGCCGAAGAGATTGTCAGGCGGCGCGAGGTCCCGCCCGTCGACGGCGAGCAGATACTCGCCCTCCTCCACCGAAATCCCGGGCTCCGACAACGGCGCCCGCAGCTCCGGGTTCCAATTCAGACCGCCAAAGACCCGCTTGAAACGATATCGGCCGTCGACGATCTCATAGTCGGCGCCGAGGAGACCGCCTGGAACATCGTCGGGCTCGGCGACAAAATCGCCACCGCCGACCCGGTGATGGCCGACCCCGAGTTCGGAGCAGAGCCATTGGATCAGCCGGTTGAGATCGGACCGCACCGCGAGATCGTCGAGGAAGACCTCGTATCTGGCCTTCATGGCCGGCCAATCGGCGCCGTGCATATCCGGGTCGTAGAAGAAGTCGCGGTTGATCCGCCAGGCTTCGTCAAAAATCTGCGCCCACTCGGCGCTGGGATCGATCCTGACCTTGATGGCGCTCGTGTCGAGGGTGTTCTCACCAACATCGATCGGTGAGGCGGCATCGGCGATGACCCAGGACGAACCGGTCCCGACCAGGATCTTCGAACTGTCGGCGCTGAGGACAAAGCCCTCGGCTGCATCGAGGAGCATTTCTTCCTTCCGTGTTGTCAGGTCATAACGATAGAGCGAGGCGCTGTCCCCACCACCGAAGAGACCACCGGTCTCCGACGACTTCAGATAGTGAAGGGCGCCGGTGGATCCGGACTGGAGATTGCTGTAGTTCCCCGCGGAGAGCGGAAGCGCGACGATCCGCTGACCGAGGCCGTCGAGATCGATTTGAACCACCACCACCGCGTCGCTCTCCTCGTCTTCATCCTTGGCTTGGTCAGCCTCCTCCTCATCGCTCTCGGCGGCGAGCGGTGACGGCTCGTCGTCGGCGAGGACGACGAGGTAGAGGGCGTTGCTCATCTCCATATCGGCGTTGGACATGGCGAACCACGACCGTACCGGACCGGCATCGGTTGAACCGGTGAACCAGAGGTACTTCCCGCCGGCGTCGAAGACCGGGTCACCGACATCCGAAAGACCGTCGGTGACCTCGTGCGACGTGCCGTCGGCCACCGAGTAGAGCCAGACTCCCTGCATGTAAGTGATGGTGTTCCGGGTGTAGACCAACCATTTGGAGTCCAGCGACCAGTTGTGGTGCTGGGTGTCGACGGGGCCGTAGACCACCTCGGACGCGACCCGACTCTGGGCCCCGGTTTCGGCATCGATCACCCAGATCGTCCTTGAATTATCCGAATAGCTCAGCTTCGAACCATCGGGCGCCCACTTGAGATCGCTGTAGAAACCCGTTCCATCGAGGGGGTGGACCACGACCTCACCCCGGCCGTTCTGCGGTGCGATATGGAGGGCGTACTCCCCCGATGCATCCGAAAAGTAGGCGATGTCGGCGCCATCCGGAGACCATACCGGCGAGCGTTCGTGAGCACCCGGCGTGTTGGTGATGACCCGTGGATCGCCCTTGGAGGCCGGGACCGTCACGATCTCGCCGCGAAATTCGAAGGCCGCCCGGGCGCCGGACGGAGAAATTTCGGCGCTGCGGATGAACTGGTCGCCCGAGGCGTACCTCGGCCGCACCTCGATGAGATCAGCCGCCGCTCCGATGACCAACCGGGTGGCCTCAGCGCTGGTCGGGTCGAAGAGATGGAGGGAGCCGGCCTGTTCATAGACGACCACCCCGCCCCCTGCCCGCGCCGCGAGGACTGGGAAGTCCTCGTGGTCGGTCAGTTGGGTGATTTCGCCCGAGGGGCGATCGTAGGAGAAGAGGTTGAATTCGCCGTTTCGGTCGGAGAGGAAGTAGACGGTGTCACCGATCCAGGCGGCGTCGACGTCGTTGCAGCGACCCTCGGGTTGCGGAATCTGAACAACCGAGTGGTCACCGGTCGAGTAGATCCAGATCCTCGAGGCTGTCCCGCCGCGGTAGTTCTTCCACTGGCGGAATGCCTCCCGCTGCGGGTTGTAGGCGATGAAACGACCATCGGGCGAGTAGTTGCCCTTGAACGCGGAAGGCAGCGGCAAGCGGGTGGGCCAGCCTCCTTCCACCGACACGGTGTAGAACTGACCGAACCGACGGGTGTGGGATTCCCTTCCCGAAACAAACAGCACGGCCGACCCGTCCGGAGTGAAGCCACGAACGATGTCGTTGCCGGGGTGCCACGTCAGTCGGGTCGGTGAACCACCCTCGACCGGGATGAGATAGACATCATCGTTGCCGTCATAGTGGCCGGTGAAGGCGATCCACTCGCCATCCGGTGAGAAACTCGGGTTCGATTCCGTGCCTTCATGGGTGGTCAGGCGCCGCGAGGTCCCGCCGGAGCGGTCCGCGATCCAGAGGTCTTCGGCGTAGATGAACGCCACGTGATCATCGCTCACCGTGGGATCAGCCAGCATCAACGTGTCGTGGATATCGACGGCGATCGCGGTTGAGGCTGCCAGGATGGTCAGGACAAGGACGGCCGGCACGGATGCACACTTCATGAACTCTTCCTCGCTTTCGGATTTCGACGAAGCCGTGGGCTCACGGCTGCGAGAGTCTACTAAAACCTAAGGTGAGCGATTCTCATTGGCGATCTGCACAAAGTTCTTGCGCTCTGGCGGTTGCGAAAATACTCAACAGACCAACGGGTATGCCTCCGCTTTTCGCAACCGCCATAGCATCAAGATCTTGGCGCATCTCATCCGGCAGAACCGCTCAGTTTAGGTAAAATCAGTCAGTCTGATCGGGGTGATTGCTGGGTTTGACCGCCATCGGGATTCTGTCCGACCGTCGTCTCGCCCATGCGGGCGCGACCGGATCGCTCTTCGAGCAGCAGGGCCTCCACCCGCCCGAGATTGGCGCGAAAAATGTCCACGCGACTGTCTCCGTCGGCCTCGGCTTTCGCGACCGCCTTGCGGTAGCTTCGCATGGCTCCAGGGAGCCTTCCCTGGCGCTCCAGCGCCTCTCCGAGGCTGTCGTGGACGTTGGCCGAATCCGGGTAGAGCGCGAGGCTGTACTCGAAAACCTCGATCGCCTCGTCTGCTCTGCCTTCGGCCAGAAGACGGTAACCAAGGAGATTGACGAGTACCTCGGGCGGCAGGATCTCCGTTCCAATCCGTATGGAGACCCGTTCGAAACGGTCTTTGAATACGTCCAGCGTACCGCTCGTATTCGTGAGGTCGGCCCAATCGCGATTGATGAAACGGAGTCCGTCGAATGTGCTGCCGTGAACGGTGGTGCCGTGATCTTCACCCGCCATCCGCTGGTACGCCCACTCGAATCCTGACGGCGCGCTGCTTTCGAGCAGATCGGTGATCGCCGGCACATCGGTCTCCCAGTCGATGTCCTCGCCATCGCTCATGGTGACGAAGAGCGAGAACGGTTGCATTGATCGGTCTTCAAAGGCAGCCCTCATACGTTTGGAGAGCGATGCCTGACCGTCCCCTGTCCTTTCATCGTTGGTGATCGCCGGGCTGATGGCGATGGCGGCATCAAACAGATCAGGACGTTCCACCAGCGCGTGCAGCACCAACGAGGCGCCAAGCGAGTGGCCGATCAGGGTCCGGTGGGGGGCGGTGACGAAGTTGGTTTCAACAAAGGGGATCAATTCCGACTCGATAAAGTCGAGGAAACGATCAGCGCCGCCCGAGGATCGGGACGTCGCGGCGATAGCCGTAAAGTCTCGACCGCGATCGGTGTTTGCGACCCCGACCACGAGCGACTGCGGCATTTTGTCGCGTCGACTCAGGAGATCCATCGTCGCCACGGTGTGGAGGAAATGGGCACGGCCATCGAGGAGATAGATGACCGGCATCGGAGCCGCGCCGGATTGAAGATCATCGGGCAGAGAGAGCAGAATGGTCCGGTCTTCACCGAGGATGGAAGAGTGCATCGTCAGCCTGTGGCCGACTACCAGCGGGGTGGCGTGATCCAGAGGTGATTCCGCCGACGTTTGCTGAGCGTGGATCGGCGAGGCAAACACGGTCCACACCGACACAAGAGCAGCCGCCCACGTTTGAAGGACAGATTTCACACTCGGAACTACGCGGACGGACGATCTGAGTTGCAGGTGAGCGTCGAGCTCACCCTCTGGAAACAGGGAATCACGCGGAAACCCGACTCGACCCGCCACAACTGGCGTAGAATGCCCGCCGTGCCGACCAAAGACCTCAAACGCGCCCTTCTGGCCACCCTCTTTTTCGGTGCCGCCACCGGGATCATCATGTCCACCTTCAACAACTACCTCTCAGAGGTCCACCACCTCGGGGCCGAGGCACGTGGCTGGATTGAGTTTCCTCGCGAGCTTCCGGGGTTCTTTCTCGTCTTTGTCGCCGGTGCCATGTTGACGGTGCTCAGGGAGACCCAGATGGCCGCGGTGGCCATGCTTCTGACCGCCGTGGGCGCCATCGGGCTCGGTTTCCTCTCCCCTTCCATGGCGTGGCTCGTGGTCTTCATTATCGTCTGGTCTCTCGGCGACCACATCATCTTCGCGGTGGAGGGCCCCATCGGCCTCAAGCTCTCCCAGGATGGTAAGGAAGGCCGCCGTCTCGGCCAATTCGGCGGCGCACGCAACCTCGGCACCATCATCGGGGTCGGCATCATCTACATCCTCGCCCGTTTCTTCGGCGACCGGTTCGGTCTCTTCTTCGCCATCGCCGCGGGCGCGGCTCTCATTGCAGGGATCTTCTACGCAGGTCTCCAGGTCGGATCGAGCGACCCGCCATCACGGCGTTTGGTCTTCAAACGCCGATACTCGATCTTCTACGCGATCTCCGCCCTCTTCGGGATCCGGAAACAGATCTTCCTCGCCTTCGGCGTCTGGGTGCTCGTCGAGATCCACGATGTGCCGGTGAGCACCATCGCCATGCTCTACTTCATCGCAGCCACCCTGGGCGTCGTCTTTCGCCCTCTGCTCGGCGAGGTCGTCGACTGGCTCGGAGAGAGAACGATCCTTGCCGCCGACGAACTGCTCCTCCTCGTCATCTGTCTGGTCTATGCCTTTTCCAGCGCGATCCTGCCTTCGCCATACGACCTCTGGCTCCTCTATGGCGCCTATGTCTTCGACAGCGTGCTCTTTGCCCTGCGAATCGCACGGACCACCTATCTCAAGAAGATCGCGGAGGATCCCGCCGATATCACCCCGACCATCACCACCGGCATCACCATCGACCACGCCGTCGCAACCACCCTCCCCATCCTCTCCGGCTATATCTGGGAGGCCTACGGTTTTCAGTGGGTCTTTCTCCTCGCCGGAGCCATCGCGCTCGTCGGTTTCTTTGTCTGTTTGAAGATCCGGATCCCCTATCCGGAGGAGGACACGGCGGTGTCCTGAAGCGCACTGTTAGAATCACCGCTCGGAGGTTTCTATGCACTCTCTCATCGTCCGACTCACCATCACCGGCTGTGCTCTCGCCGTGGTTCTTTCCGGCGCTCCCGCCGACGCGTGCACCTCAATGCTCATCAGACATTCCACCGGCCCGCTCATGGCCAAGAACTACGATTGGGATGTCGCCGAGGGTTTCCTGGTCATCAACCCGCGTGGCCTCGCCAAGACCGCCCTGGTCCCCGAAGGCTCCAAACCCGTCCGCTGGACCTCGCGTTACGGCAGCGTGAGCTTCAATCAGTATGGTCGCGAGTTTCCCATGGGTGGAATGAACGAAGCCGGTTTGGCCATGGAAGTCCTGTGGCTTGACGAAACCGTGTATCCGCCGACCGGGAACCGCAATTCTATCGGCACCCTCCAGTGGGTCCAGTACTGTCTGGACTCCTTCCGCACGGTCTCCGATGTCGTGGCGAGCGCCTCCGAACTCTCCATCAGTGGGCCGGCGAACCTTCACTTCCTCGCCTGCGACCCGACCGGAAACTGCGCCGTCATCGAATTCCTCGATGGCAAACTGATCGCCCGGAGCGAGCGGACGCTTCCCCTGGCCGCGCTGACCAACAGCACCTACACCGACTCTCTCGAATACCTCAACCGCACCCTGGGCTATGGTGGCGAACCCGTGACACCGGAAGGACCCGGTTCACTCGCCCGCTACGCACGCGCAGCCAACGGCGCCCATGCCGTCCGCGCCAACACCAGCGAGCAGCCACCAATCGATGAGACCTTTGCCATCCTCGCGGACGTCGGCCAACCCGATTCGACCCAGTGGAGCATCGTCTATGAGCTCCAGGAAGGCCGGGTTCATTTCAAGACGGCCGGGAATCACAAAAGCCGGTCCGTTGATCTCTCCGAACTCGATCTCGACTGCACGGCGGATCCGAGAGTGCTCGATCTCATGGCCGATGGATCGGGTGATGTCACGACAAAACTCGCGCCATATGATTCCACTGCGAATCTGAAGACCATCCGCGCCGGATTCACCGCCCAATCCGTTGCTGCACCGTCCGATGAGATCATCCAGACCATGGCCGCCTATCCGGAGAAGCTGCTGTGCACCTTTGACCAGGCTCAGGAGTGATCTGTCCGCGCTCGATAGTCCGCCCAGCTCAACCTCACCCAACCGTCTGATCGCTTGTGACGGAGCGTCGGTCGTTGGGGATGCGCCGACGCGGTGGAGTCGAGAACCTCGATCACCGTGTCCCTGCGGTCAATCAATCCCCCTTCACCGACGTCGCCGACCCTCGATTCCGGAGAAGAACTCTTCAAGGACCCGAAAATCGTGTTTGATGTCACCGGTCGGATCAAAACACTCGCCAAACCGAATGACCCTCCGGCTGTAGTCGAAGGCCACCGGAATGATGGGGACATTCGCTTCCAACGCGACATAGTAGAAACCGGTCTTCCACCGATCGACACTGCTTCTTGTCCCTTCGGGGGACACCCCGAGGATCAACTGATCGGTCGACGCGAAGAGGTTCACCGTCTCCTCGACCACGCCGCGGGCCGTCCCCCGATCCACCGGGAAACCGCCGAGCCACCGCATCATGGGTCCGAGAGGCCTCTTGAAGAGCGTGTGTTTGCCGAGAAAACTCGCCCGTAGACCCATTGCGAAAACGGCAGCGACCCCGATGATGAAATCCCAGTTGGAAGTATGGGGTACGACGATGACCACGGCCTTCGGCACGTTTGGAACCGCACCCTCGAACCGCCAACCCCGAATCCGCAGGACCGACCTGCCGACCAGGGCCGAGAACACATTGCCCCTGCGCGGGACCGCATCGCCGAGTTTCAGCGTATTGAGATGACTCATCGTCGACCACAGTGTACCGGTCACCGGGATCATTTCGCTAGGAGCGGGCCGAACGTTCATTCTGCTACCATTCAGTAATGAGACCACTTCGCTTTCCTGGACCAGCCATCATCATTGCCGTAGTCTGGATCGCTCTGGCCATAGCGCAGAGCACAGCGGCGGCCGACAATGCAGACAGAATCGATGCTTCGACCACCCTCCCGGAATCGAAGCCGCTGACCGATCAGGTGGTGATGGATCCGGCAACCGGGAACCCACAGCTCATCCGCCTGACCGACAGCCGGCCCAAACCCAAGGGCGCCACCACCACCGACAAGGCGCTGGCCATGCTCCAGGACCACGCGAAGGCCATCGGCCTCACCAATCCCGCCCGGGAACTCCAACTCCTTGGAACCCGGCGAGATCCGCTCGGCGGCGAGCAGGCTATCTTTCGCCAGATCTATCAGGGAGTGCCGGTCTTTGGCTCCAGGATTCGAGTTCACCTCGATGCCGACGACGGGGTCAGGGTGGTCAACGGGACCATTATTTCCGACATCGATCTCGATACCGTGCCACGGCTCGATGCTCATGTGGCCGAAGCTGTGGCCGCGCGTGTCATCGCCAAACAGAGCAACCGGCCGATGGAGCAGTTCGAAGTCCACCCGGCCACATTGATGATCTACCGGGAAGGCCTCGTTCGCGGCGATCCCGGCGACAACCACCTCGCATGGGAGATCGAGATCGCCACGCCTCCTGACCTGCACGAGGTCCTCTTCATCGATGCCCACGACGGGCGCCTGCTGGATCAACGCTCCAAGATCCACCACATCGAGCGCGTCATTCACCGCCACTCCTTCCCGAGGTCGATCTGGTCAGAGGGCGATCCGCTCCCGTTCGCCAGCGGCGATCCGGACGGCGACGCCGAGATCAACGAACTCATCGCGGCCACGGGCGACGTCTACAGTCTCTTCGCCAACATCACCAACGGCGAATACCTCAGCTTTGACGGCCTCGATGCCACCATGAACGCGGTGTATGACTCCGATTCCATCGAATGCCCGAACGCCGTGGAATCGGGCGGCATCACCGCCTTCTGTGATGGCATGGTCAGCGACGACGTTGCGGCGCACGAGTGGACCCACGCCTACACCGGCTGGACCCACGGGCTCATCTATCAGTGGCAGCCCGGCGCCCTCAACGAGGCCTATTCGGATATCTTCGGCGAATTGGTCGATCAGCTCAACGGCCGGGGCACCGACCTCCCGGCGGAGATCCGTCCGCCCTACAGCTGTTCCGCCGGCGGCGGCAGTCCCATGCCGTCTCTGGAAGTCACGGATCCGTCGTCCATCGCCGGTTTCTTTGCCGCCGGTGGCGCAGTCTTCAATCCCCTTGCGCCGTGGACCGTCTCGGCCCTCGTGGAACTCGCCGACGACGGGACCGGCGATCCGAACGATGCGTGCGAGAGCCTCAGCGGCTTCTCTCCGGGTTCCATCGCCATTGTCGACCGCGGGACCTGCCTCTTCCGCGAGAAGGTCGTCAATGCCCGGAGCGCCGGCGCCGCCGGAGTCATCATTGTCAACAACCAGGGTAACGATGTCATCGAGATGGGCGGCGATGATTCGCGACTCACTATTCCTGCGGTGTTTATCGGACAGAGCGACGGCGATCGGATCAAGGCCGCCCTGAACGATGGAGTCAGAGCAACCCTGAGCCTCGATGGTGACTTTCCCGACTCGGTTCGTTGGCTCATCGGCGAAGACACCCAGTCACTCGGCTCGATCCGCGACATGTGGTCGCCGAACTGTTTCGGAGATCCGGCGCGGGTCGGCAGCGGGAGCTACTACTGCCGCGATGACGACAACGGCGGAGTCCACACCAACAGCGGGGTACCGAATCACGCGTTCGCCCTGCTCGTGGATGGCGGTCTCTACAACGGTTTCGAGATCAACGCCATCGAAGCCACCAAGGCTGCGCGAATCTACTGGCGGGCCATGGCGATCTATCAGACCCCCGTCACCGACTTCAGCAACCACGCCGATCTATTGGAAACCAGTTGTCACGATCTCATCGGTGCGCAGCTCTATGACCTCTTGACCGGCGCCCCTTCGGCGGAAACCATCACCACCGGCGACTGCGGCGAAGTGGCGACCGCGGTGGCCGCCGTAGAGATGCGCCTCGCCCCCGATCAATGTCAATTCCAACCACTGCTCGACCCGGATGCACCCTCGGTCGAGGGCAATATCATTGCCTTCATAGAGGAGTTCAACGACGAACCCGATGGTGATTGGACCCTGAGCAACCACGGCGTCTTCCCCGAATACGAGTCGCGGGATTGGGAGTGGACCGAGGACCTCCCACCGGGCGGTGACGGCGGCGCGTTCTTCGCCGTCGACAGCGTCCTCATCGGCGACTGTGTCCCAGGCAGCGATGATCAGAGCGGAGTCATGGAACTCACCAGCCCCATCGTCGAGATCCCGCTGGGAACAGTAGGACCCGTCTTGACCTTTGACCATTGGGTTGCGACCGAATCAAACTGGGACGGGGGCAACATCAAGATCAGCGTCAACGGCGGCGGATTCACGCAGATCTCACCCAACCTCTTCGACTTCAACCCCTACAACCAAAGACTCTCCTCGCGCAACGACAATCCAATCAAGGGTCAGTGGACGTTCTCCGGTACCGATGCGGGCTCGCTGGGCGGCAGCTGGGGCCAGAGCCAGGTTGATCTGAGCTCCCTCGTGAAATCGGGCGATCAGGTCGTGCTGCGATTCGATTTCGGAGTCGATGGCTGTAACGGCGCCTGGGGATGGTATGTGGACAACATCCGGATCATCGCCAAGGGGTTGGCGCAGAGAAGCGGCAGCCGCCGAGTGAGGCCGTAGAAGCACAAGTCAGTCGTGAATCGTAAGTCGGGTGCTCGTTTCGACGACGTCAAACAACTTCGTGAATCGCTCGGAGTGCCTTCAGCTGACTGATTGAAACGCAAAGACCGCAACGATCGTCTAGACCATCTCAACGAACACATTTCAATAGCCATCGCAAAGGAAATCGGCAGGTGTGGTTCCTGGATCGATTGACCTTCTCACCGCTTGTTCGTCTTTGCAGCACACCTTTGATGAGATGGTGCGATGGAGTCCGCGTCCATCTGCTCTATCTGCGGTTCATAAGTGCGATGGGTCAAAAATGCGATGCTTCGTGGAACCTTCGTGCACCTTTGTGTCCTTTGAGTTTCAAAACCCGACCGCCCATCGAGAATTACTTCAGCGCCGTTTTTGAAACGCAAAGAACGCTATGACCGCTATGGCCATCGCAACGAAAAACTTCAAGAAGTCATCGCAACAGAGGGCGGATGACGGCATCCGGATTGAAGGACGACCTCACCGGGAAGTCATCTATTCAGTGAACCTGAGTGCTCGACCCTCGATGAGCTCCCGCGATGGTGCGATGGGTCAATAGTGCGATGTCCTTTGCGATGTCCTTTGCGATCATCGCGGTCTTTGCGGTGAAGAAGTGTGATGCTTCGTGGAACCTTCGTGGTCCTTTGTGTCCTTTGTGTTTCAGACAACCCGCTGAAGTCACAACAGCTTTCCTGCAAAATCGTTGAACACCACGGAACCTACGACCCGCCTCACGACTCACGCCTGACGACTCACGACCCCTCAGCCGGCACCTCAACCCAGAACCACCCCCTGAGATCGCCCTCTGCGAAGCCGGTGGCCTCGTCGTCGGGATAGCTTTCCGCGATCGCCGACCGGACATCCTCATCGAGCCCTTCGGCCGGACCGTGGCACGCGAGACACGGCGCCGCGAGTTTGATCGGCAGGATCGCGCCGAGTTCGCCGGCCGGGCCTTCCACATACCAGGCGGTCGTGACGATCTCGTTGACAGCGGGCTCTGCCCACGTGGGTGCGAGGTTGCCGGGATTTCTCAACCGATGCGAGGTTCGACCGATGGAAAGATTATGGTTGTCAGCCACATGCTCCGAGATCATCGGCGCCATGTCACGACAGACCACGACGGCGCCCGACGGTCCCCCGATCTCGAGTTCGGCCTTGAGCTCCCCCATCAGGGTCTTTGCCAATTCACCCTTGGCGGCCAGCGCTCGTTCGAGTTGCGCGCGCTGTGCCGGCGTCAGATCCGCCTCCCCCACCGCACGCCAGGTCGACGCAACCACAGCTTCTTCGGTCGGACCAGGCACCGGTTCAGATCGGCCACATCCCCAGGCGACCACAATCAGCAACGCTCCCACACCAACTCGACGGATCATTTTAAGCCTCCCAAACGTCATCGGCATGATCTTTCAATGGTGATCCGGATCACCAAAACTGCGCTTAATTCATTGAAGGGGTGGACAAATTAACTTTTTAGTTATATATTGATAATAGATGAGCAGTCATTCATTTTACAGCTCGTCAGACCTGTTCCAGCAGCCCGTGTCTATCAGCCCACCAAAAATCACCCGCCAAAATTTCCTTTCATAACAACCCACCAAAAATATCACCCACCAACCGCGGGCTTGGACGGGTCTGTCCGCACATCGTAAGCTGGTTTCATGGACTGGACTGATCCATTCTATCCAGGCCCGGAAATGGGATCAGCAAAGACCTGGGTGATGAAATACACGACCCCGGTCTCGGGCTTGTTCGAGGTGACGATTCCGATACCGACCCTCGTCGCATCGGACGATATGATGGCGGCGCGGTGGCCGGGACTGCGCATCAGCCCCTCCTGCGCATCGGCGATGGTCGAGCTGCGTGCGATGTTCTCGGCGACGAACCTCGCTTTGAAGCCCACGCTTTCGAGCCGATCGACCACGGTCCCGGTGGTTTTGGACACGTGCGCGATGTAACCCGATCGAGCCATCTCCGCGCTGTGTCGACGAGCCACCGCCGCCAGAACATCGTCGTGCACCAGGGTGTGAAGGCCGAATCGGGCCCGATCCTCATCAAGCAATTCGAGTGCATAGGCTTCCGCCGAGACCGGGTCATTGATCCAATCCTCGTCCCTCCTTCTGGATCCGACCCATGCCCGTGGCGGTTCACGGCCGACCTCGACCGGAAAAAGAAGGACAACGTGCGGGCCCGACGCATCGGTGGCGATGACCTCGATCCACTGGGTCCCGGGCCGGTCGGAGATCTGGATGGCGGCGAGGAGTCGGTCACCGCTCAAACCGCCCGCGGATTCGACAACCCGGCCGTCCGGAAGCGTGCTGATCACCGAGGCGCCTTCCACCGACCGGAGAAACCGAACCAGGACGGCCACCGAGGTCCCGGGGGACACCGAGGTTGGGACCGGTTGCATCTCCACATCACGTTGGGTGAGAAACACCGTCCAGCGCCATGTGTATGGTGCACTCGCCGGGTCCTTCGACACCCCGGCATGGCTGGCCGGGACCGTCGCGAGCATCTCGGCGAGGTGCTCGAAGAACTCGTCATCACCGTCATCATCGGTCAGAACGTGGATCACGGCGGCAAACGGATCCGGGCAGCCCGACCAGTGAAGGACAAACTCCGAGAAGGCGAGCGGAAAACCATCGGCGCCCGCGGTCCGGCCGTAGATTCCCGCAGCGCGTTCGAGACACGGAACCACCTTGAGATGGGGGAAGAGAGTCTCCAAACGACGAGCCAGGGTCCCGGAGACCGTTTCTTCCCCAGTGGTCCGGTACATTTTGGCCGATTCGCCGGGCAGGGTCACCGTGATCACCTGTGGTTGGGTCGCCACCGCGGTGGGTTCGCCACCGCCGGGAACCGCGCGCTCGGATCCATCGGTGGGTTCGAGGGGTCCGCAGCTTGAAAAACACATCGCCGCGTGGAACGTGAATACGGCCCGGGCCAGCCCGAAAAACCAACCCCTGGAAAGATTCACAGCCATCAAGAGCTCCTGAAAACCGGGCTCTCGTCCAACCCACTGCCTCCGCTTCTCGGACATCGAGCGCTGCGATCGGCGTCGGCGTCGCCAGCTCGAACAAAAAGGAACCGAATCGTGTGAGGGTGCACCCAACGATTATCTCACGGTGATCGAGCCAAACCGTTATGCTCGAGTTTTCGTATGAACGTATAGAGTACTGAGACCAACAGACTCCGTTCACCCTGAACCGGCCCTGTCGTTTACAGCCGATTTCGCAGGAGGCATCATTGATCCAGATCGAGCGGTTGAGGAAGTGCTACAACGCGCTTGTCGCGGTTGACGATATCTCCTTCGATGTCCATGACGGCGAGATCTTCGGTCTCCTCGGCCCCAACGGCGCCGGCAAGACCACGACCATCTCGATGATCTGCGGGGTCCTCCAACCGGATGGTGGACGGGTCATCGTGGATGAGAGCAACATCTGGGTGGAACCGAAGAAGGTCAAAAGACACCTCGGTGTGGTCCCACAGGAGATCGCGGTCTACGAGGACCTCACCGCCCGGGACAATCTTTCGTTCTGGGGTTCGCTCTACGGCCTTTCGGGTTCGGAACTCACCAATCGGATCGATGAGACCCTCAGCCGGGTGGGACTTGCGGAGCGCGCCGGCGATAAGGTCAAGACCTTCTCCGGGGGCATGAAGCGCCGCCTCAATCTGAGCATGGGTCTGCTCCACAGCCCAAAATTCCTACTCCTCGACGAACCGACGGTGGGCATCGATCCGCAGGCGCGGCTCAACATCCTGGAGGTTATCCGAGAGGTGGCGGCAGCCGGTACCACTGTGCTTTATACAACCCATTACATGGACGAGGCCGAACAGCTCTGCGACCGCATCGCCATCATCGATCACGGCCGAATCCTCGCCCTCGGCACCCTGGCCGAACTCACCAGGCGTGCCGGTGAAGCCGAAGTTCTGCATCTCACCGGCCCCTTCGACAACGAGAGCCTTCGCGAGCGCCTCGCCGCCATCCCGGGTGCGCGGATTCTCGGGCTCGGGGAAGGCAGCGCCGTCCTGGCGATCGAATCCGACGGACCGGGGCTCCTCGACATCCTGCCCCGGGTGCTGGATGCGGATCTCGGGATCGAGGATGTCTCGATTCAACGACCGAATCTGCAGAGTGTCTTCATCGCCCTGACCGGACGCGAGCTGCGCGACTGATGACGGCCCTCGCGATTCTCCGGCGCGACCTCAAGCGATATCTGCGAAATCCGGTGCGGACCGCCCTTCTCTTCTCCATGCCGCTGGTGATGGCGGCCATCTTTGCGCTGGTCTTCGGTGGTGGTGTCGATGAAATCTCGATCAAGATACTGCTGTGGGACGAGGATGACAGCCTGCTTTCGACCCTCGCCGGCGGTGCGGCGAACAGCGACGAGGCCGGACAACAGCTCGATGTGGTTCCCGTCGGCGAAGAGGGCCTCTCCATGATGGATCGGGGTGAGGCCTCGGCTTTGGTCCATATTCCCGCCGGGTTCACCGATGATTTTCTCGCCGGGAAAAAGACCACCATCGAGGTGGTCAAGAACCCGGCCGAACGATTTCTACCTCAGGTCGTCGAAGAGGGGGCCGGAATCGGCGGATCGGTCCTCTCGGCGGCATCGAGGGTCTTTCGGCCCGAGCTCGAACAGATCCACGGCATCATGAGCGCCGAGGGCTTCCCCTCCGATCCCGCGGTGGCAGGCCTGAGCTCCGGTGTCAATTCCAGATTGAGCGCCCTTCAGGAGATCATTTTCCCACCCGTCATCACGCTGGAGACCGTCACCCTCGCCAACGACGACGCCGAGGAAGTCGAGGATGTCGGAATCCTCGCCATGTTTCTACCCGGCCTCGCCGTGATGGGGACCCTCTTCCTCGCTCAGTCGGCGACCCGCGACATTCTCCGCGACCGTGAAGACGGTCTGCTCCGACAGCTTCTCACCGCGCCTGTGTCACCCGGCGACTATCTTCTCGGCAAGTGCCTCTCGGTGATTTTGGTGACCGCGACGGGCTTTGCCCTGATGACCTTGGTCGGCGCGGCCATGGGAGTTTCGTGGGGTCCACCCCTGGCAACCGCTGTGCTCATCCTCGCCACGGCCCTGGCGGCCAGCGGGACTTTGCTCCTCATTATGAGTCTGGTCGGCTCCGAGCGACAGGGCGACACCTTGACGACCATCGTCATCATCGTCTGGTCCATGCTCGGCGGCGCTTTCATGCCCCTCGACCAGATGCCCGGATTCCTGCGGCCTCTCTCCGCCTCGACGCTGGTCTTCTGGTCGACGGATGCCTTCAACAGCCTCATCCTCCGCGGCGGCGGGCTCGCCGACATTCTCCCCAACCTCGGGGTGCTCTTTGCGGCGGGAGCCGTTTTCCTCGGGACCGGGGCATTCGTGCTCGGACGCAAAATCCGTAGAGGAGCGATCTGATGCGGACCATCATTGCCATCGCCCGCAACGATCTCCGTCTGGTCATGTCCGACAAGGGCGCGGTCATCTGGTTGTTTCTCCTGCCCATCGTCTTTGCCACCTTCTTCGGGCTCGTCATGGGCGGCGGCTCCAACCCGGCTGATGCCAAGGCTCATTTGACCGTAGTCGACGGGGATCAAGGAGCGGTTGCCCGCCTTCTGATCGATGAACTCGAGAGCGAACGGCTCGAACTGACCCATGTGGATCCGGCCGAGAAGGACTCGACCCTCGGCAAGATCCGGACATTGGTCCTGCCCTCCGGGCTCACCGAGTCCGTCCTGGCCGGCGAACCGACCGCTCTTCGTCTCGAAAAGGACCCCGACACCTCGACCGAAGCGGCGCTGGTGGTTCAGGCTCGGATTGTCTCGGCCATCGCGGCCGTCATGGGCAGTCTCGTCGAGGCAAAGGAGGGACTCGAGCCGGGAGGGGCCCTGACAACGGAGGCTCTGACCAGTCTCGAGCCCACGGAAGACCTGGTTGTCATCGAGAGCCGGTTCGCCGGTGAAGCGACGATCGCTCCCGGTGGCTTCGCCCAGTCCATCCCGGGGAACACCGTCATGTTCGTGATGTTGATCGCGTTGACCTACGGGGCGGCAACCATCAGCGGCGAGCGCAGCGGCGGTCAACTCCGCCGACTCGTGACCACCCCGGTGAGCAAAGGCGAAATCGCCGCGGGAAAAATCGTGGGCCGACTGGTCATCGCGTCGCTTCAGATCTCCGTTCTCATGGCGGTGGGAATCATCGCCAACCGGACCCTCGGCATCACCATCGGCGACCACCCCTTTGCCACGTGGATCGTGTTGCTCGTCTACGCCCTGGCCGTGGCGCCGCTCGGTGTCGCCTTCGGTTCGTGGTTCACCGAACCCGATCGCGCCTCGAGCATCGGCGTCATCGCGACCATGGTGATGGCCGCATTCGGCGGTTGCTGGTGGCCGTTGGAAGTCGTCTCAGAGCCGCTCCAGCGCCTGGCCCTCGTCTTCCCCACCGGATGGGCCATGCGCGCGCTGCACGGCACCATTTCCTTTGGTCTGGGTCTGCAGGGGGTTCTGGTGCCGTTGGCGGTCCTGCTCGGTTTCGCGCTGGTCTTTTCTGTTGTCGCCGCCAAATCGTTGCGGATCGACTAGGAGCGTGTAGTGGATAGATGGTGGATGGATTTCGGAGGGTCGTTTGATGCCGATTTTCGTCGGATTCACAGGTTCATACTGGTGGTGTGGGCCAAGAATACGCCGAAAATCGGGCCAAACGACACCCGAAAGGCGCCGCCAATTCTATTCACTACACGCTCCTAACCACCGAGACACCGCACGACGACCATCGTGACATCGTCCATCTGCTCGGCTTCGTCCTTGAACTCCCAGACCTCGCGCAGGATGAGATCGCGAATCTCGTTTGCGGTGGGGATTCCATCGAGACCCCGCAGGATCTTCTTGAGCCGATCCCATCCGTACTGATCGCCGGCGGGATTGATGGTTTCCACCAGCCCGTCGCTGTAGAGAAGCAGGACGTCTCCTGGCGAGAGCTTGATCCGATCCTCGCCGTACCGGGCGCTTTCGATGGCGCCGAGGGGGAACGAACCAGAACCCACCTCCTCCACTTCACCGTTCGCCCGACGGACCAGCACCGGCGGGTGCCCGGCGGTGGCTACCGTGGTAGAGCACTCACTTCGGTCCAAGACCACCAGCGCAAGGGTCATGTGCATCCGTGGAGCGGAGGTTCGTTTGAGCATCAGGTTGACCCGATCGAGCACGGCGCTCGGTCGACCCATTTCATCGCGCAGGAGGTTGAGGCTCGATCGGACCCCGGACAACACGAGTCCACTCGCCACACCGTGGCCGGTCACGTCCCCTACCACCATGGCCACCCGATTCGGCCCGAAATCGAAATAGTCGTAATAGTCCCCGCCGACCTCGGTGGCGGGAAGCGACAGGGCGGCGACATCGAGCCAGTCCAGCAGCGGCGCCTGCCGAGGCAGCATGCTGAGCTGGATTTCCCGTGCGTACTCGAGTTCCTGCTTCATGCGGAGCCGATCGTGATGGCGGGCCGATTCAGACCGCCAACGGACCAGGAAACGGCTTTCCAGCCGACGACTCAGCGCCCATGACACCCCGAAACAGACGACAAAGAGCAGGGCAAAAAGCACGAGGCTGAGAAACGGCGGTGACTGCCGCGTCACAAGGCTCTCGCCGACCAAGCGAACCGCCACCACCGCAAACAGCGAACCAAAGAGAGCGACCGTCTCTCCCGAGGCCAGACGAAACCGGACCGCCAGGATGGGAAAAGCAAAGAACCAGAAGCCGATTCCACCATCGGCGGAACCATGGAATAGCTGGAAAAGGACGAGGTGTCCGATGAGCACCGCCGCCACCGCTTGGCGGAGATTGCGGGCGATGCCGGGAGCGTTGCGGTAGCGGAGGAAAAGAAGATCGGCGATCACAACCAGACCCGCCAGTACGCCGCGCGTCATCGAATCCGATGCGAACATCACAATGGCGTAGATCGCTGAAACGAAAGCGAGGCCGACAACCGTGAGGCTGAGCCGCCGAGCATTGGCGATGTCGAAGAACGTATTGAGCGCGGTCTGTTCGCCGACCAGAAGCTCGTCGTCGGACATGGAGGCCTCTTCCAGATTCGCGAGAGCCACCCGGTCCAAACCGGCAAACCTTGAGGTCTTCTTATCGTCAGTCATCCGAGACATTCTACGCGACCTCACTCGAACCTTTGGAAACCGGGTGGGGTATCATGCGCCATGCTCCGAAGGCGACCACGAGTTCATCATGACCGCACGCTAGTGGATCCGGTCTCCATCGCAGTCCTGGCGGTGCTTCTCCACATCATCGCCGTTCCCGTATCCACAGCCAACACCGTCAACGCCATCAGTTGGGGACACGACTCCGATGGCAATACCACCATCACCGTCGTCTGCGCCGAGCCCCTCGAGTCGTCAGCCTTTCGCTCATACCCCATCGGGGACCCTCCCCGCGCCGTGATCGTGATCGAGGGCATCACCAATCGAGTCGAACCGGAGGTGATGGTCATCGAGGATCGACATGTGACCCGCCTGCGGCTGGGGTACGCCTCCGATGTTTCTCCCCCGGAACTGAACATTATCCTCGATTTCGCTTCGGATGCCGCGCAGGTTTTGGATCTGATGCACAGCGGAAATGAACTCGTCGCGGCGATCGGCTCTCCGTACGAACCCGCGGCGACACCCGCCCCGAAACCATCACCCGTGCCGGAGCCGCCGTTCGTTCCGTCTCCGACGCCCAACAGAGACTCTCCGACTCCGACCATGACTCCATTCGTGACGTCCGCCCCAACGTATCCCGACCTGCCCGCTCCGCCCGTGCTGCCGACGATAGTCGCGACTCCCACCCCGGAGCCGATTCCCTCATCCACCCCGACCCAGCCCGTCGCGGTTTTCTCATCCCCGACTCCCGAGGCCGAACCGGAGATCGCGAACCACGTCGTCGATGTTGTGGCGAACCTCCGAAACGACGGTTCGACGCTCCTTCGGATCACCGCTGACGGGCGAATCCCTTACGGCATTGCACGCACCCTCAAGATCACCGACGAACCTCCTCGGATCATCCTGAGTCTTCGCGGCATGAGTGCACCCGATCTGCCGCGCACCATCGAGATCAGCGGTCCCAACCTCGAGCGAATCAGGCTGGTTCACGATGCCGAGACCTCCGAGGGGGAACTCCATCTCGTCCTTCAACTCGAACGCCCGGGGGTGTCGGTGATCGACCTCAAGCAGGTCGGACCCCACCTCGTAGTGCATCTTGCGGTTGAAGAATCTCCAGCCCTCATCCCGTAACCGATCCTTCCGGATAGCGCATCGCGGTTCCTCCTGTGATACAAGAACGTATGACCGACCACGGAGTTTCACTCGACCTCGAGCATGTCTCGATCCTTCTCTCGGATGACGGTCGGGCGGCCATCGAACGACAACGTCTGATCGTCCTCATGGATCTGCTCGCGACGCTGCCCGAACCACCCGACGCGGCGGAGCTCTTTCCGCAGTTCTCAGCCCTCAGGGATCGGTTTCAAGCCGCATCCCACGGCGACGACGGCGAGCTTCTCGAGGAACGCTTTCTCGAGTTCTATGCCCATCTCCACATGCACGAAGCGCCCTACACGGTGGCGGAACGACAGCGGGTCAACGCCACCGGCGGCTACTGGAGCCACGCCGGAGGCCTGAGCCCCATCCTCAAGGCCGGAGCGTGGATTCACCCCGAGTCGGTCAGCGTCGATATCGGAGCCGGGAACGGACTGCAGGCGCTGCTCATGCAGAAGCTGTACCCCCACTCCCGTTGCTGCCAGATCGAGATCTCGAGCGTCATGGTGGATATCGGCCGACGGCTTCAGGACTGGCTGGAGATCCCGGAGACCCGGGTCGAGTGGCGAGCGGATGATGTTCTCGAGACCAAGCTCGGCGGGTGGAATTTTGTCTATCTCTATCGCCCGGTCCGACCACAAGGCCCAGGCGAGGGCTTCTATCGACGACTCGCAAACACCCTCGAAAACGAACCGTCCGAGGTCGTGATCTTCAGCATCGCCGACTGCCTCGGAAGCTTCCTGCCCGCGACCTTCAACCGCTTCTACACCGACGGCCACCTCACCTGCTACCGGAAGCAGGCAGGGTTTTGAAACACAAAGGGCACGAAGAGCCACAAAGAGGGCCACAAAGGTCAGTTCTTGACTCATCGCAAGGCCCCTTGTGTATTCAGGGTCGGAGTGAGCCCGGGTCAAAAAATGCGATACTTCGTGAAACCTTCGTTGTCCTTTGTGTCCTTTGTGTTTCAAAACCCAACCGCCCTTCGAGAACTCTTTCAGCGCCACTTTTTGAAACGCAAAGAACACTACGACCGCTATGGCCATCGCAAAGGCATCGCATTCTTGCCTCGGACACGCGTGGCTTGAACGACGGTGGTGTAGAAGGACCGAGTTGGTCGCCGGAACGTTGTCGCGTCGCAATCGTGAGTCGTCAGA
>RCNF010000415.1_pt1 | contig 21544 bp, 14 predicted proteins | sample 2041311 | NCBI WGS metagenome assembly RCNF01 (sample SAMN09708228, study PRJNA481090) | Marine sediment metagenome, whole genome shotgun sequencing project. | biome: marine sediment; feature: ocean; material: sediment; isolation source: Sewage treatment plant 2 marine sediment (STP2) ... | reverse complement strand
TTGAGACCCTAGCAGGCTATCTAAAAGTCACCAAAGACCAGATTTTTATGGTTTTTCTTATGGGTTCAGTGTTGATGGTCCTGGCTTATATGCAGATGAACACTACCCTGTCAGTCTACCTGCGTGACGTCCATGGTATTCCCGATCGCGGTTATGGTCTGTTATTAAGCATGAATGCTGCCATGGTTGTATTATTCCAATTCTGGATTACCAGGAAGATCAGACACCTCGCCCCTATGAAAGTCATGGCCTGGGGCATGGTTATTTATGCAGTCGGATTCTCAATGTATGGGTTTGTATCTACGATCTGGCTCTTTGTTACCGCGATGGTAATCATCACTATCGCAGAGATGCTGGTCTCCCCTGTCGGACAGGCAATTGTGGCCAAGTTATCTCCTGAAGACATGCGTGGCAGATACATGGCTGTCTATGGTTTCTCCTGGACAATACCCATGGCGATTGGTCCGCTGGCAGCCGGATTGATCATGGATAACTACGATCCCAATTGGGTTTGGTACGCCTCTGGGATCATTATGTTATTAGCTGGCAGTATTTTTGCCGGCTTGCAACTAAAAGCAGCGGGGCGTTTTGAAAATATAAACGGGGATAAACAAACTCCAGAACTGGAAGTCACAAGTGGGTGATCCAAGAAGTAAACGAGGATCATCAATTCTCTTCAACCGTTGACCGGCATTCCGCTTTATGGCATAATCAGCCCAATAGTTACCACAAAAGCTAAGATGAAAACGAGTAAGACTGCCCAGGTCTGCCAGCGAACCCGGGAGTGGTGGAAGCCGGGCCAGAATAGTCAGTCTGAAAATCCTTTCGGAGCTGAGAACTGAACGCCGATGGCTATTAAGGGATCCGGGTTCACCCTCGTTACCAGGGTGTGAGGATAAATCTTATGTTCGGCAGAAGGAAAAGCCGCCTTAAGAGAGTCCTCGCCAAGAGTCCGCCAAGCGGCGGGAATACGGGTGGTACCGCGTGAGTTGATCCTCTCGTCCCGACAGGGATGAGGGTTTTTTTTATTTTGGAGGCAGGATGGCTATCAAAAAAGCGCCCAACGAAGTTGACTTTATTCAATTGGAGCATCAAACTCTGCAATTCTGGGATGAAATTGATGCATTTGAAACCCTGCGGACTCTCCGTAAAGGAAAATCTCCCTGGTCATTTATTGATGGACCCATTACGGCCAACAATCCCATGGGAGTCCACCATGGATGGGGACGAACCTACAAAGATTTATTCAATCGTTTCTGGACTATGAATGGCCGTGAACTTCGTTATCAAAACGGTTTTGACTGCCAGGGATTATGGGTAGAGGTAGAAGTTGAGAAGGAAAAAGGATTCAAATCTAAAAAGGAGATCGAAGGTTACGGTCTGGATAAATTTGTACGCGAATGTAAAGCACGGGTCCTGAAGTACGCTGCAGTTCAAACAGAACAATCCAAGCGCCTGGGTTATTGGATGGACTGGAATCAACCTGACTTTCTCCGGGAGTTAGCGGATAAATTACTGGAAGATCCCCTGCAGGAAATCACGGTTCCGGGACCTAATGGACCAGTGACAGACACCGTTGAGCAAATTATCGGCAGGTTGGGCCTCCAGGAACTTGGCGGTAGTTATTTCACATTTTCCAATGAAAATAATTTCATGATTTGGAAGTTCTTGAAAAAAACCTGGGAGAATGGTTGGCTTTACAGGGGAGCTGATGTAATGCCCTGGTGCCCTCGCTGTGCAACTGCAATTAGCCAACATGAAATAGTTACTGATGGTTATGCAGAACTCACTCACCGCTCTGTTACGCTGCGGTTCCCACTCCGCGACCGACCAAACGAATCTCTTTTGGTTTGGACCACAACTCCCTGGACATTAACATCAAATGTAGCAGCTGCAGTTGGAGCTGAACTAACCTACCTGAAAGCACAGGTAAAAATACCAGGACCAAATGGAGAGGAAGACCACATTGTTTATCTCTCCAAGGGAACTTCCTCAATGCTCCGGGGAGAGTACAAAATTCTAGGTGAGCTTATTGGAGCAGAGATGGAAGGCTGGACCTACGATGGTCCATTTGACGATCTACCTGCAGCAAATACTACCGGCGGCGTCACCCAGCTGAAAGAACTCCGGGAAGGCCTTGAAAAAAGCGCCGTAGAGGCGCATCAGGTAATCCTGTGGGAAGAGGTAGGAGAAGATGAGGGTACAGGGATTGTCCATATCGCTCCAGGCTGCGGCGCGGAAGACTTCCAGCTTTCATTTGATTACTCTCTCCCGCGCATTGCTCCACTGACTGAAGAAGGTTATTTCATCGATGGATTTGATTGGATAACCGGCAAACATGTCTCAGATGTAAATGATGATATTTTTGAGAACCTGGAAGAAAAAGGCATTCTTTACCATATAGAACCCTATACTCACCGCTACCCAACCTGTTGGCGCTGCAAAACCGAACTTGTCTTCCGGCTTGTAGATGAATGGTTCATCAACATGGGCGAAAATTACGAGAAACCCCGAGAGGAATTATCTGCGGAAGAGAAAGAAGCCAGCTTGCGCTACCAGATCATGGATATCGTGGATAAAATTCGCTGGATTCCAGATTTTGGTCACGCTCGTGAATTGGATTGGCTGCGCAATATGCACGACTGGATGATTTCAAAAAAACGGTACTGGGGACTGGCTTTGCCAATCTGGGTTTGCGAAGATTGTGATCATTTCCTTGTGATAGGTGATGAAGAAGAACTGGAAGAGAGGGCGATAGAGGGATTTGATGCCTTAAAAGGGCATACACCTCACCGCCCATTTATTGATGAGGTGATCCTGGCCTGTGATAAATGCGCCGGAAAGATGACCAGGATACCTGATGTTGGTAACCCCTGGTTGGATGCAGGTATTGTGCCCTTCTCAACCCTGAGCTACCGGACAGACCCGGATTACTGGAATAAATGGTATCCAGCTGACTGGATCAGCGAATCCTTCCCGGGACAATTCCGGAATTGGTTCTACAGTATGCTTGCCATGGGGACCGTACTGGACAATTCACCCCCGTTCCTGGAGAACTTCAGCTACGCCAGCTTGCAGGCAGAAGACGGCCGCGAAATGCATAAATCCTCGGGCAACTCCATCGAGTTTAATGAAGCCGCGGATAAGATGGGGGTGGATGTCATGCGCTGGTTGTACAGCGCTCATAAACCAGAGAATAATTTGCTCTTTGGGTACCACCGGGCAGAAGAGACCCGGCGCCGATTCATAATACCTTTCTGGAATGTGTATTCTTTCTTCACCACCTATGCAGAAATTGATGGCTGGTCACCCGATATCAAAAAGTTTGACCCGGATTATCCTGAAGGGCCTACTCCAGAAAGCCAAAATCCGTTGGATCGCTGGATCCTTGGCCGGCTAAACCAAACTATTGAACAGGTCACAACCGACCTTAATAACTCAAATGCATTTAATGCGACTCTGGAATTTGAGGTCCTCCTGGATGACCTGAGTAACTGGTATGTCCGCCGATCCCGGAGACGGTATTGGAAAACCGAAACCGATTTGGATAAAAACACTGCCTACCAAACACTCTGGCATGTTTTAGTAAAAATGATCCGATCACTGGCTCCAGTAATCCCTTTTCTTACTGAAGAAATATATCAAAACCTGGTCCGCTCTGTATTCCCGGATGCTCATCAAAGCATCCATCATACTCTCTGGCCCATTGCAGATCATATCGCCATTGATCAGAAGTTGATCGATCAGATGAAATTAGCCCGAGAAACCGCCAGCCAGGGATTAAGCGCCCGGAGTAATGCTGGCATCAAAGTCCGGCAGCCTCTTTCAAAGGTGCTGGTCCACGTCAAAGAAGGACAAGCCGAATTAGCTGAAGAGCTAATTGATATAGTCCGGGATGAGCTCAATGTTAAGGATCTTGATTTTGTTCAGAATTCCGATTCTCTCTTACAGTATGTGGTACTTCCCGATAATAAGGCTTTAGGACCTAAGTATGGAGCGGAGTTTCCGAAGGCAAAAAAAGCCTTAGCCAAATTAGATCCGAATGAAGTTGCCATTCTAGTCAATGCGGGACAAGATGTATCAATAAATTTTGATGACTCAGATTTTGTTTTTCTTCCTGAGGAAATATTGATCAGCACTGATGCTGCAGAAGGTTTTGCTACCGTAGACAGCAAACTATTAACTGTTGCCATCGAAACTGAAATCACACCCAAACTGCGGGAGGAAGGCCTTGCTAGAGAAATAATCCGCCGTATCCAGGACTTACGGAAAAAAGCTGATTTTGAAATTTCTGATCGGATCTCCCTGGTATACAAGGCTACAGAAACCCTCCAAAAGGCAATTGAAACACATCGGGATTACATCATGGAAGAGGTTCTCGCAGTAGAAATGAACCAGGGCGACCCGGAAAAAGGAATGTTCAGCGGAGATGCCAGTTTTGAAGGCGAAGAAGCAACCCTGGGATTAAAGGTAAAAGCTAAGATAAAATAAAGGATACGGTTTGCTTGAGGACAACCGTATCCTTTTTGATAAATCAAGGTAATCAATATTATCCAGTATCCTCGAAAATGATAACAAATAGTCAAAAAAATTCTTTTACTTATTATTATCAAATATAGAAGCGTTGTTTTCAAAAAAAATAAACGCTTCTTACCACGCCCTCCTTTACGGGGGCGTGTTATTATTTATAGACGAGGATTAACGGGAGAACCACATGTCAAGCAAAAAAAAGATGACCATTGACGAACAAGTTGAATATTTAATGCAGGGTGCTGATTATGGCGATGAAAAATTAAAACAAGCCATGGCGGCAGAATTAAAAGAACGGCTGCTGGAAGCTGAAAAAGAAAACCGTCCACTCCGAGTATATTGCGGGTATGATCCTACAGCCCCTGATCTGCATCTCGGACATACTGTAACCATGCGGAAGTTAAGCCAATTCCAAGAATTAGGTCATGATGTCATGTTTGTCATTGGCGATTTCACGTCATTAATCGGGGATCCATCTGACAAAGACAAACTCCGACCTCATCTCTCTCCCGAGCAAGTTGCTGATAATGCTAATACCTATGCAGAACAATCCTACAAAGTCCTCGATCCTAAAAAAACCACTGTGCGACATAACGCTGAGTGGCTTTCCAAATTGACTTTTGAGGATGTAATCAGGTTAAGCGCTAATTTTACCGTCCAGCAGTTCTTGAGTAGGGACAATTTTGCTAAAAGATTTAGCAACAACGATGCCATCTACTTGCATGAGTTCTACTATTCATTGATGCAGGGCTATGACGCTTTTGTATTAGATGCGGACGTGCAGGTTGGCGGCAGCGACCAGCTGTTTAATATCGTCACCGCAGCCCGGAAATTAATGACTGCCCTCGGAAAAAAACCAAATATTGGCATAATCATGTCCATCCTTCCCGGTACCGATGGGGTAATCCGGATGAGCAAATCTCTTGGTAATCATATCGCCATCACGGGAGACCCCAAGGATATGTACGGTAAATTGATGAGCATTCCTGATAAAGCCATGGGGGATTTCAGCCGACTGGTGACTCGCTGGACCCCAGATGAGATCAGCGAGTTTGAAATAAAGATATCGAGCGGGGATTTACACCCAAAAAAGGCCAAGATGATCCTGGCCAGGGAGATCGTTACCATTTATCATGGTGAACAAGCAGCCAAAAATGCTGAAGCTGATTTTGTTCGCGTTTTTCAGGAGCAGGGACAGCCAGAAGAGATGAATGAATATCAGCTTCAGAAAGGTCAAACCGTCCTAGATGTTCTTCAGGATAGCGGACTCACAGAAAGCCGCAGCGAGGCCCGGCGACTGATTGAACAAAGCGCGGTCCGCCTGGATGAGCAGAAACTGGTCGATCCCCATGCCGATTTTCCCGGAAAGGGAGTCCTTCAAGTTGGAAAACGCCGTTTCATCAAGATCATTTGATTTGAAATCATAAACTCATCTACAATTTCGGTCCGTTTTCTACTTGCATAAGACTGGATTTTCTTGGGAATAGATAGGTAAGCCGTTATATCCCTTCACTTTTCCTATTTAGAATTAGAAGAATATCCTTATGGACGGGAGATGCTGCGAATCCTATTGGAAAATGACATGGTACCCAGTATGATCATCCGAGAGGTGTCTAATGTGGGTGAGACCTCTAACGTCATTCCCGACGATTTATTAGAAGAAGGCAAACAGCTTCTAGCAGAAAGCCGCTATTCGCCTTTCACAGATTAAAGAACACTGGATATCAGCCCGCTTTCCAGACTTGCTACCAGACATCCGGAACTGCTTGCCGAGGACGATATTTATCCCTTCCGGGATATGTATTGGAGCAGGGTAAGTTTCATTCATCCCGCCGTTTGGGCGAACCTTGAGGATTATTATTAACTTTACTTGGGTAAAATCAAAAGAAGGTCAATTCATGAAACAAAGCACTGATATCAATTACGCTCTACAACTTGATCAAAGCGATCCCCTGGCTCATTTTCGGGATCGATTTGTGATTAACGATCCAGATTTGATTTATCTGGATGGTAATTCCCTGGGCAGGCTCCCCAAAAAAACCATCCCTCACCTTCAAGATCTGATCGAGAAGCAATGGGGGGATGATCTCATCCAGGGCTGGAACCGGGGCTGGTTTGAAAAACCAACCGAGTTGGGGTCAAAAATCGCCAAGTTGATTGGCGCACAACCCGACGAAGTGGTGGTATGTGACACCACTTCCATCAATTTATTTAAACTGGCCACGGCGGCATTAAGATACCAGGCAGGAAAAACCACCCTCGTCAGTGATGAGTTCAATTTCCCAACGGACCTGTACATTTTTCAGGGTGTGGTTGACATGTTGGGAGCAGGGCATCAAATCCACCTGATACGCTCCGAGGATTCCATTTCCATCTCAGAACAAAATATCGCCGATGCCATCAACAAATCGACCGCACTGGTTGCGCTTACCCAGGTGGCGTTCAAGAGCGCCTTTATGCATGATATCAATAAAGTAACCGCTTTAGCTCATAAAGCTGGCGCTCTGGCATTGTGGGATCTGAGCCATTCTGTAGGTGCGGTACCTCTTAAACTGAATCATTGGGATGTGGACCTTGCCGTAGGATGCACCTACAAATACCTCAACGGAGGGCCAGGATCGCCTGCATTTTTATACGTCAGGAATAAGCTGCAGAAAAAATTACTTCCCCCCATTTGGGGTTGGTTTGCCGATAAAAATCCATTTGCGTTTGATCTTGAATTCACACCGGCGGATAATATTAACCGCTTTCAGATCAGCACACCACATATTTTATCCATGGCCGGGATCGAACCTGCCCTGGAAATCCTGCTCGAAGCTGGCATGGAGCCCCTCCGGAAGAAGAGTATAGAACAAACTGAATACCTAATTCATCTGGCTCAAGAATGGCTCATTCCGCTTGGTTTTCAACTCGGATCACCGCTCGATTCCACAAAACGAGGTTCCCATGTCTCCCTGAGACATCCTGAAGCATACAGGATCAGCAGGGCATTAATTGATCCCCTGCCAGATGACTCAAAGCTACGGGTTATTCCAGATTTTCGGGCGCCGGACAATATTCGCCTGGGTATCGCACCCCTCTATACGACCTACTCAGATATTCACAGGGCATTAAGCAGAATTAAAACCATCCTGGTTGATAGCATTTACCAAGATTATTCGCAAGAACAACTGAAGGTAACCTGATAAATCATTCAGGGAGAAGGTGCTGATTCCATTACCTGCGTCCGGGCTGCTTCTTCATCAACCTGCAGGAGAATTATCAATCCTATAACCAGGAACAGGATCACTGGCAGGATCGCGACCCGCTGTCCAAGTTGTTCAGCATACGGCGCAGCGCCTTCCAGCAGCTCGAACCAAAGGAAAGAAGCACTCTCACCCTGGGATTCAAAATAAATCGCCGCCTCTGCGGCCACAATTCCATATATTGTTGGACCAATGAATGACGACGTCCTGCCCGCAACAGCAAAGAACCCATAAAATTCTGCGCTGCGTCCAGGTGGGCTTAAGGCACCTACCATAGCTCGGCTGACTGCCTGGACTGAGGACAATGCCAATCCCGCCACACCACCAATGATATAAAATCCTGGCACAGTGTCTACAACAAACAGGCCCACTATCGCACCGATCATTAGCAGCAAAAAGACTACCAGGGATTCTTTTCCGCTTCTCTTGTCTGCAATCCAACCCGATACATAGGCTCCAATTACACTTGTAAACTGGATCAGGATCATAAATAGAATAATTTGCTGCTGATCAAGCCCAAACATTACAGCCCCAAAAATCGCCGCAAAATTTATCGCCATTAATATGCCGTCGTTGTAGATCAGGAAGGCAACCATGTATCTGACGAATTCCTTGTGATCCCGAACAGATTTTACTGTAGAGCGGAGTTTCTTATAAGCAACAGAGAAGACATTTTCTCCAGGTTGGAGATTATTGTCACCTCCCCTCTCCTGGAACCATAACAATAAGGGTGCTGCAAAAATTGCAAAATAAACCGCAGTGATTATCAATGTTACTCGGACAATCAAGGTTCCATCAATCAGTGTTACCAGGGCCAGAACAATCAGCAGACAAACAATACCTCCCATTAATCCTATCGCCCATCCATTCCCTGAAACCCGGCCGATTTCATCCTGGTCTGCAACTTCAGGAAGCAAAGAATTATAAAAAACTTGCCCGCCCCGGTAGCCAATCTCCGCCAGGATAAACAAAACCATTCCTAACAAGATATCCCCTTTCTGGACAAAAAATAACAGGGCAGTAGATCCCACTGATAAAGCTGTAAAATAGGTTAGGAATCGTTTCTTCTGGCCTGTGTGATCAGCTATAACTCCCAGCACAGGAGATATCACGGCAACAACCAGCATTGCAATACCTACTGATATTCCCCATAAACGAGATCCTTCTGCTCCTCCAACAACGTGCCCTTTAAAATACACCGCGTAGATCGCCAGGATTACGACTGCTGCGTAGGCGGAATTTCCAACATCATATAGATACCAGAGCCAACGCCTTCTTGAATTTAGCTTCTCGTCAGTCAGTGAGGATTGCATGGGAATTTCTCCTCTATAAGGTATTCCAAATTTGCTGCTATATGAATTAACCCACTCTTCTGATACCGGATACGGACTATTCCAGGAGAGAAAAAGCCGGACAGAAAATATCTTCCTGTCCGGCTTATGTTGTCAACTCGGAACAACTTTACTGATAGCTGGCTTCCCCGTTCTGGTATTTCATCTGCCGCCGTCGATAAGCCCAACACATATAGGATATGGAGACAAAATAACTAGCAGGCAGGCGGTGCAGGTTCTTAATCTTTGTGCCCAGAACTGTGGTTTTCCCCCGGAATCCCATAGGACCAATATCCAGCTCGTTGGCCTGGCTGGTGATCTTATCTTCCAGTTCAGAAAGGGTCGTATCGGGGTTTTTGTCATCCAGTTTTCGCAGTAAAACCTCTTTGGAAGCGGCGTAGGATGATCCTCGGTCTCCTCCGATAGCAATGCCCAATATACCTGGTGCGCATCCTTTGCCCTGGGCGTTTGTGATCGCATCCAACGCAGTTTTTCTGACACCATCCAAATCTCGACCGGCTGTCAGCGCCATATCCGGCAATTTATATTGAGTGCTTACATTCTCACACCCACCGCCCTTGAGAATCAGGTCTATTGTTAATTCATCTCCCTCAACTTCCTGGAAGTGAATCGATGGATAATGCTCATCTCCACTATTATCTCCGGTATTCTTCCCGGTCAAAGTATTAACAGAATTTGGCCTTAAATAGGCTTTGGCCGTTGCTTCTATCACTGCTTCTTTGATCTGTGTAGAGAGTTTTCTTGTACTCCATCCTTCTGGAGAGGAGACATAAAAAATAGGCGTGCCTGTATCCTGGCAAATTGGCGTAGAGTTTTCCCGGGCCATTTCAACATTTTTCAGGATCGTCTTCAATGCACCCTCGGCAGCCGAGCCCTCAACTTCTTGCTCCTTGGATGTCCGTAATTTTTCCTCAACATCCGATGGTAAATCAGTGGAAGTTAATCGCACCAACTCCAAGATTTGTTCAGTTAAATCGGGTTGCATAATTTCCTCCGAAAATGGTGGTTATTTATTCCATCTATATCATACATTACTTTACATATGGCTGGGAGTACAGGTAAAGAAATAATCACTGATGGATATCTTAAATCATATCCCTTCAGGGTTGTACAACTCACTCGAAAAATGAAACTATGCTATACTAATTCTGAATTATGACAATTCAAGAAAACAGGGGAATTTGGATCAAAACGCTTTATAAATTGCGGCTCCATTATCTTTTAGCAACCTTTTTGGAAGCTTCAGGTCCAATCAATCTGCTTGGCGCCCAGCTGGTATATTTATGCCAACCAGTCTTGTCTCCTTTTATTTCAGATGAACAATCCCGAGACTTTGCCAGGATTTTAGAAGACCCAACAGAAACCGCAATATTCATCAAGGCTCTCAGGTCCTACGAGCCAACAGCGTAGTTGGAGGTTAACTGTGTCAGCGACAGGTTTCACAGGGATTGTAATTATTGTACTTTTCTTCGGCCTGATGATCTTTTTTTCGATAATTAATAAAGAGCCGGAGCAAAAAAACATCCGTCCCATACCTGCCTACGACAAGATCATTCAAGAAATTAATGTCTCGGTTGAAGACGGTACTCAACTGCATATATCTCTTGGGAGAGGGGGTATTATTGGTCCAGAATCAGCTTCAGCGCTAGCTGGATTAAGTATATTAAAACAGATCATTGAAAAATCATCCGTGTGTGATTTTCCCCCGGTCGCAACAACTGGCAATGCGGTAATTTCAATCCTGGCACAAGATACAATTCTAGGGAGTTCAAAAGCCATCAGTGTTGCAGATCAGGGCAGAAATCCCTCCGGCGAATTAGTTGGTGTTACTCCATTCTCATTTGCAGCAGGTACTCTTTCAACCATCCGGGATGACAATGTGTCGGCGAATATTCATACGGGTTGGTTTGGTAGCGAAGTAATCTGGATAACTACAGCTGGAGAACGGCAGAGCACGCCGACAATTGCCGGTACAGCTCAACTCCCTGCTCAGGCTGTCATCTATGCCTCAGCCTCAGATCCCCTCATCGGAGAAGAACTTTATGCCGGCGGGGCATACTTGGGTGCCGGTATGTTCCATCTGGCAAGTATTTCTACCCAAGATATATTTCGATGGATTATCATCGTTGTCATTATCGGGGGCGTCATATTAAATTTCCTTGGAATTGATTCTCTCATTGAAAGCATCCTGGCAGGTTCAATGTGAACATCAAAATAAAAGCTCCCATCTCTACAGCGATTGCCATAGGAGTAGGAATTGTCGTCCTTGCCGGCTACTTTATCCCATCCATAAACAACATTCGTTTCACCCTGTTGCGGACGGGGTTAATATTGGCTGCAGTTGCACTCCTGGTTGGAATCATCAACTTGCTTTCAGTCCATTTAAAAAAAATGGGGGCTGAAAACGAAAACAGTGGCTACAGTCTCATCCTAGTCATCACTCTTCTATTAACATTAATAGTTGGCACTATTGACATGGTCCAAACCTACCTGGTTGGACAACCCAATTTTCAAATGACAAATTGGGTCTTTAAAAATATTCAACTACCAATTGAAACCAGCTTACTGGCAGTTACAGCCGTGAGTCTGACATACGCCGCAGCCAGTATCCTACGGAAAAGGATGGATCTTTTCTCCATCACTTTCTTTTTTGTGATCCTGCTGGTTTTACTCGGCTCATTTTCTATTCCTCCCGCCACCCTCCCCTTACTTCATGTAATTCGTGATTGGATTGTTCGTGTTCCAGCATTAGGTGGAGCACGTGGTTTGCTTTTAGGTATTGCCCTGGGAACTATAACCACCGGAATCCGAATCCTGCTGGGAGCAGACCGTCCGTACGAGGGCTAATGATGACAGATATCCTTTGCCCTAGCTGTGGTAGACCAAATCCTGACGAACTGACGTTTTGTGATTATTGCGGCAGTGCACTTGAAACCGACGGATTCTCTTTGCGGGACAATCTCTTACCTCCTGAAGATAAATCCGGGATTGATAATATTCAATCTGCAGAACCAGACGAATCTTCCCGTTTGGATGATTTCTTTAAATCAGAAGAACTTGATGATTCTTCACTGAGGAATGATCTATTAACCCCTGAAGATCCAGATGATCGAAAGAGCTTACTTTCAAGAGAAGCCGACGAGTCTTATCGGCTGGATGACCTCGTGCAACCAACCGAACCTGAAGGATCATCCTTGAGGAATGAATTCTTCTCGGCTGATGAGAATAATATTTGGGAACCCATCCAACCCTCAGAACCGGAGGAAACCTCCCCCTCGGATGAAATCTTCTCACCTGAAGATACCAGTGCCCGGGACAGTGTCCAATCAGTAGAACCGGAGGAAACCTACCAGCCAGATGATTTTGATCTACCTGAATTTAACCTCGAAGCTGAAAGTCCGCAAAAACCTGAGTTAGATGCTCCTTCTCCCCAGGAAAATTTCTTCTTGCCTGAAGAAAATTCAGAAGAAGCTATATTACCTCCAGTGTGGAGAGAAGATCCATCTCTCCAGACCGAAGTTATGTTATCCGGGGGGATCGATGAATCTATCAGCTCAAAACCAACAGAACCCCTGGATGATGCGGAACTTGACCTGGAACCAATAGATTTCCCGGATGATTCAGGTTGGCTGGATATGCTTCAAGGATCAGATCCGACCACTTCTGAGCAATCAGATTCAGTTTCTGAGATTTCTCCCCCTCCAGCTGAAAAAAAACCTCAAACAGACTGGCTTGAAAAAATAAAGAGATTAAACAAAAGCAGCGACGAAGTAGATGACGACTCATCATTCCCGGACTGGTTGACAGTTACAGGAAAACCGGAGGTTGACCAGAAGGACTCTAGCTCAGAAGAACCTGAGCAACCCGAAGTAACAGGTGACCTGCCGGGGTGGCTCCATATGGATGAAAATGATGAGCAGTTGAATGAATTTTTACAAAAAAAAGATCTGTATGAGTCAGAAATCAGGACTGGTCAAACCCAGGAAATCGATCCTGGTGATGCTCCCGAGATAGGAAGTCAGGCTCCAGAACCTACTGAGGAGATGACTGAACAAATAAAATTTCCCTCTTGGGCTGCCAAGGATAATCAATTAACACCAAAAGAATCACAAGAAATTCCGGATGAATTGAAGTTCCTTGCCGGAACGGACCCGGATTCAACCGGTCAAATCATTGATCCGTTTCAATTAGACGAAGAGGAATATTTTGACGATCTGTACAGTGAAGAACTTCCTGGCTGGTTAACAAAAGCTTCTGAAGTAGAAGGCGGTTTTGTCATCGAGGACGAAATTATACACGGAGATTTACCTGGATGGGTTGAAGCAATGCGACCTGTTGTTGAATCGACCGATACAACCGGGTTATCGGATGATGAGGACTATATTGAAAATTACGGTCCCCTGGCAGGAATCCCCAGTGTTCTTCCCGCAGAAGCCGAACACGCCTTTGATCCTGAACAAGCTGCCAGAAAACCTCTTGATCTTATTGCAACAAAGACCCACCAGGAATATGTAAACTTGTTAAAAAAACTTGTCGGGGAAGAAAAGAAAGTAAAACCATTAATAAAAGCTACCCCGGTTCAAACTCAAAGAATTCTCCGTTGGTTGATTGCAATCATTTTGCTCGTTACTACAGCTACAACAATTATTTTTGGGGGATCTGTTGACACTCAACTTCCTTCAGAAGCACAAATTACAAATACCGGATATGGGGCATTATATAATCGAATAAAGCAGCTCAGCAGCGAACAACCAGTTTTGATTGCCTTTGATTATCAACCTGCTGCTATGGCTGAAATGCACACAGCTGCAGCATCAATTGTTGACCATTTGATGGACCAGGGCACATATCTTTCATTTATTTCCACACAGCCAACCGGTCCGGTTTTGGCAGAACATTTTTTGAGTACTACCCAAGAAAAACACGGTTATTCACACAGCCAGCAGTATGTAAACCTGGGATATTTGCCAGGTGAATCTGCTGGCTTGGTAAGCTTTGTTATTGCCCCCAAACAAATTATTTCCCTTGCATTTGATGGAAGCAATGCCTGGGATTCTCCTCCCCTAGCAAAGGTGGAGTCAATCGATGATTTTGTGATGATCCTGGTTATCACCGATGACCCCAATACTGCAAAAGTCTGGATAGAGCAAGTTGGTACCGTCGTGACAGAGGGAACCTTAAATATGGTCATCAGTGCCCAAGCAGAGCCATTAATTCAACCCTATTTCCGGGCGTCTCCTCAATACCTGTCAGGTTATGTGTCGGGGGTAATAGATGGTCTCAATTATGAAAACCTCCGGGGTCAGCCCAATCTTGCCTATGCCACCTGGCTTCCATTTAACATTGGCATCATCATTACTGTAGGAACAATGTTTATCGGTGGATTTGCAAATGGAATGCTTTCATTGTTTTCCCTCCATCGCGCAAGACAGATAGGAGAGATTAAGTGAACTTAACCACAGGTCTGCTGGATTTTATAGAAGTTGGACTGGGGTTTTTGCTAACCATCTTGATATTTAGCTACCTATTAGGAGATAATCCGTTTTTCCGGCTGGCTATCCACATTTTTATCGGTGTCTCAGCAGCCTATGTTGCCATCATTACCATCAATAATGTATTGATTCCCCGTCTAATCCTTCCTCTTATCAAAGGATCCGGGGGAGACCGTTTGTTATCGTTACTGTTGTTAATTCCCAGCCTTTTCTTATTGACCAAGGTTACACCCCTGCGCAAAGCCGGGAATTGGTCTGTAGCGATTCTGGTAGGGATCGGGGCAGCGGTTTCTATCGGTGGAGCAGTTACAGGAACATTATTTCCACAAATCCTGGGAACTATCAACAGTGTAGATCCCTCTGCGTATTCTATTTCAACCAACCTTTGGGATCAAGCCATTAATGGCTTTATTATCATTCTGGGCACCGTAACTACTTTACTATATTTCCATTTTGGAACCCTGGAAAAACCGGGACAACCCAGTGAACGACCGCAATTAATTGAAAGAATCAGTAAAATTGGTAAAGTCTTTTTGGCGATAACTTTTGGAGCACTTTATGCTGGCGTATATCTGTCTGCGCTGGCGGCATTGGTTGAGCGATTATCATTTGTATGGGAATTTCTGAATAATCTTGGCTTTACGCTGTTTTCATCCTTGTAATCATTATGGATACAACGACCGTTTCAGCAAAATCATTAATAACAGTCGATATCGGCAACACGATCACCCGGGCATTGTTCTTTGATGTTGTGAGTGGTAGGTACCGGTTTTTGGCTTCTGCTTCTGCTCCCACGACTGCTGCCGCACCCCTCTTTGATGTAACCGAGGGTGTTTGGAGAGCAATCGAAGAACTTCAGACTATTACAAGCAGAACATTCTTTACTGAAAAAGAGGGCATGATCATCCCCAGCACCCAGGACAATCAAGGTGTTGATGTTATGGTGGCTACCATGTCCGCTGGAAATTCAATCTCTGTAGTGACTGTTGGATTATTGGATAATGTCTCATTACTAAACGCAGAACATCTGGCTCAAACAACATACGCTGAGGTCATAGCGAAAATTTCACTTAACGATCGATTGACCTCCTCTGAGCGGATCAACTTATTAATTGAAAAACGCCCGGATATAATCATCATCGCAGGGGGTACAGATAAAGGCGCCTCCAAATCACTCTTAAGTATTTTAGAAAGTATTGGATTGTCAAGTTTCCTCCTAGATGACAGCTTAAGGCCCCATATTTTATATACTGGAAATGAAGAACTCCAAGAAGAAGTGAAAAAGGGTTTGGATAAAATCAGTAAGTTGCACATCGCACCAAATATTCAGCCTGTCTTAGGAAAGGAAAATATTCATCCTGCTCAAAATGAGCTAAATGAAATTTACAAAGATGTCCGCAAAAGACAAACCGGCGGAATTAGAGATATCATATCCTGGACAGAAGGTAATTTTACTTCCACTGCGTCCGCCCTGGGCCGGGTGATTCGCTTTTTGAGTGAAAAATATGAACCTGAAAAAGGCGTTATGGGTGTTGATATTGGTTCTTACGCTACAGTTCTGGCTGCAGCAACTTCGGGCGAGGAAACTTTGCGCGTTTTTCCCAACTTGGGTGTGGGAGCCGGTTCTACTGGTGTCCTGGAAAATAGTTCTTTAGAGGAGATCACTCGCTGGCTGCCATTACATATACCCGAGCAAGATGTCCGGGACTATATCAATAACAAATCTGCTTATCCCTCCAGTCTGCCAGCTGAGTCTGACCACTTAGAAATAGAAATAGCTCTTGCCAAACAAGCATTAAGAATTGCCGTAAAAAAAACAATTCCCAGTATTCATAAACGGCCATCAGCATTCAAATCACTCATGCCTCCTATAGAACCCTTTATCGGCTCTGGCAGAATTCTGACTAATGCCCCAACCAGAGCCCAAAGTCTTTCCATCCTTCTGGATGGGTTGCAGCCAACAGGTGTTACAACCCTCGCGTTGGACCAAAACGGTATATTACCCGGCTTGGGCGCGGCGAGTGAAATCAATCCACTTCTGACAGTCCAGGTTATTGAATCAAATACATTCCTGAATTTAGGCACAATAATTGCACCTATCGGGTATGCCAGACCTGGAACCCCAATACTTAGAATCCGGGTTAATCGGGAGGACGGCAGGACCTTTACTAGAGAGATTAAATACGGGTCATTAACTGTCCTTCCAATAGAATTAGGAGAGAAAGTCTCTCTCCACCTTCGCCCCTTACATCGATTTGATGTTGGAATGGGCGGTCCTGGCAAGAGCGGAAAAGTGAATGCAGTAGGAGGATCGTTGGGTATTATCGTTGATACCCGCGGTCGCCCATTACCGTTTTCACTGGATCCAGAGAAGAATTGGAAAAGGAATGATACCTGGATTAAGACATTGCTAAAACATGAATAAACGATCCAATCACGGATTAGCTGAACTATAATTAAACATCATGTTAAGTAAAGTTAAGCACATCCACAAACTAACAAATATCAGACGAGAACGTGTCCTGCCTATAGCAGGTCATGTACTAGTTCGACGTATGCAAAAAGTCGCCCCCACAGACGTAATTGTTGTTGCACCTCTAAATCCCAAATACATTTTACTTGAAATCGCCCACGGATTAAATGTCACACCAGCCCGGGCAGATGAGCTGCTCCAGCGGCAAGCCGGTGATGAACTTGCAAAAGGCGATATTATCGCTGGTCCAGTAGGTCTCTTCCAACGAGTTATCCGTGCTCCTCATTCGGGATTAGTGAGAATTGCCGGTGAAGGAAAAGTACTTTTCGAAATCTCCTCCCCTCTATTAGAATTACAAGCAGGTATGGAAGGCACGATTACCAATATCATCCCTGAACGGGGAGCGATCATCGAAACCAGGGGAGCATTAATTCAGGGGGTTTGGGGAAATGGAAATATCACCTATGGAGTGATGCAGCCAGTCAGTAATAATCTAAATCAGGAATTGTTAGCAGAACAAATTAATATCGGTTTCCGAGGAGCAATTTTAGCTGCCGGATACTGTAGCAATCCAAACGTCCTGGAAATTGCAGCAACTATCCCAATTAAAGGATTAGTGCTTGGAAGCATCTCATCAGCTGTCCTTCCAACTGCCAAATCTATGAATTATCCTATTCTGGTAATTGACGGATTCGGAACAAAACCTATGAACACTGCGGCAGAGGAAATATTAGTGGCGAACAAGGACAGAAATGTTGTTTTACAAGCCCAGGTGTATGATCCGTGGTCAGGAAAGTATCCTGAAATCATAATTTCTCAACCTAACCAACCGGAACCAAATTTACCAATTGAGTCTGAGCCCCTTGCTTCAGGAAAAAGAGTTATCATTGTTAATGGTTCACAATCGCCTCAAATCGGGATAATTGACTTAATTCATTCCAGAAAAAAAGTCTTATCAAGCGGTATTGAGGCCAGGGCAGCTGAAGTAACTTACGGAAACGAAAAACGAGCTACGATTCCGCTATCAAATGTTGAGATACTTAAGAAGTAAGAAGATAAACCATTTTGCTTCAGAATTGACAGGGCAAATTGAGGAGAGAGAACTATGAGCATGATGAATGATTTTGATGATCTCGATTTCGAGGAGATGGATTCTGAGGAGACTATTACGACAAGCAGGGGATCCAATCGGACCTTCCTGGTTGTTGCCGGAATCTTGGGTGCAATCCTCCTAATAGCGTTACTCGCAATTGCCGCTTATGCTGTACTGGTTTTGCCAGGACGGGATACAGGCCAGCAAACACAGGTAGCTGCGATTAATGCCACGAACACGGCTGTCGCGGAAGAAGCCCAGCTCACAGCCATTGCAAAACAAATCACACTGACACCAACTTTTACGGCCACCTCTACACCGACCAAAACTTCGACACCTATTCCAACAAACACTGCAACCCCCGTTCTGGCGCCCACCAATACACCAGATCCTGCAACACAAACTGTTGCTGCGCTTCTTACTCAGCAGGCTGGAGGCGGAGGGGATGAAACCCCTGTTCCAACAGCTACAGCATTGCCTGGTACAGGCTTTGCAGACGACTTTGGAGTTCCTGGTTTGCTCTTGGTTGCGGGAGTCTTGATGGTGGTAATAATTCTCAGCCGCCGTTTGCGTGCGTCCTCAACCTAAGATCCTGCGAAAACACCCTGTCAATTTACTGTAGTAAAAAAAGACAGCCACAGCAGAATTATTAATTGCTGTGGTTGTTTTCTTTAATATTCTGGTGTTAGCATTTTTCAGGTGATACTATCTGCAACGGTCTCTCCATAAGCCAACAAGGCTTGGACTATGTTCTCACTCCTTCCTTCGGCATAGACCCGCATAACAGGTTCTGTACCTGATGGCCGTATTAAAAGCCAGGAATCATCTTCCATAATATATTTCACACCATCCACTGTCAATAAATCAATAACTTTGATTCCCCAAATTTCATCTGGTTGGTTATCGATCAAATGCTGGACCATTTTTGTTTTTTCAATCGGGTATTTTAGGCGCTGATCCTTCCGCTGATAATACGCCGGTCCAACCTCATCCAGCAATTCATTTACCAGTGCATGAAGTGATTTTTGATATACTGCAACCATTTCAATTAAGAGTAATCCCATCAGAACACCGTCCCCTTCCGGGATATTACCCCGAAAAGAGATCCCTCCAGATTCTTCTCCTCCGATTAGGATATCTTCTGAAATTATATAATCAGCAATGTGATTAAATCCAACAGGTGTTTCATACACAGGCACATTATATTGTGCAGCCAGGCGATCAATCATCTTGGTAGTAGAAACTGTTCGAACGGCAGGTCCTTTCCAACCCCGTTCTTCGATCAGGTATTGGAATGCCAGGGACATAATTTTATGAGGATCAACAAAATTACACCGATCGTCCATAGCGCCAATCCTGTCACCATCACCATCTAATGCCAAGCCCAGAGTACCTCTACCGGTGCTGATCGCTCCCGCCAGGGCACCTAGGTGAGAACCAATTGGCTCAGGATGTGCTCCACCAAATCCGGGGTTCATTTCACCCCTGATTTCTACTACCTCACATCCTGTACCCGTTAGAATGCCTTTTATCATTCCCCGGCCTGAGCCATGCATTGAATCCACAACAACCCGGGGAGGATTCGCAGCAATTGCATCAAAATTGATCAAGGTTCTTAAATGTTGATAGTATTCGGGAACGGGATTAAACCCGATAATCAAACCCTCGTCAACTGCCTGATCCCACTCCATTAAATTCGGGCCCCGGCCGCGCTCCTGATTATCATTTAAGTAGATTTCCACCTGATGTGATTGTTCCGGTGATGCTGAACAACCATTGGCGGTTTTTAATTTGACTCCGTTATATCGGGGTGCGTTATGGGATGCCGTAATGACAATACCAGCAATCGCGTTTAGATTTTTAACAGCATAAGATATGGAAGGAGTGGAGGTATCAGCTTGAGAAATATATACCGTGTAGCCATTAGCTGCCATCACCCGTGCAACATCCCGGGCATACCGATCAGATAAAAACCGGGTATCAAAACCAACCACAATTCGGTCCGGATCCGGATTCAAGTCCCCACTAGACTTGTTGTACCAATGACCGGAATGAATGGCATCTGCGATTGCCTGGGTAACCAGCCGTAGGTTGTGGAAAGTGAATGTGTCTGAAATAACCGCTCTCCAACCATCCGTGCCAAAATTAATAGGCATACTTCTTGCTCCTCAAAGAGTACGAATTTTGAATGTACACTATTCTATCACTGAAAAACCCGGTCGACAGGCACATCACTTACTGTAAAAGCAGGATAGAATCAACCTCCAGAAAATCGGGGGTTGACCCGGGAATCAACCAGCTGCATTGATCACATGAGTTGTGTTAAAATCTACTTTTAGAGAGCACATGGATTCCAAAACAATATTTTCATATCTCCACGAACACTATCTTTTTAAAAAATTGACCGATGAAGAATTAGGTCAGATCCTGCCTCTGTTTAAACCCATCCAACTACAAAAAGGGGATATTCTCTACAGAACCGGGTTCCCAGGGAGGAATTTTTTCCTGATTGTCTCAGGAAAAATTATTCTCCAGGATGAAAACCAGAACGCATTGGTGATCCATGAAAAAGGACATTTTGGAGAACAAGCCCTTCACAAGGATGGGATCCGGAGAAAAACGGCCCAAGCACTGGAGAAATCTACCCTGCTGGCTGTTAATAAGCGTGGATTTATGGCCATCATTTCGGCTTATCCGTCTATCAAATCTAGAATTTCTGGTATGAAAACAAGTGCGGATATCCTTCAAAAATACGAATTTCCCTGGATTAGCAAAGAAGAAACGGTTCGTTTTGTGGATCGAAAGCACATCAATGTGTTTTATTCTCAGCTGGTATTACCGCTGGTCTTTTTGATATTAACTGGGATTGGCGCACTTCTCCTGAATTTGAAGGCAGGGATATTCCTGCCAATTACATTACTGATCTTCGGTTTGTGGAGTATCTGGTTATGGCTTGACTGGCGGAATGATTTTTACCTTGTCACAAGCGAACGGGCAGCCTGGGTAGAAAAAGTTATCTGGCTTCACGATCAACGGAGAGAAGTACCCCTACAATCAATTCTATCGGTCAATATCTCAACCAACCAGATTCAGCGGCTATTCGGGTACGGGGATGTCATTGTTCGGACCTACACAGGAAATATCCCAATGCGCAATACGGCTCACCCTGATATGCTTTTGGACCTGATCTCTGAAGCTCAATCAAAAGCAAAAACCAGAGCCCAAAGAACAGAAACCGCGAATATCAACCAGACCATTCGTACCAGATTGGGGCTTTCAAGCGATTCGTCTTCTCCAGAAAGCGATCCTGAATTTACTGATCTCGAAATGGAAGGGGGTCCCCAATTAACAGAGACCAT
>RCNF010000413.1_pt1 | contig 21620 bp, 20 predicted proteins | sample 2041311 | NCBI WGS metagenome assembly RCNF01 (sample SAMN09708228, study PRJNA481090) | Marine sediment metagenome, whole genome shotgun sequencing project. | biome: marine sediment; feature: ocean; material: sediment; isolation source: Sewage treatment plant 2 marine sediment (STP2) ... | reverse complement strand
AGGGTGGATAATTAGGGGGATACAGTGAACCCCATCAATTGGTTTACCGTTAAAAATCAATACACTATGTGATTTATGTGGTGCCCAGGAGAGGACTCGAACCTCCACGTCCATACAGACACCAGCACCTGAAGCTGGCGCGTCTACCATTCCGCCACCTGGGCAGGTCACGTTCCGGCGATTTACGCGCGGTTTGCTGTACTGTCAACGCTTAACGCAGACAAATGCATGGCTCTGCTTTGAATCCTGTGATTGCGCCTTGTCCAAGGCCAGTCGCGCAGTTAAACCAAGCCCGTAGATTGAAGAGGCCCCCAGATGTCCAAGCTTGTCACGATTTTCGGCGGATCCGGTTTTGTCGGACGCTATGTCGCCCGCCGAATGGCGAAAGAAGGCTGGCGTGTGCGCGTTGCAGTCCGCAATGTGAATGAAGCCATGTTCGTACGCCCTTATGGTGCAGTCGGTCAGGTAGAGCCCGTTTTTTGCAATATTCGCGATGATGATAGCGTTGCTGCTGTGACCAACGGTGCAGATGCCGTTGTGAACTGTGTTGGTGTGCTGGACGAGGCTGGTAAGAATACCTTTGCAGCCGTGCAGGCCGAAGGTGCCGCGCGTATCGCGCGTATCGCGGCCGCTCACGGTGTCACTCGGATGGTCCACATCTCGGCTATTGGTGCAAATTCAGAGGCAGACAGCGCCTATTCTCGCACCAAAGCCGTAGGCGAGGCAGGTGTATTGGAACACTTGCCAAACGCAATCATCTTACGTCCTTCGATCATCTTTGGTTCCGAAGACCAGTTCTTTAACCGTTTCGCCGGAATGAGCCGCCTTGGCCCGATCCTGCCCGTGATTGGTGCTGATACTAAATTCCAACCTGTCTATGTCGATGATGTTGCCGCCGCTGCAGTGCAAGCTGTCGTGGGTAAGGTGCCTGCGGGTGTCTACGAATTGGGCGGACCTGATGTGCAAAGCTTCCGTGAGTTGATGCAACTCATGCTTGGTATTATCCGCCGCCGCCGATTGATCATGAATACACCGTTTTGGATGGCTCGCTTGATGGCGTCTGGCTTTGGGCTTGTTCGCGTGCTGTCGTTTGGGCTGATCAAAGGGCCGGTCACCAAAGATCAGGTGATAAACTTGGCCGTTGATAACGTCGTATCGGATGATGCGCAGGGCTTTGCAGCACTTGGCATACACCCCACCGCGATGGAGGCTGTTTTGCCTGATTATCTGTGGCGTTTCCGTCCGTCCGGTCAGTATGACGCGATCAAAGAATCTGCGAAAAACCTCAAGACCTAAGTATAGGCGATCCACAAAAGCACGACCCCTAGTGCGATCCGGTAGATCACATAGGGCGTGTAGCTGACGGATTTTAGAAGCCGCATCATAAGCGTCAGCGCGCAAAGTGCGGCGACAAATGACATCGCCATCACTATGCCGATATCGCGCAGCGCGCCTGCATCTGCCGTGCCAATCACATCAAGTCCCAGCAAACTGGCCGACGCTATGATCGTCGGGATCGACATGAGCATCGAGAGCCGCGCTGCATCAGTTCTTGTATAGCCCAGCGTCCGCCCCGCTGTGATCGTAATCCCTGATCGTGACGTGCCGGGGATCAGGGCCAACGTTTGCCATAACCCCATTGTGAGTGCATCTTTGAGCGTCCAGCTTTCAGAACTGCGCGTTGTTGGACCTTTTTGGTCGGCCCAGTACAACACGATCCCAAAGATGATCATCGCCCAGCCGATCACTGCAATGCCGCGCATGGCGTCTGATAGGCCTGTTACTTTCAGGATCAGTCCGACGATGATCACAGGGATCGTTGCGATCAAAAGGCAGAGCGCGAGAAACGCGCCCTTGGTGTCTACCTTGCCGCGCATCAGACGCAGCGTGCCGCCAAGTGCCAGTCGGACGTCTGACCAGAAATAGAGTACGACAGCGGTCAAAGTTCCAAGATGAGCAGCGACATCAATGACCTGTCCTTGGTCGGCCAACCCCGTAAGAGACGGCAACAAGATCAAATGTCCAGAGGACGAAACCGGAAGAAACTCGGTCACGCCTTGGATCAGGGCAATAAGCAGCAGATTGAATGTGGTCATGTGTCCAGTCTTTGATTCGCTGGCTTCAACCTAACCATCTAGGATATTGGGGAAAGAGTGGATATAGGTATAACATCGGACCTAATATGCCTCACTTTGAGGGGCGGCGCCCAAGAGGACGCGCATTTTTCTAATATATAGGTCAGTATTACTGCCTTTTCATTCTCTCAAGGCTGTTTTAAAAGGCTGTTCGCTGCTGATTTTCGGGAGGATGGCGCATGGCTGGCCAAAAGATGTTGAAGTTCACCAATGTTGCACGCGAGATGCCTGAAAAGCGTCCGCCTAATCTACGCCGCGAAGACTTCGGCGAAATTTACGCCGAGTACGCGCGAGACAAGGCCGCAGAGCAAGCCAGCCGTTGCAGCCAATGTGGTGTACCGTATTGCCAGACCCATTGTCCGCTGCACAACAACATCCCAGACTGGCTCGCGCTCACTGCCGAAGGGCGGTTGGAAGAAGCCTATGACCTTAGCCAAGCGACCAACACGTTCCCTGAAATTTGTGGCCGCATCTGCCCGCAGGATCGCCTTTGCGAAGGCAATTGCGTTATTGAGCAATCCGGTCACGGCACGGTCACCATTGGATCGGTCGAGAAATACCTAACGGACACCGCGTTTGAGCAGGGGTGGGTTAAACCTATCCGCCCACATGCAGAGCGTGGTGAAAGCGTCGGCATTATCGGTGCGGGCCCCGGTGGTTTGGCTGCGGCGGATATGCTGCGCCGTCAGGGTGTGCAGGTCACGGTCTATGACCGTTATGATCGCGGTGGCGGTCTAATGACCTACGGTATTCCTGGTTTTAAGCTTGAAAAAGACATTGTCATGAAGCGTATGGCGCAGCTGGAAGACGGCGGCGTGCAGTTTGTGTTGAATTGCAACGTCGGCGACGATCTGTCGTTCGATGCGATCCGCGGTAAACATGACGCGGTGTTGATCGCAACGGGTGTCTATAAGACCCGCGATCTGCCGGATGCCAAGGCAGACGGTATCGTTGATGCGATTGACTACTTGACCGCCAGCAACCGCAAAAGCTTTGGCGATGATGTGCCGGAATTTGATAGCGGTGAACTGAATGCAGAAGGCAAACGTATCGTTGTCATTGGTGGTGGTGATACGGCAATGGACTGTGTGCGCACTGCGATGCGGCAGGGTGCGGAAAGCGTAAAATGTCTTTATCGCCGCGACAAAGCAAACATGCCCGGTTCAATGCGCGAAGTACAAAATGCCGAAGAAGAAGGTGTTGAATTTGTATGGCTGACCGCCCCCGATGGGTTCGAAGGTGATCCTGTAACGGGCGTGAAAGTGCAAAAGATGCGTCTTGGCGCACCAGATGCGACGGGCCGCCAAGCGCCCGAACTCATTGAAGGTGCCGACTATGTCGAAGCGACTGATCTGGTGATCAAGGCGCTGGGCTTTGAACCCGAAGATCTGCCGACCCTTTGGGGTGTTGATGGTTTGGAAGTCACCCGTTGGGGTACGATCAAAGCCGATTTTGGTACCGGTGCAACCAGTCTTGATGGCGTGTTTGCCGCCGGCGACATCGTGCGCGGTGCGTCGCTTGTTGTTTGGGCAATCCGCGATGGGCGTGACTGCGCGACGGCGATGCTGGAATATCTTGGTCAAGCTGCAGATGTGGCCGCTGAGTAATGATCGGGACACAGTCGGCAAAAACGTTGGACGTATGTCGCGCTGCATTGATAACTAAGTCAACTGTATTGACCTAAAAGGAAAAGACATGATGAAATCTTGGATGATCCTCACTGCTTTGTTGGCTGCTGCCCCAGTGGCGGCACAGCAAAGTTTTGCAGCCCCCGAAGGATGTACGGCGACGTTGACCGTGCAGCACAAAAGCTGCGTCATGATCAATGTCTGGCAGTGTGATGCTGACAACGAAGGTGACCAATGGATCGCACTTTTGACCCAAGCAGGTGTTTTTAGCATTCAAAAGATCGACACTGAATTCCAGTGGGTCGAATCCTATAAAATTACCGGCAACGAATCCCTTGTCACGCCTGTCGAAGACCCCGCGTCTCTTACTGAACTGTTTGAAACACAGCTTGATACGTGGGATTTTTCACTTGAAACCGAAAACGGCACCGAACGGAACGTTGGTTTTGACATGCTGACCGGTGAAACCACCGTGATTGATGGCGAAACATTGCTAAACACGCAATTCCAAGGCCGGACACTTGATGCCGAAGGCAACGAGATCGAAGCAGGCAGCGGGCGTCAGTTTGTCAGCGACAAGCATCGGTTGTTCTTTTTTGGCTTGGCTTGGGACGACGCAAGCCCCGATGATATCATCGATATGTCGCCGGTCGAATTCATCTATCCCGGCGAGCCCGGTTTCTTCTCGGACAGCCCCAAGTTTGAATGCAATGTGATTGAATCCGGCTACCAGCCGTAACCATCACAACGACCAGAATTTAAGCCCGCCCCGTGTGGTGGCCCTTTGAAAGGAACGACGATGACAACATATGACCAAACTTGGGTCGCGGCCGAAGAAGCCAAGCGTCAGTGGATGGCCGAAAACGGTCTGTATAAGCATGACGACGAACATGCGTCTTGTGGTGTGGGCCTTGTGGTTGCGATCGACGGCACCCCGTCGCGCGATGTTGTAGAAAAGGGCATTAATGCGCTGAAAGCCGTTTGGCACCGTGGCGCTGTTGATGCTGACGGTAAAACGGGCGACGGCGCTGGTATCCACGTCCAGATCCCCGTGGCATTCTTTGAGGACCAGATCCGCCGCACAGGTCACGAGCCCAAAGAGGTCGAGATGATTGCGGTCGGTCAGGTATTCCTGCCCCGCACAGATTTCGCGGCCCAAGAACGCTGCCGCACGATTGTGGAAACCGAAGTGCTGCGCATGGGTCACTATATCTATGGCTGGCGGCATGTGCCGGTGAACACCGAAGTGTTGGGCGAAAAAGCCAACGCCACCCGCCCAGAGATTGAGCAGATCCTGATCCGTTGTGAAAAGGATATTGATCAAGAACAGTTTGAACGCGAGTTGTACATCATCCGCCGCCGGATCGAAAAAGCTGCCACTGCTGCGGGCATTTCGGGCGTCTATATTTGTTCACTGTCGTGCCGCTCTATTATCTACAAGGGCATGATGTTGGCCGAACAGGTGGCTGATTTCTATCCTGACCTAATGGATGCGCGTTTCGAGAGCGCGTTCGCAATCTATCACCAGCGGTATTCCACAAACACGTTCCCGCAGTGGTCACTGGCGCAGCCATTCCGCATGTTGGCCCACAACGGGGAAATCAACACGCTTAAGGGCAACGTGAATTGGATGCGGAGCCATGAAATCCGCATGGCATCGAACGCTTTTGGCGACAAAGCCGAAGACATCAAGCCGATCATTCCGTCAGGCGCATCAGATTCGTCTGCATTAGACTCTGTTTTCGAAGTATTGGTCCGTGCGGGTCGCAATGCACCGATGGCGAAAACCATGATGGTACCAGAAGCGTGGTCTCAGCAAGCAGTCGAAATGCCCCAAGCGTGGCAAGACATGTACGGCTATTGCAACGCCGTGTTAGAGCCGTGGGACGGCCCCGCAGCACTTGCGATGACGGATGGACGCTGGGTTTGTGGTGGTTTGGACCGCAACGGCCTGCGCCCCTTGCGTTATGTCGTGACAGGTGACGGCCTACTGGTCGCAGGTTCCGAGGTTGGTATGGTGCCGATTGACGAAGCAACTGTCGTTGAAAAAGGTGCGCTTGGCCCAGGTCAGATGATTGCCGTGGATATGCAAGAAGGCCGTTTGTACCACGACAAGGAACTCAAAGATAAGCTTGCCGCGGCGCAGCCCTTTAGTGAGTGGGTCGAGAAGGTTGTTGATCTGAATGCAATCATGCGCGACGTGCCGGAAAAGGCGCTGTTCGAAGGTGCAGATTTGCGCAAGCGTCAGGTTGCTGCCGGCTATAGTATCGAAGAGCTGGAACAGGTTCTGGCCCCGATGGCCGAAGACGGCAAGGAAATGATTGCGTCGATGGGCGATGATACGCCCTCTGCGGTTCTGTCCAAGATGTACCGACCGTTGTCACATTTCTTCCGGCAGAATTTTAGCCAAGTCACCAACCCGCCGATTGATAGCTTGCGTGAAAGCCGTGTGATGTCGCTTAAGACGCGGTTCGGCAACCTCAAGAACGTGTTGGACGAGGATTCGTCGCAGACCGAGATTTTGCAACTGGCCAGTCCATTTGTTGGCAACGCTGAATTTGACGAAATGGTGCGGCAGTTCGGCGATAGCGTCGCGTTTATCGATTGCACGTTCGAAGTTGGTCGCGGTGCGCTGAACGCGGGTTTGGAACGTATACGGTCCGAAGCTGAAGACGCTGTGCGCTCCGGCGCAGGTCACATCGTTTTGACCGATCAACACCAGTCAGAGACCCGCCTACCGATGCCGATGATCCTTGCGACCTCTGCCGTGCATTCCGGTTTGACCAAAAAGGGTTTGCGCACATTCTGTTCGATCAACGTGCGGGCTGCGGAGTGTATTGATCCGCATTATTTTGCTGTGCTGATTGGTTGTGGTGCGACGACTGTGAACGCTTATCTGGCGCAAGATTCCATTGCGGATCGTCTGCGTCGTGGCTTGGTCGACGGCACCTTGTCCGAGGCCATGAACCGCTACCGCGCGGCGATTGATGCGGGTCTTCTCAAGATCATGTCGAAGATGGGTATTTCGGTTCTGTCGTCTTACCGTGGTGGTCTGAACTTTGAGGCCGTAGGTCTGTCGCGAGCGATGGTTGCGGAATATTTCCCGGGCATGCATTCCCGCATTTCCGGCATCGGTACGTCCGGCATCCAAACGAAGCTGGAAGAAGTGCACGCGCGCGGTTGGAAAGGTGGCACAGACGTGCTGCCCATCGGTGGTTTTTATAAGTCCCGCCGGTCCGGTGAAAAGCACGCGTGGGAAGCGCAGACAATGCACATGCTGCAAGCGGCCTGTGCCAATGCAAGCTATGCGATGTGGCAGCAGTACTCCAAATCCATGCAATCAAATCCGCCGATCCATTTGCGTGATTTGCTTGCCATTAAGCCAATGGGCACTGCGATCCCGATCGAAGAGGTCGAAAGCATCACGGCAATCCGCAAACGTTTCGTGACCCCGGGCATGTCATTGGGTGCTTTGTCGCCCGAGGCACACAAGACGCTGAATGTCGCGATGAACCGGATTGGTGCAAAGTCCGACAGTGGTGAAGGCGGCGAAGATCCGGCGCATTTCCATCCTGAACCCAATGGAGACAACCCGTCTGCGAAGATCAAGCAAGTGGCATCGGGGCGTTTTGGTGTCACAGCCGAATATTTGAATGCTTGCGAAGAGCTTGAGATCAAAGTCGCCCAAGGTGCTAAGCCCGGCGAAGGTGGTCAACTGCCTGGTATGAAGGTCACCGACCTGATTGCCCGTCTGCGTCATTCAACCAAAGGCGTGACCCTGATTTCACCGCCACCGCACCACGATATTTACTCGATCGAGGATCTCGCGCAGTTGATCTACGATCTTAAGCAGATCAACCCGCGTTGTAAGGTGACGGTCAAGCTGGTGTCATCGTCCGGTGTTGGTACGATTGCTGCGGGCGTTGCCAAGGCAAAGGCAGACGTGATCCTGATTTCAGGGCACAACGGCGGCACGGGCGCATCGCCCGCTACGTCGATCAAATACGCGGGTCTGCCATGGGAAATGGGTCTGACCGAAGCGCATCAGGTGCTTGCAATGAACAACCTGCGCGAACGGATCACGCTGCGCACTGATGGCGGCCTGCGCACGGGCCGTGACATCGTCATGGCCGCGATGATGGGCGCCGAAGAATACGGTATCGGCACCGCCGCGCTGATCGCGATGGGCTGTATTATGGTCCGCCAATGTCAGTCGAACACCTGCCCCGTTGGTGTGTGTACGCAAGACGATGCACTGCGTGAAAAGTTCACTGGTAACGCTGATAAGGTTGTGAACCTGATCACGTTCTATGCGACCGAAGTGCGCGAAATCCTTGCCTCGATTGGTGCGCGTTCCTTGGATGACGTGATCGGTCGTGCTGACTTGCTGACCCAAGTTTCTCGTGGGTCTGCGCATTTGGATGATCTGGACTTGAACCCGCTTTTGATCACGGTCGATGGCGCAAACAAGATTACCTATGACCGCAATCGTCCGCGCAATCCGGTGGATGACACGCTTGATGCGCAAATCGTGCAGGATGCTGCGCGCTTCTTGAACGACGGCGAAAAGATGCAACTTGATTATGCGGTGCAGAACACGTTGCGGACAATCGGTACGCGCACATCCAGCCATATTGTGCAGCAGTTTGGTATGCGCAATGCGCTGCAGCCGGATCATCTGACGGTGAAATTGCGTGGCTCTGCGGGCCAGTCCTTGGGCGCTTTTGCAGCCCCTGGGCTAAAGCTTGAGGTGTCAGGCGATGCAAATGATTACGTCGGCAAGGGTCTATCTGGCGGCACGATTGTCGTGCGACCACCGATGGTCAGCCCGCTTGTGGCATCCGAGAATACGATCATCGGCAATACTGTGCTTTATGGTGCGACTGCGGGCTATCTGTTTGCGGCTGGCCGCGCGGGCGAGCGTTTCGCTGTGCGGAACTCTGGTGCGCATGTAGTGATTGAAGGCTGCGGCACGAACGGTTGTGAATACATGACCGGCGGTGTGGCTGTGATCCTTGGCACGATTGGCGCGAACTTTGGCGCAGGCATGACGGGCGGGATGTCTTATATTTATGATCCCAAGGGCGAAGCGGTTGATCTGATCAACATGGAAACGCTTGTGACCTGCCCTGTGACCGTCGCACACTGGGAAGACCAGTTGAAAACTCTGGTTGAACGTCATGCCGCTGAGACAGGTAGCCGCAAGGCTGCGGACATCTTGCAGCATTGGGATATGGAAAAAGGGAACTTTTTGCAGATTTGCCCCAAAGAAATGCTGATCCATCTGGCTCAGCCGCTGACGGTTGAGGAAACCGCGATCCCTGCGGAATAAATGACACGCCCTCGCGCCTAAACGCGTGCTGGGGCGGTTCATCTTCTTGACCTGTTAACCTCAGCTATGGCTTATGGTTTGTAATGGCCCAGACGAGCACAACAAATAAACGCACGGCAAAAAAGCCTGCACCCAAAAAGAAACTTGCGACGAAAACCGAAAAGCTGGGGCTTATAGCGCGGCTGCGGCGGTTTATCCGGCGCGTGTTTTTGTGGGGGTTTTTGGCCGTTTTCGGGTTCATGTTTTTATGGACGTTGCTTTACGCGGTCATCAATCCACCCACGACGCCTTATATGCGGTCTGAGGCGCACCTGTTGGTGAATATCAAACATAATTGGGTCCCGATTGAAGATATCGCCCCTGTTATGGCCCGTTCGGTTGTGGCCGCAGAGGACGCGAATTTCTGTCTGCATTGGGGCTTAGACGTGAATGCGATCCGTGATGCGGTCGACCGTGGGCGCGGCGGGGCCTCGACGATTTCGCAGCAAGTCGTCAAGAATGTGTTTCTATGGCATGGGCGCAGTTGGTCGCGCAAAGCACTCGAGGCAGTTTGGACACCTCTGACCGAGGCTGTTTGGTCCAAGCGCCGGATCGTTGAAATCTATCTAAACGTTGCTGAATTTGACGAAGGTGTCTTTGGTGTGCAGGCCGCAGCGCGTCACTATTTTGGTGTAGATGCTGCGGATTTATCAGCACTTCAGTCAGCGCGACTTGCAGCGATATTGCCTGCGCCCAAGAACCGCTCCGCATCTAACCCGAGTTCTTTCACCCGAAGCCGGACGGCATCAATCATCAGCGGTGCGGCCACAATTGCAGCAGATGGCCGTGCAGATTGTTTTGAACGCTGACGCCCATTGATCAGCGCGGCTGCATACTGCATTGAAGAGGTAGTCTATGAATGAGCCCCCGATGAACACCCTGTATCACTATCCATTGTCCCCGTTTTCCCGCAAAGTGCGCCTGTCTTTGGGCGAGAAGAAGATCGAAGTAGCGTTGGTCGAAGAACGCTATTGGGAGAAGGATCCGGAGTTTATGCGCCGCAATCCTGCAGGCAAAGTGCCGATCCTGAAGATGGGTGGCCGCACGATGACGGACAGCACTGCGATCTGTGAGTATCTGGAAGAGATGCACCCGACGCCGGCGCTTTTGCCGCAAAGCGCTGAAGCCAGATACGAGGCGCGCCGTTTGGTGGGGTGGTTTGATGATAAGTTTTTTCATGAGGTCACGGCCAAGCTCACTGGCGAACGCGTGTACCGCAAGATTATGGGAACCGGTTACCCTGACAGCACAAATGTCAAAGCAGGTGCAAAGGCGATTAAATACCATCTGGATTATCTGGCCGGCTTGCTTGAGCACCGGCGCTGGATCGCAGGCAATGAGATGACGCTAGCGGATTTTGCGGCTGCCGCGCAGTTGTCCTGTCTGGATTATACCAGTGACGTGGATTGGAACCGCCATGAGGTTCTGAAAGATTGGTACGCCAAGATCAAATCCCGTCCTGCGTTCCGGTCTATTTTGGCCGATGAGGTACCTGGTTTTCAGCCAGCGGCGCATTATGCTGATCTGGATTTTTAAGGGGGCCAGCCCCCGTCCAGATGGGACTCGCCCGAGGTATTTCGGAACAGAAGAAGTATGAAGACGCGTTTGGTATCATTCGCGACTGAAGCAGGTTTTGCCAAGGTTGGAATTTGCAGGCCCGACGGGTTGCCGGAATTGCCACAGCGGTTGGACGCATTCGTTGATAAAGGCATGCACGGTCAAATGGCATGGATGGCCGAGCGGATGCAGTGGCGCGCCAATCCTGCCGCCCTTTGGCCAGAGGCGAAATCAGTCATCATGTTGGCAGAGCCGTATACGCCCGAACATGATCCTTTGGCTGTTCTGGAGGAGCCTGACCGCGCCGCGATCAGTGTTTATGCCCAGAACAAAGACTACCATGATATCGTTAAGAAACGATTGAAGAAGGTAGGTCGCTGGCTGATTGAGCAGGTTCCAGACGCGCAGATAAAGGTGTTTGTGGATACAGCCCCTGTGATGGAAAAGCCGTTGGCGCAGGCCGCTGGGCTGGGTTGGCAAGGGAAACATACCAATCTTCTTTCGCGTGATTTGGGGAATTGGTTTTTCTTGGGGGCGATTTTTACGACCGTGGATTTGGAACCCGATCAGGCGGATATCAGTCATTGTGGATCATGTACGGCGTGTTTGGATATCTGTCCGACGGGGGCGTTTCCCGCACCTTACCGCCTCGATGCGCGACGCTGTATTTCGTATTTGACTATTGAACATAAAGGGCCAGTTGATCTGGAACTGCGCGCGCGCATGGGCAACCGGATTTATGGGTGTGATGATTGTTTGGCGGTTTGCCCGTGGAACAAGTTTGCAAAATCGGGCCGTGATGCGCGGTTGGCAGCGCGGGATGATTTGATTGCTCCGCCTTTGGCAGAATTGGCTACATTGGATGATGCTGCGTTCCGCGCACGGTTTTCAGGGTCACCCATAAAGCGGATTGGCCGAGACCGCTTTGTGCGCAATGTCGCATATGCCATTGGCAATTCGGGTCAACCTGCATTGATTGCGGCGGTTTCACCTTTGGTTGATGATCCTGATCCGGCAGTGGCCGATGCGGCGCAGTGGGCTATCTCGAGGCTAAAGGAGACACAGTCATGATCCGAATTCTTTCCTTGATGATGTTGCCAGTGGCCGCGCATGCGCAAGTTGCGCAAGGTCCAGCCAATGCTGATTTTACCCCTGCATTTGCGCAGCAGGTCCGTGCACCTGCTTTGCCGCAGACATCTGTGATGGTTTCTGTATTTGCGGAAGGCCTTGATAGTCCTTGGGGGATTACGCCACTTGGGCAAGGGCAGTTTTTGGTGACTGAACGGTCAGGGTCTTTGCGACTGGTGAATGCGGATGGCAGTGTGAGCCGCGCACTGTCCGGACTGCCGGATGTGGCCGCGCAAGGTCAGGGTGGCCTGTTGGATGTGGCGGCCTCACCCGATTTTGCAAGCGATCGCACGATTTTTTGGACCTATGCAAAATCTGTACGCGGTGGTCTTGTGACTGCGGCTTCGCGTGGCACATTGTCGACTGATGGGCAGTTGACTGACGTTGCCGATATTTTTGTGCAGGACAATCCTGCCCGAAATGGTCGCCACTTTGGGAGCCGCATTATTCCGATGCCGGACGGCACCGTTTGGATCACAACGGGCGACCGCGGTGCGGGTGATAGTGGGACGTTGGTGCAGGATGCCACCACGACTCACGGCAAGGTTATTCGGTTGAATGCGGATGGATCTGTGCCTGCGGATAATCCCTTTGTTGGGCGCGAGGGCAATGATGTGGTCTGGTCATTGGGGCACCGCAATATCCAAGGTGCGGCGATTGGGCCGGATGGTCTATGGACGATTGAACATGGCCCGCGCGGCGGAGACGAGTTGAACCGACCGCAGGCGGGTCTGAATTATGGGTGGCCGCTTGTCAGCTATGGTATCAATTATCGTGGCTCTGATGTTGGCGAAGGGGCTGCGAGCGGGCCGAATTTTGAAGAACCCGTGTATTATTGGGACCCCGTCATCGCCCCCGGGGGGATGATGTTTTACGATGGTCCCTATGCCGATTGGCAGGGTGATTTGCTGATTGCATCGCTGAACCCCGGCGCGCTTGTGCGGCTTAAGCTGCGTGACGGGCTGGTCGTGGGTGAAGAGCGGATGCTGACCGATGCAGGCCGCATCCGCGATGTCGAAGTATTGGATGATGGCGCGGTGCTTGTCCTGCTGGATGCAGGCGAAATCCTACGCGTGACGCCAAATTAAGCGGCCAGCTTGCGTGCTGTTGCGAATGACACGAGACGGCGTGATTTTTCATCCCAGAGGTTTAGGCCGGCGCACTTGATGCTTTGGCTGATGGTCATGCGGCTGACTTCGACCAATTCGTTGTGATCGCGCAGAACTTCTGTCAGGCGGTAAAACGGGATCCGGCTGTACAGGTGATGCACATGGTGGATGCCGATGTTGGCTGTGAACCAGCGCAGAACAGGCGGCAGGTCATAGTGCGAACTGCCGTGTAAAGCGGCGTCGTGCAGTTGCCAGTCTTCTTTGACGTCCCATTGGGTCGTTTCAAACTGGTGCTGGACATAAAACAACCACACACCGATCGAGGCAGCGATCAGTGTTGTCGGTAAGAACACAAGGAACAGCGCCTGGAATCCGCCGAAGTAAACGATGATACCAAGGGCCGTGAGGATTGCGGCATTGGTGCCCATCGCGCTGATCCAGTATTTGCGGCCCTCAATCCCCAGTGGCACGCGGTTTTGCAGCATGAAGATATATGTTGGACCAAGCCCGAACATCACAAGCGGATGGCGGTATGCACGGTACAAAAGACGTCCGAATGGCGTGCGTTGGTGGTATTCTTCGACCGTCAGGGTCATCACATCGCCGATGCCGCGCTGGTCTAGATCGCCTGCGTGGCTGTGGTGGATCGAATGTGTGCGACGCCAAACATCGTAGGGTGTGAGGGTCATAACGCCCAAGGCGCGCCCCACCCAATCGCTGACATTGCGGTTGCCGTAAAAAGACCCGTGCCCGCAATCATGTTGGATGCAGAACAAACGCAACAAGAACAGGCCGTTTGCCACAGAAATCGCAAATGCAGCCCAATAGCTGTATTGCGCAACCCAACAGGCCAATACCCAAAGCATGATAAACGGGACAAGACTTATGGCGAGTTCAAAGCTGCTGCGTAAGCTGCTTGGTTCGCGGTATTTTGCCAAAATTTGAACCCAATCGCGGGGGGACATGTTTGCGGGGCTCTCATTTTTGTCTGGCATAGATCTCTTCTTATTCTGGTTGCGTTTTCGATACCCTAACGTCAGCTTTAAGCAAGTGAAAAAGCCTATTTCCATTTCAATCTGTGTCCAAGTGTGACGCAAAAAAGGACCACTATGCAGCCGCTTCGAGGTATCATTTTCAAGGTAATGTCGGTTTGCATGTTCATGGGCATGGTCAGTTTGGTTAAAGCCGCCTCTGCAGATGTGCCGCCAGGTCAGGCGGTTTTCTTCAGATCATTCTTTGCGCTGCCGATCATTCTGGGGTGGCTGGCGATCAGGCATGAGTTGCGTGACGGCTGGAAAACCAAAAATCCGTTGGGGCACTTTTGGCGTGGTTTGTTGGGGACATCCGCGATGGGCTTGGGCTTTACTGGCCTTGGCTTGCTGCCTTTGCCAGAGGCAACAGCGATTGGATATGCCGCCCCGTTATTGGTGGTCGTGTTTGCCGCGATGTTCCTAAATGAGGATGTCCGCGCGTTCCGGTTGTCTGCCGTAGCGTTGGGGATGGTTGGCGTTTTGATTGTGCTGTCACCACGGTTATCTGTGGGTGCGTCGCTGGATTCATCCGAGACATTGGGCGCGGTTGTTGTGCTGATGGGCGCAGTCCTTGCCGCATTGGCGCAGGTTTTTGTGCGCAAGTTGGTGGCAACCGAAGGCACTGCCGCCATTGTGTTCTGGTTCACCATCACATCGTCGATTATGGCGCTCTTCACTTTGCCGTGGGGGTGGGTGGTTCCGACCTGGCAAATTGCGCTTATGCTGGTTTTCGCGGGATTTTTGGGAGGGATCGGGCAGATTTTTCTGACATCGAGCTACCGTTTTGCGGATGCATCGCTGGTCGCTCCGTTTGACTATACGTCGATGATGCTTGCGCTTCTGATCGGCTATTTCATCTTTGATGAAGTGCCGACAGGGACGATGTTGATTGGTGCGGGGATCGTGATACTGGCGGGCGTTTTGATCATTTGGCGCGAACGCAAGTTGGGATTGCAACGCGCGCAGCAACGCAAAGCCACGGGCAATATTGGCGCCTGATTTAAACTTTTGCGATCCCGATCCTTCTGAGCAGATCTTTTGCTTTATCGACACGGCGTTGAATGCCGGGGGCGGTATCTGGCACATGCAGACCTAGGTCTGCATAAATTGGCCAAAGATGGGGCGCGTCGTCAGGTGATAGACGGGTTGGCACCTGTGCCGGAATACCGCCTTTGGGGTCCAACAGTTCTTTTGGAATCTGAAATGGCAATGAGCCGCGAGGATGCACCCGCATTTTTTGGTTCAGTCGGGTTAGAATGCGCGGATGCACATCTATCGGTTCGACCTTTAGATTATGCGTGCGGAAGAAACCCGTGTCCCAATTTACCAAAACCAGCGCAAAGATATGCGCGGGGCCTGGACGCAGCGTGAGCGGTTGTGGATTGTCGACCTGAAACACTGGATTGGCGCGATAAAACGCATGGGCGGCGATGGCGAAATCACACTCTGGCTGGCTCAGCATCCAGTAGATCAAACTATTGTGGGCATCGCTGCGCGTGCGCCGGATTGTGTCCAACCACAGATCCTGCGGCGCATCTCGTAGGACGCGGCGCAAAGCGACCTCGCTGTCAGAGATTTTCGCCCGATTAGGATTCGGCGGCGCATTGTGATTGTCAGGAGAGGTCATGATGCTTGGAAATGGTACTTTTGTTACTAGCTATAGTTTCAATATCCCACACAATCAGGACCTAATTTTGTTGGATCGTGCCTTGTTGCCGATAAAATTGTTGCGAATTTAAGGACAATTATAGCGAATATCGTGACATGATTCATCATGGGGATACAATCGCCCTTCGCCTATGCCGCCTTAGGGTTGTGAATGCAGGGTGTGTGGGTCGCACATACTGGTTTCGCAATGCCGTTCTAGGTGCCCGTGAAATGCAAAAAGGGGCGCACGAGCGCCCCTCATATCTTCAATTTATTAAGGTATTACACGCGAACAAGTTTTTCGTAGTCTGCCGAAATCTCGCGTGTGATTGCGCCAACCTCAAAGTTGTAGTCGCCAATTTTGCCCACAGGTGTGACCTCTGCGGCGGTGCCGGTTAGCCAGCACTGCTCGAATCCCTCAAGCTCTTCTGGCATGATGATCCGCTCGTTCACGGTCACGCCCTTGTCGCGCAGCATGCCGATAACCGTTTGGCGGGTGATCCCGTTCAGGAAGGCGTCTGCGATGGGGGTGTGTACTTCGCCGTCTTTGACAAAGAAGATATTCGCGCCTGTCGCTTCGGCGATATAGCCGCGGTAGTCGAACATCATGGCGTCGGAGCAGCCTTTTGCTTCCGCGGCGTGCTTGGACATCGTGGCGATCATATAAAGACCAGCCGCTTTGGCCTGCGATGGCGCAGTTTCAGGGCTGGGCCGTTTCCATTTTGCAATGTCGAGCTTGGCACCCTTCATCTTCGCGTCACCGTAATAATTGCCCCACTCCCAAACAGCGACAGCCATATGGACAGGGTTGCGCGCCGATGCGACGCCCATGTCTTCGCCCGCACCGCGCCATGCAACCGCGCGCACATAGGCGTCGGTTAGGCCATTGGCTGCGAGAGCGGATTGTTTCGCCGCTTCGATTTCGTCGACGGTATAGGGGACGTCAAAATCGATCAGTTTGCCGGAATTGATCAGGCGTTGGGAGTGTTCGCGGGACTTAAAGATTTTGCCTTCGTAGCAACGCTCGCCTTCAAACACCGATGACGCATAGTGCATGGCGTGGCTTAGAATGTGCACATTTGCATCGCGCCAGTCGACCAACTGGCCGTCCATCCAGATTTTGCCGTCTCTGTCGTCATATGCTCCAGCCATGTCAGTCTCCGTTCGTATTTGCATTTATTACGCATATAGGTCCGTTTCGGACATAATGTTGCGCAGTTTCTACGATTTGGTAATAGTTGATTCTTGGAATGTCAACAAAGCTGACGTATTATGACTTGAGTTGAGGGAGGATCAGGGATGAGTGACGGGTTGCAGCCGCAGATGGGGCAGAGCCTTCTTTTTCTGACGGACGAGCAGTTGCGCAAAGGCATTGAAGCGATGTTTTTCGCCTATCGCGGCTTTACGGCTGATCCGGACCGTATTCTGGCAGATAAATCTTATGGCCGCGCCCATCACCGCGCGATACACTTTATCCATCGCAGCCCTAGCACGACGGTGAATAACCTATTGTCGATCCTTGGCGTTACAAAACAATCGCTTAATCGTGTGTTGCGTACTTTGATCGAAGACGGTTTGGTGGCCAGCACTGTGGGTCAGCGCGATAAACGCGAACGGCATTTGCATTTGACACCTGCCGGTGCGGTGTTGGAACGTGAGTTGTCGGATGCACAACGTGACCGGATGCGCGCGGCTTACCGCGCGGCTGGACCTGCAGCAGTTGCTGGATTTCGGCAGGTGCTTGAGGCAATGATGGATGAAGAGACCCGCCACCATTATGAGGCGATGAAGGATAGACCCGAATGAAAGCTGATGATGCTCACCTGCTAATCGTTGACGATGATGAACGTATTCGCGGCCTTTTGCAGAAGTTCCTGATGCGATCAGGTTTTCTGGTCACCACCGCCCGCGATGCCGCCCATGCTCGGCGCATTTTGTCGGGGCTAGAGTTTGACTTGATCGTCCTTGATGTGATGATGCCCGGCGAAGACGGCATGTCGCTGTGTCGCGACCTGCGTAAAACCATCACCACCCCAATTATGCTGCTGACCGCCAAAGGCGGCACTGACGACCGGATCACGGGGCTAGAGGCAGGGGCGGATGATTATCTGCCCAAGCCGTTTGAACCCAAAGAGTTGCTGTTGCGCATCAATGCCATTTTGCGCCGCGTCCCGGCTGCAGAGCCAGCGATCGTGTTGCCAAAAGTCCTGAACATGGGACCGGTTCGCTATGATATTGAACGCGGTGAAATGTGGCAGGGTGATGAGTTGGTCCGTTTGACGTCGACTGAAAGCCAGTTGATGCGGATTTTCTCTGGCTGTCCGGGTGAAGCTGTGACGCGCACGCGGTTGGTTGAAGAATTGAGCCGATCTGGCGGGCAAACGCAAGAACGTGCCGTTGATGTCCAGATCACGCGGTTGCGCCGCAAGATCGAAGTTGATCCCAAGCAGCCGCGCTATTTGCAGACTGTCCGTGGCGCTGGCTATATGTTGGCACCCGAGTAGGCGCTGCGCGCTGACTTTTATGCCTCCGGCGGAGGTATTTTTGAACAGAAGAAAACGGTTTAGAGTGCGCTTATGACAACAGCTTTGATTACGCATGAAGATTGCTTTGACCATGTGACCCCACCGGGCCACCCAGAGCAGGTGGCGCGGCTTGATGCCGTGCTTAGTGCCCTTGAAGGGATGAATCTGTTGCGCGTAAAAGCGCCGCTTGCCGCAGAGGATGATCTTCTGCGCGTTCATCCAAAAGCCCATGTTGATGCAATCCGTGCGGCATCCCCCGAAGAAGGTTGGCGTTCACTGGATGCGGATACGCATATGTCCGTAGGTACATTGAAGGCTGCTTACCGTGCCGCCGGTGGTGTCGTGCGTGCGGTTGATATGGTGCTGGGTGATGAGGCGGCGAATGCTTTTGCGGCTGTGCGCCCGCCTGGGCATCATGCGGAACGTCAAACCGCGATGGGATTTTGTTTCTTTGGCAATGTGGTCGTTGGGGCCAAGCATGCGTTGGACCATCATGGTCTGGAACGTGTCGCGATTGTGGATTTTGATGTGCACCACGGAAATGGCACGCAGGATCTGGTTGAAGATGACCCGCGTATTCTGTTTTGCTCGACCCATCAGTCGCCACTTTATCCCGGAACGGGTGCTGCCCATGAGGTTGGCGTTGATAACGTGTTGAATGTCCCGCTGCCCGAAGGCACCGGATCAAAGGCGTTTCGGGATGTGATGGAACGTGTGGTTTTGCCGCGTGTTGATGAATTTGCCCCTCAGTTGCTGATTATTTCCGCCGGATTTGATGCCCATATGGCTGATCCGTTGGCGGGTATGAATTTAACAACTGCCGATTTTGCTTGGGTGACCGAGAAGTTGTGTGATTTGGCCGACCGTCATTGCAACGGGCGGGTGGTATCAAGCCTTGAAGGTGGTTATGACCTTGAGGCGCTGGGCGCATCCGCTGCCGCCCATGTCAAAGTATTAGAGGAGCGAGGCCGATGACCGACGTAAAAAAGATGAGCTTTGAAGACGCGATCAAAGAACTGGAAACAGTTGTGGGTCAGTTGGAACGCGGCGATGTCGCTTTGGACGAAAGCATTGCGCTTTATGAACGTGGTGCCGCGTTGAAAGCCCGTTGCGAAACCAAGCTGAAAGAAGCCGAAGAAAAGGTTGCCAAAATTACCTTGGGTGAAGGCGGCGTCCCGACAGGCACCGCGCCGCTTGATGGCTGATGTGGGGACGTTTCGTTTAGCTGCATTGGTGCGTCGCCCGTTGAAGGATGCGCTTGCCCATGCCGCCAAAGTGGCTGAGGCGCGGATTGGTTTTGCGTTGTCTGGGCTGAAAGGTCCCGTGCCGGATGCAATGCTTTATGCGGTGTCAGGCGGCAAAGCGCTGCGTGCTTTTTTGGCATTGGAAACGGCCCGATTGCACCAGATAAATCCAGTTGCGGCAGCAGGTGCGGCGGCGGCGATTGAATGTCTGCATGCCTATTCGTTGGTCCATGATGACATGCCTTGCATGGATGATGATGCCCTGCGCCGCGGTCAGCCGACTGTGCATAAAAAGTGGGACGAGGCGACCGCTGTTTTGGCAGGCGACGGCCTGCAGGCCCTTGCTTTTGAATTGGTTGTGCAGGCCGAATGTGCGCCGCGTGCCAAATTGAATCTTGTGATGTCGCTGGCGCATGCATCGGGAATTCGCGGTATGGTTGGCGGTCAGGCTGCTGATATTGCCGCTGAAACTGCGGCCAAACCACTTGACCTCAATCAGATCATTACTTTGCAGGCGGGCAAAACGGGCGCATTGATTTCATGGTCTGCCCTCGTTGGGCCGCGCATGGCCGAGGAAGAACGTGAACCGCTGTCGATTTATGGCAGCGCCTTGGGTTTAGCGTTTCAGATCGCAGACGATGTTTTGGATGTTACTGGCGATGCTTCGGTCGTTGGCAAGGCTGTCGGCAAGGATCAGGCGGCAGGAAAAGCTACATTTGTGTCCTTGCTAGGCCTTGATGGGGCGAAAAGCCGCGCGGCTGATCTGGTACAAGAGGCCTGTGATGCGCTATCCCCCTACGGAGATGACGCTGAGACGTTGAAAGAAGCCGCACGTTTTGTGATAGCGCGCACGCATTAAGAAGGGTCGACCATGTCAGACCAACCCCACACCCCGATCTTGGATCGCGTGAATACACCCGATGATATGAAGGGTATGTCTGACGTAGAATTGCGCCAGCTTGCCAATGAGTTGCGGGCAGAGACTATCTCCGCGGTGTCACAAACCGGTGGTCATTTGGGTGCAGGCCTTGGCGTGGTTGAAATAACCGTGGCGCTGCATGCTGTTTTTGACGCACCCAAGGACAAGATTATTTGGGATGTGTCCCACCAGTGCTATCCGCATAAGATCCTGACAGGTCGGCGTGATCGCATCCGCACTCTGCGCACTGAGGGCGGTTTGAGTGGTTTTACCAAGCGTTCCGAAAGCCCATATGATCCATTTGGCGCGGCCCATTCGAGTACGTCGATTTCGGCGGCTTTAGGCTTTGCCGTGGCGCGTGACTTGGGCTGCGAAGGCGGCGATGCGATTGCCGTAATCGGTGACGGCGCCTTGTCTGCGGGCATGGCGTATGAGGCGATGAACAACGCGGGCCATTTGGGCAAGCGATTGATCGTGATCTTGAATGACAATGAAATGTCGATTGCGCCGCCGACTGGTGCGATGTCATCTTATCTGTCGCGCCTTTATGCAGGCGAGCCATTTCAGGAATTCAAAGCTGCTGCCAAAGGTGCTGTGTCACTTTTGCCGGAACCCTTCCGCGAGGGGGCTAAGCGCGCCAAGGATATGCTGAAGCATATGACGGTCGGCGGCACGTTATTTGAAGAACTTGGGTTTTCGTACCTCGGCCCTATTGATGGCCACGATATGGAACAGTTGTTGTCTGTGCTGCGCACGGTGAAAGCCCGCGCTGATGGGCCGATTCTGATCCATGCGATCACGAAAAAGGGCAAAGGCTATGCCCCAGCTGAGCGCGCCAGCGACAAGGGACATGCGACCGCCAAATTTGATGTGATCACGGGCGAGCAGAAAAAGACACCCAGCAATGCGCCGTCCTATACGTCTGTATTTTCGGAAACGCTGTGCAAATTGGCCGCTGCTGATAGCAAGATTTGTGCGGTGACGGCCGCTATGCCCGATGGCACGGGGCTGACCAAATTCATGGAACGCTTTACCAGCCGATGCTTTGACGTCGGGATTGCCGAACAGCACGCGGTGACGTTTAGCGCTGGACTGGCTGCAGGCGGAATGCGCCCGTTTTGCGCGCTTTATTCGACGTTCCTGCAACGTGGGTACGATCAGGTCGTGCATGATGTGGCGATCCAGCGTTTGCCCGTCCGCTTTGCGATTGACCGCGCGGGGCTTGTTGGCGCCGATGGGGCCACGCATGCGGGGTCGTTTGATGTGGCGTTCTTGTCGAACCTGCCCGGTTTTGTGGTGATGGCTGCCGCTGATGAGGCGGAGTTG
>RCNF010001670.1_pt1 | contig 21622 bp, 18 predicted proteins | sample 2041311 | NCBI WGS metagenome assembly RCNF01 (sample SAMN09708228, study PRJNA481090) | Marine sediment metagenome, whole genome shotgun sequencing project. | biome: marine sediment; feature: ocean; material: sediment; isolation source: Sewage treatment plant 2 marine sediment (STP2) ... | reverse complement strand
CTCTGGCACGTGGATCAGCTGAGCGGGGATGATTCCCTCGCTGGAGATCGAGGCCATCGGGTGGCTGTGATCGGCAGCGGTCCCGCCGGTCTGGGATGTGCTCACGACCTGGCTCTGATGGGCTATGACGTCACCGTCTTCGAGGCCCTACCAGAGCTCGGCGGCATGCTGCGATACGGGATCCCCGAGTATCGACTGCCGAGGGGAGTGATCGATCGCGAGATCGCAGCGATCGAAAAGCTCGGCGTTACCTTCCTCACCAACAAACCGATCACCAGAGAGTTCGGACTCCGCAATCTTCGGGAGGAGGGCTTTGAGGCCTTCTTCCTCTCGGTGGGTGCCATGCGCGGTCGAGACCTCCAGATCGAGGGCTCCGATAAAGACGGGGTTGTCAAAGCCGTTGACTACCTCCTCAACCTCAACCGCGGCTACCGCGTCGATCTCGGAGATCGGGTCGTGATCATCGGTGGCGGTTCGGTGGCCCTTGACGCGGCGCGCACGGCGGTTCGCGAGTTCTACCAACCGATGGACGAGATCGAACTGACGGCCAAGGCGGTGGCCAATCAACCGGCCATGGACGCCGCCCGCGGCGCGCTGCGGGGAGGCGCGAGCGAGGTCCATGTGATTTCGCTCGAGTCCCTCGACGAGCTGCCCGCCGCCCAGACAGTGCAGGGCAAGGATGAGCTCGACGAAGCCCTCGAAGAAGGGATTCAGCTCCACCCTGGTTGGGGACCAAGGAAGATCACAGGCAACGGCGGTGTCGAGGGCATCGAGTTCGTCGGGGTCGAGAGAGTTTTCGACGACGACGGCCGCTTCAACCCCTCATTCGACGAAAGCCGCACGCTGGCGCTCGATGCCGACTCAGTGATTTTGGCCATCGGTCAGCAACCCGATTTCGGTTTTCTTTCGGACGAGGACGGAGTCGAGCTCAACCCCACGGGCACCGTCAAGATCGACCCCGAAACCCTGGCAACGACCGCAGCTGGCGTGTACGCGGGTGGGGACGCCGCCTTCGGCCCGCGCATCGCCATCGAGGCGGTGGCCAACGGCAAACACGCCGCACGTTCAATCCACGAATACCTCTCCGGCTCACCGGCCGCAATCAGGCTGCACGTGGAGATCGAAAAGATCCCGGCCGACGAGTATGAGATGCCCGAGGTCTACGAAAAGAAGGTACGGCAGTCCGCGCCGACCGTCTCTGCCGGCCGCCGGACCGGTATCACCGAGGTCGAAGAAGTGATGTCTCCCGAACAGGCAATGAACCAGGCGGAGCGGTGCCTGTCCTGTCACGTGGACACCATCTACGACCCGCACCGCTGTGTCCTGTGCAATCGCTGTGCGGATATCTGCCCGGAGAAGTGCCTCACATTTGTTCCACTCGATCAGGTCGAGATGCCCGCTGAGCAGCTAGAGACCGCCCTCGAGACCTACGGACACGACCGCGATCGGCCTATGACAGTCCTGTTGAAAGACGACACCGTCTGCATCCGCTGCGGTCTCTGTGCGGCGCGCTGTCCAACGGAGGCGATGACCATGGAACGATTCAACTTCATCGAGTCAACGGAGTGAGAACAGTGGCATCAAACACAGTCGACAACGAAGTTCGGGTCTCCTCCGACGCCGGCGCGGATCCGACGCGCCGGGGTTTTCTGGGACGTCTGACGGCGGTGGTCGCAGCCGTTGGGGCCCTGGTAGCAGGCTGGCCGCTCCTGCGGTCGCTGGTACCAAATGTCCTCTACGAACCACCGAAGAAATTCCGCATCGGCGCACCCGAGAACTTCCAGGAAGGTGTCACCTTTTTGGAAGAACATCGGATCTTCCTCTTTCGCGACAGCTCGAACTATCACGCCGTTTCCGGGATCTGCACTCACCTCGGCTGCACGGTCAAGTTTTCCCCGTTCACCCTGCCCCAGGAGGAGACGGTCCGCCAATTCACCTACCGCGCCCTGGGCGAGTTCCACTGCCCGTGTCACGGCTCGAGGTTCAGGGGCGAGGGGACCAATTACGCGGGTCCCGCGCCACGGCCGCTCAAGTGCTTCCACCTCGAGCTTTCCCGCGCCACCGGAGAGTTGGTCGTGGATGTGGCGACCGAGGTCTCGCGCGACTTCAGACTGGTGGTATAGATGAGTCTCCCGAAAATTGCCGGCATCTGGGAAAAACTGATCTGGCCGTGGCGGCCGGAATCCAACCGCGAGGCCGGCAGCGGAATCGTCGCCAACTTCCTGCTCCACTGGTTCCCGAATAGGATCTCTCTCCGCAGCCTCGCTTTCCCCGCTTCGTTGTATCTCGGCACCATCACCTTTGTCGTTCTTCTGGTCCTGACTGTCACCGGGGTGATCCTGATGTTTTTGTATGTGCCTTCGGTAGAACGCGCTTACTGGAGCCTCAAAGACCTCGATCACGCGGTGAGTTTTGGTTGGCTTCTGAGACGGTTGCATCGAATTTCAGCCCACCTCATGGTGGCCCTGGTCTTCCTCCACATGTTCCGGGTCTTTCTCACCGGCTCCTACAAAGCCGGCAAGATCGTCAGGTCCGCGCGCCCCTTCAACTGGGTCCTCGGAGTTTCCCTGCTGGTGCTGACGCTCCTCCTCAGCTTCACCGGTTATCTTCTGCCGTGGGACCAACTCGCCTTCTGGGCGATCACGGTGGGCACCAACATCGCCGCTGCCGTTCCCTATGTGGGCGAAACCATTCGGCAGTTCCTGCTCGGCGGCACGATCATCGGCCAACCGACCCTGATCCGGTTTTACGTCCTCCACTGTGCCCTCCTGCCATTGGTCCTCTTTGCGGTGGCGGCCTGGCACATGTGGCGCATCCGCAAGGATGGCGGCCTCGCGATTGTCGAGCAGGACCGCAAGGAGGCGCTTGCCCGGGAGCCCAAGGCGCCCAAGAAGAGCAAGACCTACAGCGTTCTCGGCATCGCCAGCGGGACCACCGTCCAGGTCAACGACCCGACCACCCTCAACGAGGACAACTCGGTGCCGTCAACGCCATTCCTCACCGTCCGCATCCTGCTCATCACCCTTCTGACGGTGGCCATATCGATCGGGCTCTCGCTCGTTATTCAAGCGCCTCTCGAGGCGGCGGCAAACCCCGAGGTCACCCCCAACCCGGCAAAGGCGCCGTGGTACTTCCTCGGGCTCCAGGAAATGGTCGGCTATTCAGCCCTGATGGGTGGGGTCATCGTCCCGACTATCGTCATCCTCGGTCTCATGCTGATTCCATTCCTCGACCGAGAGCAGAAGGGGATCGGATATTGGTTCACCGACGGCCCCGGGAGAAAGTGGGGCATCTTCGGATTCCTCTACGGGCTGGTGACGACCTGTGGCTGTCTGGCGATCGCGCTTCTCGCACCAACGCGCAGCATTTTCCCAACCATCGAGAGCCAGTTCTTCTTTGATCTGGTGAACCCCGCGACATTCCTCCTTCTTCTCTTTGCGGGCATGTACTTCGTGGTCCTGAAGAAGACCTCCTCAACGCGCTATGCGGCGATCGCAACTTTCTGCGCTTTCATCATCGCGTTCGTCATCCTGACCTACACCGGAACCGCCCTGCGAGGCCCGAACTGGGACTTCTTCTGGCCCTGGCAGGCGTGGCCTATTCACCCGACGGCGCTGTGAGGTACTGATGATGAAAAAGATATCTCAGCGCGAAATCCTGTTGGTGCTTTTTGCTGCGGTTGCAATCCTCGTGGTGGGCATCGCGGCAATCGTCCACGACGCCGCACCGGAGTGGAAGTACTACCAATCGGAGTTTGGCGCCATCGTCGCCGAAACATTCGCTGACGTCGACCCTACGACCCTGCCATCCGGGGTCCAACAAATCTGGGTGGAAAAGCTCGACCGCGTCGATCGCTGCACCACCTGTCACCTCGGCGTCACATGGCGGGGTCTCGAGGATGTCGAGCAGCCGTGGACCACCCACCCCATACCCGAGATCTTCGACAACCACCCAATCGAGGACTTCGGTTGCACGGTGTGCCACGGCGGTCAGGGATTTGCGCTCGCTGAGTACGATGCCCATGGTTTCGTCAAGCACTGGGAAGAGCCTCTCCTATCAGACATCGCTGGATCCGAGTACGACCCACGGAACCCGCCGCCCCTGTATGAAGTCCAGTGCAACTTCTGTCACCGCTATGAGCGGTCGACCGATGGCACGCCCTATATCAACCAGGCCAAAGAGTTCGTGCGCACCAAAGGCTGCAAGATCTGCCATGTGATCAATGGCGACGGCGGCAAGCTGGGGCCGGATCTGACACGAGAGGGCGACAAGCATGCAGAGGGCTTCGACTTCTCGAATCTGGTGTCAGAGCAACTGACTGTCTTCAATTGGCATATCAAACACTTCCAGTCGCCACCGACCATCGTGCCTGGATCGATCATGCCCGAGATGAATTTCCAGTCGCACGAAGCACAAGGTCTCGCCATGCTGGTCATGAGCTGGCGTGACGACGAGGACCTGCCCCGCGCGTATCTGCCCGGGGTAGAGCTCAAAGATGAGATGACGCCGGAGGAGGTCGAGAGGGACCATCGCATGCGTGAGGGCGATGGCGCATTCTTCGTCGAGCACAACTGCTTCGTGTGCCACAGCATCAAGGCGTATGACATCCAGTCACCGACTGACAAGGGGCCGGATCTGTCGCTGGCGCCGGATGACGTTCGCGCTCGCTTCAACAAGACGGTCGAAGAGTTCCTCTTCGACCCGACCGGCACCATGAAGATCATTCTCGAGAGCCAGATCGTTCTCACCGACGAAGAAAAGTGGCAGGCCATCGAAAAGATCATGAAGGCCTACGACATCGTCAAAAACCGGGCCGCGGAGGCCGAGGCCGCCGCGGCGAGCGGACCATAGAACCGCACAACAAGGAGGAGGCAGCAGATGAACAAGAAGACTATCTTACGACTGACGCTCGCAATGCTCGTCGTCGGGCTCTTCGTCGGGCTCGCGGCGTGCGGCAAGAAACCGCCTCAACGTCGCGGCGCACGCGCTGGCGGCGGTGGGACGTCCGATCTGGCGAGCGCGGCCTTGGCAACCTACGTCGCCCCGGGCGACCTCGACGAGTACTACCTCTTTTACTCGGGTGGTCACAGCGGCCAGATCTTCGTCGCAGGAATCCCGTCGATGCGCCACATCGCGACGATCCCGGTCTTCACGCCGTACCCCGGCACCGGTTTCGGTTTCGACGACGAGACCAAGGAAATGCTTGGTGAATACTCGTGGGGTGACTCACACCATCCCGGTTTCTCGGAGACCGGCGGTGAGTACGACGGTCGGTGGCTCTTCATCAACGACAACGCCAACGGTCGGATAGCGCGGATCGACCTCAAGGACTTCAAAACCAAACAGATCCTGTCCATCCCCAACATCTCGGCCAACCACGGCAGCTCCTTTGTCACTCCGAACTCGGAGTACGTGACCATGGCAACCCGGATGTCGGTGCCGTTTCCCGAGGGCACGTATGCCGATGTCACCGAGTACGCCACCAAGTACCAGGGAATCGTCGCAGGCATCAAGATCGATCCCGACGACGGAAACCTGAGCTTGGGTTGGGAGGTCCTGGTACCGCCGTTCAATTACGATCTCGGAGACGCCGGCAAGGGCCCGTCCGAGGGATTCCTCTTCTGGACCTGCTACAACTCCGAACGCGAATTCATCGAGGGCGGCAAGCTCGAGGTGACCGCGTCCCAGAAGGACAAGGATTACATCCTGATCGTGGACTGGCGTGAGGCCGATAAGGCCATTGCCGCCGGCAAATTCAAGACCGTCACGGGAGCGCCGGTCATCGATCCCGAGACCGCTCCCGGCGTGGCCTACTTCATGCCACTCGCCAAATCGCCACACGGAGTGGATGTCGACCCCAGCGGCCGTTGGATCATCGGCTCGGGCAAGCTGTCGCCGACGACCACTGTCTTTGATATGGAAAAGATCAAAACGGCCATTGCCAACGAAGACTTCGAGGAGACCATCGACGGCATCCCGGTGCTGACCTACAACTCGGTGCGGGAGGCCGAGATCCCGGTCGGACTCGGTCCGCTCCACACCCAGTTCGACGGCAAGGGCTACGCCTATACCTCGCTCTTCGTGGAGAGCGCGGTCGCCAAGTGGAAGCTGCCGCCGTACGAGGCCGGAGCCGACATGAACCAGTACGTGGTCGACAAATTGCCGGTAGCCTACAACATCGGTCACCTGGTTTCGGCGGAAGGCGACTCGATGAACCCCGACGGCAACTATCTTGTGGCCCTCAACAAGCTCTCAAAAGGCCGCCACCTTTCGGTCGGGCCTTCGATTCCGGAGTCAGCCCAGCTGATCGACATTTCGGGCGACAAGATGAAGCTCCTGTATGACGCCTTCACTGAGCCCGAGCCTCACTACGCCGTCATCATCAAGGCCGACAAGTTGGATCCGGTCGAGGTCTACAAAAAGGACGATCCCTACTGGCACAAGAACCCGAATGCGATCTGGACCGCCGAAGACGCGAGAGTTGAGCGTAGCGGTAATACGGTCGAGGTGTGGATGATGGCGGTGCGCTCCTTCTTCGCTCCGGACGTGATCCGCGTCAACAGCGGTGACAAGGTCATCATCCACGTCACCAACATCGAACAGACCCGAGACGAGCTACACGGCTTCGCCATCAACAACTACGACATCAACCTGGTGATCGACCCCGGTGAGACCAAAACGGTCACCTTCACCGCCGACCAGTCGGGAGTCTTCGCCTTTTACTGCACCAACTTCTGTAGCGCACTACACCAGGAGATGCAGGGTTACTTCCTCGTCAAATAGAACACAGAGGGCCCCGGCGCGCCGCCATCCGGTCGCCGGGGCCCGGTTTTCGAGGTACACATGTCAGGTTTCTATCAACGGCTCACGGCCGCTCTCGATCGGCCTTTGACAAAAAGAAGCAGAGTGGCGGTCCTGGCCGCCGCTCTAATACTGGTGCCTACGTTCTTCGTGCCGCTGTGGCAAATGACGTTCGTCGCACAGCAGTACCCGGAAGGCTTGGATCTCTATGTCTACTCCCACAATCTGGTGGGCGGAGACGACGGCAACGATCTCACCGAAATCAACGTACTCAATCACTACATAGGGATGGCCGAACTCCAACCGGCCGATTTCACCGAGCTCAAATGGATTCCTCTGGTGATCGGTCTGCTCGGCATCCTGACCCTCCGGGCCGCCGCCATTGGAACCCTGCGATCACTGGTGGACGTCATCATGGTATCCGCCTATTTCGGTGGGTTTTCACTCTGGAGCTTCTGGTACAAGCTCAACTACTACGGCGCAAACCTCGATCCAAAGGCCTCGGTTCAGGTTGATCCATTCATGCCACCAATGTTCGGTTACAAGCTCGTTGGCCAGTTCGATGTGTGGTCGTACCCGGCCACGGGAACCTATTTGTTCGCAGTGTTCGGTCTGCTGCTGCTCGCTGGATGCTGGCTGACCTGGCGCGAGGCGGGACCAGAAGCATGACCCGCCTGAGAGGAAGGGGAGGACTGATGAAAAAGCTCGCGATCATACTTATCGTTTCAACATTTGCGTTCGGTTGTGGCGGCTCAGGAGACGAGGGGGCGTACGACGCCGAACCGGTGGCTGAGGCCGTTCTTCTCGAGGTCGAAGCACCGCCAGCGCTCGAGGTGCCCGAACCCCGCGAGGTGACTGCAGACGACGACTGGGAAGCCAGAGCTCACAACAAGAACATCGAGGTTGTTGGGGTGATCAACATCATCAACCCGGTCGCGGCCTACATCGTCGAAGGCTTCAAGCAGTACGGCGACAGCTTCAGCCCCACCGTGCACGAGGAGTGGGAGGACACCCAGGTCCAGCTGACAGCGGCAACAACCCTTTACGACTCCTGTAATGAGCGCATGGCAGCCGGAGATTACGACAAACAGCTCTTCCTGGATCTCGAACAGGTCTGGCAGACGCTGGTCAAAACCGGCGTCGCCGGCGTCCGCACCAAGAGCATGGTCGACAGCGAGCTGGCAAAACTCAAAGGCTGAAGCCCGACTGCTATGACGGTCTGAGAATAGCCGGCCTGCTGCGATGAGGCGGTTCGGGTCTGTGCTATATCTGACTCCTGAGTCAACAGCGGATAAGAGAGAGGCGCGAGTTGTGAAATCCATATTCTGGTTTCTGGCCATCATGTCGTCGGTAACGTCCGCCGCGACAGTGCATGAGGTACCAAGCGGAGGATCGATTGCCGCCGCACTCGAACAGGCCAAACCCGGTGACACCGTCTATCTGGCCGGCGGCGTCTATCGCGAGAACATCGTGGTTGATGTGTCGGTCATGCTCACCGGAGCACCGGGGTCAGAAATCCGCGGCGGCTACGAGGACAATGTGGTCCACATCACCGCCCCGGGCACTGTGCTCGATGGGCTCCACATTGCCGAGGCCGGCCCCCACCTGACCAAGGATATGGCGTGCGTTCTCGTGGAAGCAGATAACGTCACGATCCGCAACTGCACCATCACCGAGTCTCTGCACGGGGTCTACGTCAAGGCGGGTAACGGGACGGAGATTGTCGGCAATCGCATTGAAGGTCGTCTCGATCTCATCGAAGCCGATCGGGGCAACGGGATTCACCTCTGGAATTCTTCTCAGAACCGCATCATCGAAAACGAAATCCTGAATGCAAGGGACGGGATCTATTTCTCATTCGCCAACTTCACAGAAGTCGAACGCAACCACGTCCACCAGGTCCGTTACGGCCTCCACTATATGTATTCGAACGACAACACTTTTTTTGACAACCTCTTCGAGAACAGTGTCGCCGGCGCGGCTCTGATGTACTCCGAGGACATCATCTTCGCCCGCAACACATTCGCGCGCTGCCGCGGCTTTCGCGCCTACGGCATCCTGCTGCAGTCAATGAGCCGGGTTACCGCGACCTCGAATCTGATCATCGACAACAGCCGCGGAATCTTCATGAACAACGCCGATACGAATCTGGTCGAGCACAACGATGTCGTCAACAACGATCTCGCGGTCCAGCTCAACGGTGGCTGCGACGGCAACCTCATTGTCCGCAACAACTTCATCAACAATCTCAGCGATTTGCTACTGGATGTCAGTGATTTCGAAACACGCTGGGCGGACGGTGACGGTGGCAACCACTGGAGCAGCTACCGCGGCTACGACCTCGACGGCAACGGCGCCGGAGACCTCCCGTTCCCAATCCAAAACGTATTCCAGGTATTGGAGACAAAGGTCCCGGAGGCACGATTCTATCTCCTGAGTCCGGCCGCAGAAGTGCTCAAGGCCGCCGAGCACGCTTTGCCCATCCTCCGACTCGGCGACGCCGAAGATCCGCTTCCTTCTCTGCTGCCGGTCATCAACCGCGAGGTACCCTGGGACGCGGTGAGCCGCGGTGGATCCGACGGCAGCTCGGTCGCGGCGTCCCTGTTCCTTGCTGGCAGCGCGTTACCTGTCGCCTTTTTGTGGCTCCTCGGTCGGCCTCGACGGCGCGACCCGAACCGGGGGAGCGGACGCAGCGGATGAATTCACAATCAGACCCGATGATCCTTTTTGATGCCTTCAGCAAGAGCTTCGGCTCTCTCGCGGCCGTCAAACGGCTCGATCTAGATATTGCAGGCGGTGAGTCCTTCGCGTTCCTAGGCCCGAACGGCGGTGGCAAGACAACCGTCCTCCGTGGCCTTGTCGGTCTTCATGCTCCGACCTCCGGCAGGATCGTTGTTCGTGGAACGGACATTGCCAAAGACCCAGACACCGTCCGGAAGTGGCTTGCCTTCGTTCCGCAACGAGTGACCATGCCTGACGTCCTCACGGCCTACGAGATTCTTGTGCTCTTTGCGGAGCTGAGGCATGTGTCCGCAGAACGAGTCGACGAGGTTCTGGATCTTTTCGCGCTCTCTGATGACTCCGACCGGCGGGTTGGTGAATACTCCGGCGGCATGTTGCAACGGCTCGGGCTCGCTGCAGCCCTCATCGAGGATGTGCCGCTTCTGGTTTTGGACGAGCCGACCCTCAACCTCGACCCCCAGGGAATCGAGAGCCTCCACCTCGCCCTGGCCGGCCTCAAGGAGCGAGGGTGCACAATTGTGTTCTCCTCACACAGCATTCACTCCGCCGTCCAGCTCGCCGACCGGGTGGGCGTTCTGGTCGACGGCGAGCTCGTCACCCTGGAGCCGGTCACGGCATTTCAGGCGGAGGTCACGCGACAGACCACCGTACGAGTGGTCCTCAATCGCATTAACGACGGGATGATCGAGGCAGCGGAAGGGGCAGGCGCCGAAGTTCGCGAGTGCAATGCGAGCCATGTTTCCTTTCGCGCGAAGCCGGAGAACCGCCTCGACGTCATCCGGGCGATCGAGCGCGCTGGTGGCACGATCGAGGAATTCCACACCGAAGCACCAGGCTGGGAATCGCTGGTCCACACCCATTTCAACGGCGGGAGAGACTCGTGATGACCACCCCCAGATATCGAAGGCTTTCGTCTTACCGATCGGCCGTCTTCATGATCTTCGTCGTTCTCATCACTGGATGCGGTGGAGAACCTACGCCCGAGATTATGGTTGGTGTTGACGGTTGCGCGAGCTGCGGCATGGTGATTGATCGGGTCAACGAGGCCGCCGGATGGGTGGCTGGAGGTGAATTCGTGCCCTTCTGCTCACCGGGGTGTCTTCTGGCCGAGCACGATGCTCTTCGCAAGTCTGGCCAGCCACTGCCGCAGGCGGCCTTCTTCGCCGATTACCATCACGGGAGCTTCTCGCCAGCGGTCGAGACCGCTTTCCTCCTCACCGATCACTTGCCGACGGTCATGAACGCCCGAGTGATCTGTTTCAATTCGGTTGTGGCCGCCGAGGAGATGCGCCAGCACGACGACGAGATCGTTACCGACTGGACCGGCTATCGCGTTCGTCGAGGCGAGCCCGATACCGTGATCGAAACAGCCTTTGGCCCCGGTGGCATGGATCCCGAGGTGGTGACCGCAAGCAAGGGTGACATCGTGCTTTGGCTTGCCTCCGGCGAGGCGCTGGAAGAGGACCTCGACTGGCTCATCAAAGGCTATCCGGAGGTCGAGCCGCCCCCGATATTCGTCGCGGGTGATCCGACGGAGCTTCGATTCATGGCGATCCGGCCTGGTGCCGGCTTTCCGGTCGAAAGAAAGGCGGATGGTACGCCCCTCGGCATGCTCAAAGTGAGCGGAGCACACACCGCAGACGAGGCGGCGCAGTGAGTTCGGCAATTCTCGAGATCGCACGACAGGAATTCGTCCTCCACCGTCGAAACCGCTGGGTCATTACATTTGCCATTCTCTTCGCGGCCCTCAGTCTCGCGGTTGCGTACTTCGGAATGATCACCTCCGGATACAGCGGCTTCCAGGATTTCGTGCGCACCTCGGCCAGCCTGATCAATCTCGGTGGTTTCCTTCTGCCGCTCTTCGCCCTCCTGCTTGGCGTATTCAGTTTCCTCACCCATCGGGAGTATCTTGAAGTTCTCGCCACCCAACCTGTCACTCGACGCGCCCTCCTCCTCGGCAAATACCTTGGCCTTCTGGTCTCGGTTCTGACCGCAGCAGCCCTCGGCTTCGGGCTGCCCGGGGCCGTGATTGCCGCCTCCATCGGTTTTGAGGGCGCCGGAACCTACCTCCTGGTTGTCCTCTTTTCGTGCCTTCTCGCGGCCGTTTTCACCGGTCTTTCAGTACTCATCGCTCGCCCTGCTCGCCGGAAGGAGACCGGTGGCCCTCGGCGTCGCTCTCGCGGTATGGATCTTCTTCGAACTTGTCTACGGTCTGCTGATGTTGGCGACGACTCTCTATCTCACTCCCGCTGTGGCCAAAAACGTGCTTCTCGTCGGTCTCGGCGGCAATCCGATCGACGTCGTGCGGGTGCTCTGCCTGCTGCAGGTTGGCGGTCCGCCCCTCTTCGGTCCCGCCGGCGCCACGCTCATCAAGCTCACGGGATCGACGCCCGTTGCCACCGCCATCGGCCTCGCCATCATCGCCGCCTGGATCATCGTCCCACTCATCATCGCGGTGTGGGTTTTTAAGCGACAGGATTTGTAAACAGGCGACTCGGAAACGCGCGACAGGATCTCGTCTTCAGCAGCGCTCCTCATTGGAAGGCGCTAGGTGCCACTCTTCGCATTATTTTTCCTGAATGGGTCCCTGAATGGGTCGCCGGCTTCGCCGTAGCCGAGCCAAACAATGCGAAGAGTGGCACCTGGGTCGTCGACGCCGCTTCGCGCGCCTCACTGTGGCAAGTCTCAGTACAACGGGAACTTCGAGGTGAGAGCGTGGACTTCGGCTTTGACCGCTTCCATCTCGGCCATAAAGATCGCCATCTTGGCCTCGTCCTCTTTGTCCTCGTCAGCCCGCAGAACCCTGTCGATGAGCTCCGCGATCTTCTCCATTTCGGCCGGCCCCATCCCTCTGGTGGTGACGGCCGGGGTACCGATGCGGAGGCCCGAGGCAATGTATGGCTTTCGGGTATCGAAGGGCACGGTGTTTTTGTTGAGCGTGATGTCCGCCAGCCCGAGCCAGCGTTCGGCCTTCTTGCCTGAGATGAAGTCAGCGCCAAGGTCGATCAGGAAGAGGTGGTTATCGGTGCCGCCTGAGACGATCCTCCAGCCACGCTGCTTGACGGCTTCGCACAGGACAGCCGAGTTTTCGACCACCCGTTTTTGATAGTCCTTCCACTCGGGATGCATGGCTTCTGCAAAGGCCACCGCTTTGGCCGCAATGGTGTGCATCAGGGGACCACCCTGGACGCCGGGGAAGACGGCCTTGTCAACCGCCTCCGCCCAATCGGCGCCGCACAGGATGATGCCGCCACGCGGCCCGCGAAGGGTCTTGTGGGTGGTCGAGGTGACGAATTGACAGTGGGGCACCGGCGACGGATGGAGACCTGCGACGACCAGGCCCGCGATATGCGCGATATCGGCCATGAGCAGGGCTTCGGCCTCATCCGCGATGGCGCGAAAACGCTCGAAATCGATTGTCCGAGGGTAGGCAGATGCGCCGCAGACGATGAGCTTTGGCCGGTGTTCGAGAGCGAGCTCACGCAGGCGCTCGTAGTCAATGGTCTCGGTTTCCTTGTCGACACCATAGGCAACGACCTCGAACTCCTTGCCCGAGTAGTTGAGGGGATGGCCGTGGGTGAGGTGGCCGCCGTGGGTGAGGTCCATACCGAGCAAGGTGTCACCGGGCTGCATCACCGCCAGGTAGACACCCATATTTGCCTGCGCGCCCGAATGCGGCTGCACATTGGCGTGCTCAGCACCAAAGAGCTCCTTGGCCCGTTCGCGCGCCAGCTCTTCGCCGATGTCTACATACTTGCAGCCGCCGTAGTAGCGACGGCCGGGGTAGCCCTCGGCGTACTTGTTGGTCATCACCGAGCCCATCGCGGCCATCACAGCCGGGGTCACGAAGTTCTCCGAGGCGATCAGCTCGAGACCCTCGTTCTGCCGACGCCGTTCGTCCTCCAGCGCCTGAGCCACGTCGGGGTCAGCTGCTTTCACCAGTTGGTCGTGAATTGAAAAAAACTGTTGCCTGAGATTATCGGTCATCAATCCCCCCCTTAGAACTCAATCAAATCAACCCGTCGCTGATGGCGGCCGCCTTCGAAGGCCGTCTCGAGGAAGATCCGCACCATCTGTTCCGCCACCCCCGGCCCGGTGGACCGCGCACCAATGCAGAGCACGTTGGCGTCGTTGTGGCGTCGCGCCATTTCGGCGGTAAAGGCATCGTGGCACAGGGCGGCCCGTACCTGCGAGTGACGGTTGGCCGCCAGGCTCATGCCGATGCCAGTGCCGCAAATCAGGATCCCCAACTCGGCTTCATTCGCAGCTACGGCCTCGGCGACGGCGTGCGCGAAATCTGGATAATCGACCGACGTCGTGCCCTCAGGACCGAGGTCACGAACGTCATGTCCGGCCTCGCCGATGAGCTCGACGATCCGCGCCTTCAGGTCGACCCCCGCGTGGTCGGACGCGATGACAATCATGGAGTCCTCCTAAATATCCTGGTCCGGCGATGGTAGATGCAAGGTGCGGTACTCCTCGAGGGCGAAGCGATCGCTCATCCCCGCAAGGTGGTCCACGATCAGCCGCGCGAAGCCGGGAGTCGAATGGTACCGCTCGGCGACGGTTGCCGCAACGCGTTGGAGCGGAAGATCACGGAGATAGGGGAGGTCGAGCTCTTCGGCGGCACGCATCAGCAGGTAGTCAGGCAGAATTGACGGCTCCGACCAGTAGGCCCCGAAGAGGGCGGCGACCACCTTCCGGGCTCGCCAATCCTGGCGGCTGACGGGCCCCTGGTTGATGATCCTCGCGTAGATGAAGGTCTTGAGCTCGGAAAAGAGCGCCTCGACCTCGGTCGACATCCAGACGGTTGTCTGCGACACCTCACGAGCACACTTTGAGAAGCTCTCGTGGTCGGAAATCTCATGGCGTTCGAGAAAACGTCCAATCTTCGCCGCTGAGGAATCGACCACATCCGAGATGAACAGTCGGATGAGGCCGCGGATGAGGCCGTTCTGGCGAATCCAGGGCCGGTTTGAGAAATAGGTGTCCGATCCGATCTCCACAATCACCCGCTGCGAGACCGCCAGCTCCTCGACCGCTTCCAGATCTACCGATCCGGCTCGCAGGCCGTCCTCGAGATCGTGGGTCTGCTGTGCGATCTCGTCGGCCACCGCCACTGCCTGGCCCTCAAGGTGGCACGGTCTATCGAGAAAAAGACCCTCACGGTCGGGCACTGGAAACGGGTAGTCCACCTTCCAGGTCGTGTGTTTGAGAATTGCCTCCCGGACCTGATCCGAGAGGTTGAGGCCAGGGAGGTCATAGCGCCGCTCGAAGAGGTCGACCACGCGCAGAGACTGGTAATTGTGTTTGAACCTGCCAACCGCCGAGGACACGGTCTCGGGAAGTGAAACCTCCTCGTTGACGCCGCGAAGGACCTCGTCGAGAACCGCTTCACCGGTGTGGCCAAACGCTGTATGACCGAGATCATGACCAAGCGCTGCGGCTTCCGCCAGGTCCTCGTTGAGGCCGAGCGCCCGGGCAACGGTGCGTGCCATCTGACCGACTTCGAGAGTGTGGGTGAGCCGGGTGCGCGGATGATCTCCAACATGAGGAACAAAGACCTGGGTTTTGTGCTTGAGGCGACGGAAAGCGCGCGAGTGGAGGATTCGATCGCGATCACGTTGGAACGCCAGCCGGATATCCGACGGATCCTCCTCCACCTTCCGACGACGGGTCGCCTCGGACGAGCGGATGGCGACCAGGGAGAGACGGCTCGCCTCGTCGGCCTCCAGTTGGATCCGGCGGTGGACGACGAAATCGGTCATCTCGCCGTCTCCGCCAGCGCCAAGAGAGCGCCCACCAACCGAATGCTCCCGGCCGCCAATACCGGATCGCTGACGCGATCGAGACCCGATTGTGGATCTTCTGCGATCTCGGCACCGGCAAAGGCAGCAGCGAGGCGCTCGACCGGCATCGCCCGCTCATCGTCCAGTCGGCAGACCACTACTTCACCAACACGATCCTTGAGAATCTCCGCCATCGCCTCCACCGGCTTGTCGTCGAGACATGAAAAGAGAAGATTGTAGCGGCAAGCCAGCCCATCGAGGTGTTCGGCCAGGGCCTTCGCAGCCTCGAGATTGTGCGCACAATCCGTCAGCACCTCTCGCCCCATCAAGCGGTGAACGCTGAGGCGGCCAGGCCAGCTCATTCCGTCGAGTGCCACCTGAACCCGGGATGGTTCGAGCGAACTCATCCAGCCTGCGTTTGCGGCTTCCAGAGCTAACGCCAGGGCAAGCTCGAGGTTGTCGCGCTGGAAGGCCCCGGAAAGAGGCATATGGACAACGGTCTCGCGGCCATCCCAGCTCATCGCGACCTGTCCCTCGCCCTCGTCCGCGCACCTGACCAACGATCGCGCACGCCGGACTGCCGGCGCTCCGAGCCAGGCCACCAGATCATCATCCACCCCACTTCCGATCACCGCTCTCTCCGCTGCCGCCAATGCACTCCCCTTGTCTCGGGCAACCTCGGTCGGTTCAGCGCCGAGCCATCCGGCGTGATCGCTACCGATATTGGTGAGACCCGCGACGGTGCTTTCAGCCAGCCGCGTGGCGTCCCACGACCCGCCCATCCCGGCTTCGAGAACCGCCACATCGACCTGCGCTTCAGAGAATATGGCAAAGGCGGCCGCAGTCAATGTTTCAAAGTAGGTGAGGTCTGGATACTCATCAAGATGATCAATCGCCGATTGGAGCACCGTCTCGTCAACCGCGGAGCCGTTCAGTTGCACCCGCTCCTCCACCCGCACGAGGTGGGGTGACGTGAAGAGGCCCGTACTGAGGCCATTGGCGCGGAGCAAGGCGTCGAGCATCGCTGCTGTCGAGCCTTTGCCATTGGTGCCGACAACCAGGATCGAGGAAAAGTCGAGCTGCGGGTTGCCACGTTCCACGAGGGCCCGCCGTAGCTCGTCCAGCTGAGGTCGAATCCTGCCTGCGGACCGGTGGCCCAGCCTCACCGCAGCATCGATAGGCATCGGGCGACGGTGTCCTTGAGCTCGGGTCTCGGGACTACCATGTCCAACATGCCATGCTCGACAAGGAACTCGGAGCGCTGGAAACCCTCGGGCAACGTCTGGCGGATGGTCTGTTCGATCACCCGCGGACCGGCGAACCCGATCAGGGCGCCTGGTTCGGCAATGTTGAGGTCGCCGAGCATTGCGTAACTCGCAGTCACACCGCCCGTGGTCGGATCGGTGAGCACCGAGATATAAGGGAGATGCTTGTCGCGCATTCGCGCAAGGCCTGCCGACACCTTCCCCAGCTGCATCAATGACAGGATGCCCTCCTGCATGCGTGCGCCGCCCGAGCAAGAGACGATGATCAACGGCAGCTTCCGATCGACGCAGCGTTCGATGGCTCGGGTCAGTTTCTCTCCGACCGCGGAGCCCATCGATCCGCCCATGAATCCATACTCCATGGCCGCAACGACCGTTGGAATTTTGTTGATCTCACCCTGGGCTACCACCACAGCGTCAGAACCATTGAACTTCTTGTTGTATACCTTGAGCCGATCCGAGTAGGGTTTGGAGTCAACAAAACCGAGCGGATCGGACGAGCGGATTTTGCCAAAAAGGCGCTTGTACTTTCCGTTGTCGAAAAACATTTTGAGGCGCAGATCGGCCGAGATCCTGAAGTGGTAACCGCAGCGCGGGCAGACGTGATGGTTGCCGGTTACCTCGCGGTGGTAGAGGATCTCTCCACAATCGGAACACTTGATCCACAGACCCTGAGACCTGCTCTTGTTATTGGCCATCGATAGCTCCATCTCTTCGCGGCCGCGTTCGACCCGATTGGTGTCACGGCGTCGGGTGATCGGTCCTCAATAAGTCAGCCCAGGCATCGCTGATGCTTGGCTCCGCGATGATAAGGCCGTCAGCTTCCCGACTCGTCACTCTCGAGGTCGTTGGGGATCCCGAGCCGCTGGCAGGCGGCATCGTACATTTGTCTGGCCGCCTTCTGCGCGTTTTGCAGCTCGGCGATCTTTTCTTTGACCTTTCCGAGTTCAACCTGGATCTGACTCTCGAGGTCCTGAACTTCTGTCCTCGTCTGTTCGAGCGCATCTTCGTAGAACTTCTTCTGGGCATCTGTCAAGCCAGACATGTTTTCCCCCATGGTCTATTCGAGTCGGAAGGGCACCCGGATCGCCACCCACACCCGGACTTTGACCCCACCCTTGGTAGCTGGTTTGTAGCGCCACTTGTAGATCGCCTCTTCTGTGGCCGTCTCGAAACCGAAATTTCGGCCTTCGACTCTGATTATTCGAACATCTTCCACCACACCGTTGATTCCGACCAGCGCTTCGGCTATCACCTCTCCGGAAGCGCCCATTCTCTCCGCTGCCGGTGGATACCCCGGCGGTTCCCTGTAGATCATCTCCGGTGGATCGACGCCCGGGCCGGGGATAACAATGTCACCCTCGCGGACCGACGGCGTCGGAGTCGGCGGTATCGGAGTGGCCGTCGGCGGCGGTGAGGTCGGCGTTGCCGTCGGCGTCGGGGTGTCGGTCGGGAGGGGCGTAGAGGTTTCGGTTGCCGTCGGCGTCGGTGGAATCGGTGTTGGCGTCGGGAACTCCTCCTCAAGGCGCTTACGGAGTTCCTCCTCCTGCTTGGTGATCTCCGCAGCCGCCACCTCGCGAGCTCTCTCGATCAACTCCTGGTCAGACATCAAACCCACGGTAGGTGCCGGGGTTGGAGTTTCGGTGGCCACTATTGTGATTGGAACAGCCCTCGCACTCGGAGATGATTCGGGCCCTCGGCGGCCGAAGAAGAACCATCCCCCCGCTGCAGCCAACACCAAAGCTACCGCACCGAGCGCCATCCACAACCGCTTCTTGTCACCACCAGTCGCTCCGTCCTCGATCCTGAAGCCGGAATCATCAATCCCGAGACTCGTACTTTTGGAAATCGACGGTGTCTCTGAGGGGACTCCATCGAGGTCATCGTCCGCCGCAATTACGACTTCAGGCTCTTCCGCCGGCGGTGACCCCGGAGAGGTTTCGAACGGCGGCTCGACAGGGGGGATTGGCGGAGGGGGCTCTGATGGTGGCACCGGCTGTGCCGGTACCGCCGGCGCGTCGTCGGCGACTGGCTGCACTTTGCGCCCTGAATCGAGGCTTTCGAGGAAAGCAACCAGGGTCGAACGGTCGGCAGACCACCCCTCTTTGCGCATGACCGCTTCAAGGTCACGCTTGAGATCTTCAGCGGATTGATACCTCTCGTCGCGCTCGGCATTGAGAGCGAGGAACATGATTCGATCGACCTCGGAGTCGACGTCAGCGTTCTTCATCGACGGTGCGGTGATAATCGGGTCTCGCACCTGCTCGAGCACCGACAGCTCGGATGTGCCGGAGAAGACCTTCTCATTGGTCAGCATTTCGAAGAGCACCAGGCCGAGTGAAAAGATGTCCGACCTGTGGTCGATATCCTTGCCCCACGCCTGCTCCGGAGACATGTACTGAAGCTTGCCCTTCAATGCGCCCGAGCGGGTCTGCGACGCCTTGGAGGCCGCTTTTGCAATGCCGAAATCACACAGTTTGATGTCGCCATCGAACGAGATGAGGACGTTCTGCGGCGACACGTCCCGGTGAACCAGGCCGAGAGCTCGATTTTCGAAATCGTGCTTTTTGTGCGCATAGTCGAGAGCCGACGCCAACAAATTCGTGATGTGGAGGGCGAGTCCGATCGGCATCTTCACACCGCGTTGACGGCATTTCTCGAGGATCGAGCGAAGATCGTGCCCCTCGATGTACTCCATCGCGATGTAGTGAGAACGATCGACCTTACCAAGGTCGTAAATATGAATGATGTTGTTGTGATTGAGTTGAGCGGCGAGCTTGGCCTCATCGATGAACATGCGGACAAACTCGTCGCTATCTGTGAGGTTACCAAGAATGCGCTTGATGGCAACGGTCTTCTGGAAACCTTCCATGCCCATCATTCGAGCTTTATAAACGTCAGCCATCCCGCCGGTGGCGATATGTTCTTCGATGACGTACTGCCCGAATTCAGAGCCCGAGGGGGCGGGCCTTTCAGATCCTTCCGGTTGCGCGATCCCAGCCGGCGGCTTCCGCCCAGGAGGCTTCTCGGGAGGCGGTGTCAACGGTGCCGCAATTTCCTCGACAACGGGCTCCTGAACCGACGGTGACGGCTCAGGGGTTTCAGCTTGGACCGGCGGAGGCGCCAGCTTCTCGGTTGCCGGTGGAGATGGGGAAGGGCTGGCAGGTTGTTTGGGAGGCTCCGTCGCGACCGGCATACTCTTGAGCGCAGCGATATCGAGCCCAGACAACGTGTCCGAAAGCAGTCTGTCCACTTCCTCGTCAGTCGATTTGGTCGTGCGCGATTTTGGAGCTTTCTCGGTCTCGAGCATGTCTGCAAGAGCCGCATCTACCGAAGAGTCCTCGGTGGATTTTGCGGCCGGCGGTGGTGTCGTGACTTCGGGAGGGGCCTGCACCGGCTGCTGTTCGCCCCCCTCCATGTCCGAAAGAATGTCCCCGAATAAGTCGTCGGAGGTCACGGGAGCCCCGCCGCCAGACAGGCTGGCACTGCGGCGAAGCGATTCGAGCATCTCGTGAGGGATGGCCTGGGTCGCCGCCGGGTTGGGTGTGATCCGAATCAGTTCCTCGACTCGTTCACGAAGAGGATCCGCTCCGAATGGACGCTCGAGGATGTCCTGGGCACCGTATCGGACCGCGTCCTCTTTTGGTGATTCTCCACGATAGCCGGACATCAGGATCAGAAACGGGGTCACGCGCAAACCTGCGCGAGCTCGGAGTTGAGTGATAGCGTCTTCGATCTGGAGGTTGGGAAGAACGGAAGTGATGATGACGACCGCGGGTTCGAAATTCGCGCAACGATTGACCGCGTCATCCATGTTGCCCGCGATTTCAAGATGAAAATCTGGGCCCGCAAGCGCATTGCGCACGTCTTCCACGTAACGCGGTTCGTCTTCGATAACTAAAATGCTCGCGCTCATTGAATCGCCCTCTATCTCTCCGTTGATCGAAGAGTCCAGTACCTCATTATCGGTGACGGGTGTGCAAAGTCAACCGAGGCCGGCTCCTCGTGGTCGGGTGTTCGCACGGCCACGCCAATCACGTGGAAGATGCAGGAGGCCAGCTCACATATCTGACCAGCTTTCGTCGCGAGGCCGGAAAGCTGTAGTGAGATGAGGTGTTTGCGGCCCAGAGGCTCGGCCGGATTTCCCGGAGTCGTCCGTTGTGTGCGCCATGGGTCCGGACTCGAGGCGCCGCGACGACGACGATGTCCCTCCATCGCCAAGGAGCGGCAACATAGAAGGCGAGGCATGCCACCACAACCCTTCGGCGGAAGGCCCTGGGGGATTCGGCGGAATCTCGCAAGCCGTGGGGTCGTACATGGCGGTACGGTACTTCGTGCCTTCGACGCTTGAGTCCCCCCGGCACCAGCTCGTGTCCGACCGGCTCGCCTCGAGGCGAGCCTTCGGCCACTCTTCTCTGCTGTCGGCGCGTTGCGTAGCCCGATGGGAACAAACGCCGCAGAATGCTGCGCAACTCCGGCCCCAGTAGATAGCTGGTGAGACATGCGGGCTATAATGCACCAACCGCTTCGGAGCTGCAGCCGGCTGCCCCGGGGAGGAATGAGGAGGCCTCATGTCGGGTCACAGCAAATGGAGCACGATCAAGCACAAGAAGGGGCGGGCCGACGCCAAGCGCGGCAAGGTCTTTACCAAGGTCATCCGTGAGATCACCGTCGCGGCTCGCGAAGCGGGCGGCGACCCGGACAGCAACCCCCGGCTCCGCGCCGCGGTCGCAGCGGCCAAGGCGGCCAACATGCCCGCCGACAACATCAAGCGTGCCATCGATCGCGGCACCGGAGCGCTTGACGGAGTGTCGTACGAGGAGATGAGCTTTGAAGGCTATGGCCCCGGCGGCGTCGCAGTGATGTTGGAGCTGCTCACTGACAATCGCAATCGGACGACTCCAGAGATCCGGCACCTCTTCACAAGATACGGAGGAAATCTGGGAGAGAACGGCAGTGTGTCGTGGCTTTTTACACGCAAGGGCATGATTCTCGTCGCGCGCTCTGAAGAAGCTGATGAAGACC